>Ga0181566_10003058_pt1 | contig 13674 bp, 10 predicted proteins | sample 101ome_15_FD_133762 | JGI IMG/M metagenome (GOLD analysis project Ga0181566, IMG submission 133762) | Coastal salt marsh microbial communities from the Groves Creek Marsh, Skidaway Island, Georgia - 101402AT metaG (megahit assembly) | ecosystem: Environmental > Aquatic > Marine > Intertidal... | reverse complement strand
TATTTGCAGGAGATACAATAATTGTAAATGCGTTTCCTTTTCGTTTACAAAATTGTATAATAGAACAAATAGATGAAATGTGTGATTTTGTACAAGGAGAAAACGAGCCTGGATAAATATAATAAGATCGTACCTTTTCTTCACTATTCATATATATATATAATTAAGGATATAAAATATTAAGTATATTATATACAATGTATATTGTTGCATTATGTTTGTTGAGTTTAGGCGTATGTCTTGGAAAGAATGACAGATTTGAAAACTGGTTAAATGAGTTTAAAGTAGATATTAAGAATGAAGAACATTACGAGCATGTATTACAAAATTGGGTTATCAATGACCAATATATAAATTATATGAATAAGCAAAATAATACCTATGTTCTAGGACATAATATGTATTCCGGTATGAATGGAGAAGAGTTTGCATTACATTTTTCTTTAGGAAACCATAAAAAGATTAATTTTGATGAAATAAAGAAAGACATTAAAGAGGTGAAGTGTGTAGTAGAGTGTACGAAAGAAGACAAAGATAATAAAATTCAATTACTTAAATGTGTAAAGGATTGTTTTGAACCTGAATTAGAATTACAATCGGAAGCCAGTGTAAATTGGGTAGAAAAGGGGGCAGTAACAAGTGTAAAGAATCAAGGTCAATGTGGTTCTTGTTGGAGTTTTTCTACGACAGGTGCGTTAGAAGGTGCATATTACATTAAATATGGTAAATTGGACAGTTTTTCAGAGCAAGAATTGGTAGATTGTGATAATCGTAAGAATGGGGGTAAAGATATGGGTTGTAATGGAGGTTTAATGGATAATGCTTTTTCATGGATTAAGAAGAACGGTGGTTTATGTTTAGAGAGTGATTATCCATATGTTTCAGGAACCACTAGAACGGCTGGTACGTGTGAAACCAGTTGTACACCTGTGGAAGGTAGTCAGATTCAAAGTTTTGTAGATGTTCCGGCTAGTTCAGATAATTCAATGATGAGTGCGGTATCTTTACAGCCAGTATCTATTGCGATCCAAGCGGACCAACAAGCCTTTCAATTATATAAATCGGGTGTATTTACAGGTAGTTGTGGAAGTAAATTGGATCACGGTGTATTGTTGGTAGGTTATGGTAGTGAAAATGGTGATGATTATTATTTGGTTAAAAACTCATGGGGTGAGTCATGGGGTGATCATGGATATATAAAGTTAGGAAGAGGAGAGAAGTATAATAATGGTGATGGACAATGCGGTATGTTATTACAAGGTAGTTATCCAGTTCTTTGAACGCTTGATTATTTGAGTACTAAATGCCAATAATTATATAAAGATGTATGTTAAAGAAAATAAATAATTTTGTATAATGAAATAAAATTATTTATGTAAATAGTCATAAGTATAAAATTGATACTATGAATAAAAACGAAGAGATAGAAAAGATGGAAACAAACGTTATTTATAATGAAGACTGTATAAGTGGTATGAAAAAAATACCAGACGAGAGTGCGGACATAGTTATATGTGATCCTCCATATAATATCGGGAAGGATTTCGGTAATGATAGTGACAAACAGCCGATGAATGAATATTTGGATTGGTGTGATGAATGGATTAGAGAGTGTATACGTATTTTAAAACCACATGGAACATTGTATATTTATGGTTTTAGTGAAATATTAGCATATTTAAGGGTAAGGATAGAAATTAATGTACGATGGATTATTTGGCATTATACCAATAAGACAACACCATCTTTACAGTTTTGGCAAAGAACACACGAAAGTATATTATGTTGTTATAAAAATAAACCAGTGTTTAATAGGGATGATGTTAGAGAACCGTATACTGAAAACTTTCTAAAAAATGCTGCTGGAAAAGTACGTAAATCAACAAAAGGTCGGTTTAGTGATGGTACAACAGAAACTACATATACTGCACATAAGAATGGTGCATTGCCGAGAGATGTAATTAAAGTATCTGCATTGGCCGGAGGTGCTGGAAAAAAGGAGAGAGTAGATCATCCTACACAAAAACCATTAGAATTATGTGAAAAATTAATAAAAGCTAGTCAAAATGGAGAAGATACGTTATTAGTTGTACCCTTCGCTGGATCGGGTAGTGAATGTGTTGCAGCAAAAAATATGGACATTAATTACATTGGTTTTGAAATAAACGAACAATATGTAGAATTATGTAGAGATAGACTTACCAATGAGTAAAATCTCTATGTACAAAGGGTAATTCAAGGAATTTTAATAAACTTTTATCTGTGCAAATATAATCATTATTACCTCCGTCTTTACCAGATTGTTGTCTTTTAAAACAACACTCGGTAGATTCTAAATGTTGTACAAAATCTTCTTTCGTAAACCAACATGCAACAATCTGATCAGGTGTAAGAATACCTACAAATATTAATCTTTCCCAATCCTTGTTTGTGGCTACGTGATTCATAATCCAAACGCCATTTTTTATACCGCCTTTTTTATCTTTTTGTGTAACACTAAATTTGATTTCTACACGTTTATCATTTACGATCCTATCATGTCCATCTGTTGAAGTGGGTGCTCGCTTAACATCCATACCTATACTTTCTAACATTTTAGATACATAACGCTCACCATATTCTCCTTTTTGTTTGGGATCCATATATACATATCCTTCATAAGGAGTCCCTTTCCACGGATCTTCATTATTATTTTTTATATAGGATAGTAATTCTTCATCTTTAGAAATTGTACAACTATCAAAACAGGTAGAAACCAAATCAGACATCCGTTTTACATGCAATTCATCTTTCTCTTTTTTAACTATTTCCCTCTTACTCAATACAGGATGGTTATCCGCAACCGTTTCCACCGTTTTATTCTCAATTACTTCTTCAATTATTTTACTCATTATACTTTTATTATTCATCAAAGTATAATAACGCTTCAATTTTATACATTTTGACCCCCTATTACACTACATCAATCTATACCATCGGAATCCATTAAAAATACAAATACAACAACTTAAATCCTAAAAATAATTCAAAAAAGTTCTTTGAAACAATGTCTAATAAATTGTAGGATATGTTTTTTTCATAATAAGGCAATAATGCGGAAAATCCATACAAAGACCATATTCCACTAAATACCCAAAACAATATAGTTCCCAATTCTGTGAATTTCGCAAAATATTCGTATATTAAATAAAAGTAAACCACAAAAGGAACGAACCCGAATAACACACTAACGGGTATACTTAATACACCCATTTCTCCTAAATATCCAAAAAATAACATCAATACATTTAAAAATAATAGTAAACCTAACATCATCTTATTTTCAGAAATATATACCATTAAATCTTTATGCACCTTTCCTTCTTTAAATGTCACCTTCTTTACTTTTTCCGTTTTACGTTTTTCCAATTCCTTTTTCGTATCTTCTTTTTCCCTTAAATAAATCAAATAAACAACAAATATGATTAACATAGTCGGGGTTGAAAAAAACCAATCATAGTATCTATATTGTGTTATGTTCTCTACCGTGTTTATAAAAGATGCCAACCATGTATAAAAAGTTCCTTCAATTAATTGTACGAACAACCCTAACCAGACTAAATCAATTAACACATCCACATCGTCATCAAAACTATCTTTATCATATGCATCCAGCCCTAAAATTCCTACATTAAATGCCGCAGTTAATGCTTGAATTATTAACGAAATATATACTGTAAATTTTAAAGTATAAATCAATTTGTCCTTTTCCATTATAATTTAATAAAAGATTAAAGTTTACTATAAGCATCTGCCAATTTGCTCAAATTTTGAATATAACCTGAACACTTCTTTTTATTTCCAGGCGTCATACCCCTAATCGTATCCTTTACCTTATCTATAATTTGCAAGATTTCACCCGCTTTTCCTACACTACTTAAATCTGATGTATAGTCCTTTTCCAAAAAATAATCAATCTTTTGATTATCATCAAGATCCTTACTATCTATTATTTCTTTATACGGACCATATACATGACTGTTCCAAACCTTATTAATAAGCGTAACATTAAGATTTTTAATATTTGTAAATGATCTTATAGCAAACTTAATCTCATTGTTTTCAGGATATATTTTAGCAACATCACCTAAAAATTCAAAAAAATGTTTATTGAAACCTCTATTAATCTCTGCTTTTTGATTCATTACAAATATACTATGTATTTTTTTATATCATTTAACATAAATCATCTGTTTTCCATATCATCCATTCGTTTTTGCTGTAAACTATCTACTGTTATATCTGATGATATTTTATCCGGTTTATAATCTTCCGGTGGAGTATTAATAAATACGGATTGATCAATTGTAACATAATTATACATATTTCTCATTTTACTTTTACTCTTTGCCCCTAAATCGTCTGGAGTCATATTATAATTTGTAAATCGCTCGGAAATTATATTTGTACCTCCAGACGATTGGTTCAATTCATAACCCATCGGTTCCCCGTTCGTTTTTACTATCTCACTACTACTATTTTTCATATCCGAATGAAAATGCGTAATAATTTCATCCCCATAAATAACTCTATAATTATTTTTTATTAACAATAATGACGGAACATGCTGAATATTTGGAGGAAATATAACCTTGCTTCCATTTTCTAACTCTATATAAATTTGATTATCATTTGGATCTCGTCTTCTCTTATCAATACAAATAAAACTAACCTTATTATTCAAATTGTGTTTTACTAATGTTTGTACTATTTTTTGAGAATGTTTACAATAATTGCTATAGTATAAAATATCCATTTTATATTATTATTTATTTATTTCTTTATGCCAATACTAAATTAAAAATTATTTTTATATTTTCACAATTAATTTAATTTACACCCTTGAAGATTTAAAACCGCACCCTTCAGAAAATTTATCAATATAAATTCAGGAATATTTGTCCCATTTTAAATATTCAAGGGTGTAAATATTGATATTTTAATATATAAAATATTTATACAGACTTTTTTTTCTAAAATATCTTGTTTTTTTGCTGTTTTTTCGTTCTGTGTTTTTTTGTTCTGTGTTTTTTTGTTCTGTGTTTTTTTGTTCTATGTTTTTTTATCCTATTTTTACCACCTAAAATGGGTTCAAATATATTTGGATCATAACCTTCTACTTCTGTTTTTTTATGTAAACCTTCTTGTAATTCAACATCTTCAGGATTTGCAACAGGACTAAATTTTGTTAATAAATCAATATCACTATACAAGTTATCCCGATATTGTTGTTCATATGGTTGTTCATCTGTTGGATTATCCGGAATGTCTATAGATGGTAAGTCTTTAAATTCTTGTAATGCGTGTTTATCTGTAGCTAAAGAAATAAAAAATTTTAAATCTGGAATTTTTGAGCATTTTAAATCAGACATAATTTCTCTAGCACATATAGCAACATTTTCAGAAGTTCTATAATTTTTAGGAACAATATAATCTTTTGGATCTTTAGATTTATCATAAAATCCATGTCGTAATTTTGCTATAACATTTCCAATAGTAGTTGGATCTGAAAATAAATAATGAAATGTTGAAAATTTTTTAGAATCTTTTTCTAATTGAATATTTTCAATTGGAAATTCATCATAACGAAGTGATATATTTCTACATAACGATGGTTGGGTAATAGGCCATGCCTTTTCATGAACAACTTCAAATATTATAATTCGTTTAATACTTTTAAATGCTTTTATTTCAGGACTATCATCAGGTTTTATAAAAATCATTGGCAATATCTGTGTTTTTGTAAAATTTTCCATATATTTATAAAAATCTATAGGACTTTTAATATCATATAATGTTCGCCTTTTATAATAGTTATTATGTTTAATAAATACATCATAATATCTCTCTGTTTCTTGAATCTGTCTTTTTGAATGTTGTATATCATGAGCCCAAAAATCTAAAGGAGTATTTAAGTATTGATCAACATAAAGTGGTTTATTAATAACACCCATTATTAAAATTGGAACACAACGAAGACTAATTAAATTTGTAGCGCTGATATTAACACATGTCGGAAAAATAATATTATTACGAATACCATATTCTTTGGAACACAAAAATGTTGTCATATATGATCTATAACGGAAAATATGATAATAAGGACCCATTTTTTCGGAAACGTGTAGACCTTCTTCTTTGCTTTTATCGTTTGTTGAACGATAATAATAATCCAATAATTCTAATAAATCTTCTACTGTATAAATTGTTGAGCTATAAGGATAGTTAAATCTTCCTTCTATTGATAAACCTATTATTTTATGAATTGCTTGTTCTAATAAAATATATCTGTTTTCTTGTTTAAACCAATTATATATTGTTATATTCTGAAATAATGCCTTAATTAAATAACCTATTAAACCCTCAAATTCAGGAAATGATGCTTCACATCCATATTTTTCTAATCTATTTTTAAATTCCAAATATGCCTTGACTGGAGAGGCAATCATTTGTGTAACATATTCTTTATGTTGATTTATTACTTCGTCAAAGTTATGAGTTTCTAAATAATTGATTATATCATTCTTTGGATTGGTTGATCTTTTTTTAATTCGTTCATCTCTTTCATCAACTTGTGTAGGTGATGTTGTTTGTATATCCATATATATATATATATAATAATATTTTGGTTATCCATTTTAACTAAAAGAGCAAAATGGTTATAATTTTATCAACGATTTATTCTTGTTCTTTTTTGTATAATTCACTTTTTAGACGCATTACAATATACTTAAAATTTATTTATCATTTTAAGTATATTTATTAAAAATATTAAAGGGTGCGGTTTTAAATCTTCAAGGGCGTAAACTAGATCTGCACATACCATTCAATAATCTGTTTTCAAAATACATTAATGCGTACAATAACGAGATTGATAAAATTTGTAAATAATATCCTAAATCTTTACCTTTACTAATTCCAACAAACAATGCTAAAACGATATATACAACTAATAGAGTAAATCCAACCATAGAAAGAATCATGAAATAATCGCAAAATTGGCCACTAAGAGGTCCAAAAAGGGTTTTTAACAATTCCATATTGTCCATTATATATTTACTAAATAAAATAATTGCTAAATAATAATTCAATGTTAAGTAAACATAATAATATAAAAATATATATGTTTTTATATATATAAGTCAGGTATGGAAAATACGCAAATATGGAATATCATTAATAAATACTTTGAAGAAAACCCGCAAACTTTAGTAAGACACCATATTGAATCTTACAATGATTTCTTTGAAAAAGGTATTTTTCAAATTTTTAAAGAAAAAAATCCAATCACAATACAAACTAGATTTGATGAAAAAATAGATGATTATCGTTCTAAATGTATTTTACACTTTGGAGGAAAAAACACTGATAAAATATATTTTGGTAAGCCTGTCATATACGATGATAATAATAGTCATTTCATGTTTCCAAACGAAGCCAGACTTAGAGATATGACATACGGTATGACAATACATTATGACATTGATATTGAATTCATTGATATTTTGGAAGAAGGTGAAGTACCCACCCTTGTCGGTGCAGAAGAATACGATTTGGAAACCATACAAGAAGATGCCAACGAAAATAATGAAATTACAGGTGGTATGGAAAAAGCACCCAAAAGAAAAGGAAAATACAAAAAAAAAGATTTAGAATTAACGCCCGCTGAATTAACCACTATCAAAGAAAATACGAAAAAAACACTTATTAATGCAAATACTCAAATACGAAATGTTACTCTTGAAAAACTTTATCTAGGTAAATTCCCCATTATGGTTCAATCACATTTTTGCGTTCTTTCCGGACTACCCAAAGAAATCAGACACACTATGGGTGAATGTATCAACGATAAGGGTGGATATTTTATTATTGATGGACTAGAAAAAACCGTCGTTCCGCAAGAAAAATTCGGCGACAATATGCTTTATATTAAAAAACTTAATGATGACGATAAATACATACTCTCCGCTGAAATACGTTCCGTATCGGAAAACGTATCTAAACCCATTCGTACTCTCAGTGTCAAACTCGTCAACGATACACAAAAATACCAACATAAAAATATTGTTGTAAATATTCCCAATGTTAGAGCACCTGTACCCCTCTTTATTCTTTTTCGCGCTCTCGGTATCACCAGTGATAAAGAAATTATATCCACATGTTTACTAGACATGGACAAATATGAAAGTATGATTGATCTCTTTATACCTTCCGTATATGATGCAGGAGCTATTCTAAACCAACGTAATGCACTCAAATACATCGCTCTTTTAACAAAAGGTAAAACCATCCCTCACGTTTTAGAAATACTTTGCGATTACTTCTTGCCTCATGTCGGAGAAAACAACTTTATTAACAAAGCCTATTATTTAGGTTATATTGTATTCCGATTATTATGTGTTTTCACCGGAAAAGAAGAACCCACTGACCGAGACAATTTCAAATATAAAAGAATTGATTTAGTCGGTACCTCCATGAACAACCTATTCCGAGAATATTATACTATACAATTAAGAACTATACATGTTGAATTTGAAAAACGAGCACATTATAATCAATCCATCTACGCTAACAATTTACAAGGTCTCATCTTTGATAATTATAAAGAAATATTTAGAGAAAAAATCGTTGAAACAGGATTTAAAAAGGCATTCAAGGGTAACTGGGGAGCATACGCACATACCAAACAAATCGGTATTGTTCAAGATTTAAATATTTTATCTAACAATTCAATCCTCAGTCACTTAAGAAAAACAAACTTACCTTTAGATCCTACTGCTAAAGTCGTTGGTCCCAGAGTATTACATAGCACACAATGGGGTCTTTTTGATCCAATTGATACACCCGATGGAGGAAATATCGGTCTACATAAACATTTTGCGGTTGGAGCTTATGTTACACAAGGATATTCACGCACCCACATGATAGCATGGTTAAGAGAAAAGGTGGATATGAAACTTATTGAAGATTGTACCCCCGTCATCATTTCATCAATGACCAAAGTATTTGTCAACGGTTTTTGGTGTGGTGTCATTAATGAACCTGAAGAAGTCGTTGATAAATTCCTTTTATTTCGTAGAAATGCATTGATTCCTATTTATACCAGTATTTGTTTTGATAAAAAACTAAACACTATCTTTATTTATACTGACGCCGGCCGAATCTGTCGTCCCATCTTTTATAAAGATAAAGAAACCAATAAATTCCCTTTTGAAAACAAACACGTCATTGAATTAATATCTAAAAATGAATTCTCATGGTTTGATTTAATATGTGGATTCAATGAGAAAAAAGATGACAGTTTCCATCCAAACCATTACAAGATGTATGAACTAAACCAATTGTATAAAAATGTCAATAATGAAAATAACCCCGCTAAACTAGAAACCTTTTTAAGCAAAAAAGCGATTATTGACTTTATTGACACAAACGAAACTGAAAACTCGTTGATCGCTCTAAATCAAGATACATTGACGAAAAAATTAAATTATACCCATATGGAAATTCATGAATCTTTGATATTTGGAGTCATGTGCAACTTGATTAATTTTATTGAAAACAACCCCGCCACTCGTAATTCATTTTCATGTGGACAAAGTAAACAAGCGTGTTCTATGTATAACACCAATTTCCAAAATCGTATGGACAAAAGTGCTATTGTTTTAAATTATGGTCAAAATCCTCTTGTCAAAACCCGTTATTTGGAGTATATTAATAATGAATATGCGCCTTACGGTGAAAACACAATTGTTGCTATTATGTGTTATACTGGTTATAATGTTGAAGATGCTATTTTAATTAACGAAGGAGCACTCAAGCGCGGTCTTTTTAGAACTACCTATTTTAATACATATAGTGTTCATGAAGAAAAATCAAAAACAAATGATGTTACGATTCAAAAAACATTGATGAATATTGAAAATGATGAAACTGTTTTCAGAAAAAAACCCGGATATGATTACAGTTTATTAGATAAATATGGACTCATTAAAGAGAATACGGAAATAACTGATAAAACCGTACTGATAGGTATGGCTTCTCATAGTAGTGACGATCCAAATAGTAAATCAGATATGTCTAAAACACCCAAAAAAGGTCAAAAAGGTATTGTTGATAAAACCTTTATCACTGATGGGGATGAGGGAACCCGAATCGCAAAGGTACGTATACGCGAAGAACGAATTCCGAATATCGGCGATAAAATGGCCTCCCGTGCTGGACAAAAAGGTACCGTAGGATTAGTTATTCCGGAAGCAGATATGCCATTCTCAAAATCCGGTGTTAAACCCGATATTATAATTAATCCACATGCTATCCCGTCTAGAATGACCATTGGACAATTAGTAGAAACGATTACTGGTAAAGCATGCGCGATGTACGGATCATTCGGTGACTGTACAGCATATAACAGTAATGGTTCTAAAGTTGGCATTTACGGTGAATTACTATCCAAAGTTGGGTATCATTCTAGTGGAAATGAGATTTTATATGACGGAATGAATGGAAAACAGATTGAAGCCGAAATATTCATGGGTCCAAATTATTATATGCGATTGAAACATATGGTTAAAGATAAAATTAATTATCGTGCAATGGGTCCTAGAACAAATCTAACAAAACAACCTGTGAGCGGAAGAGCAAATGATGGTGGTTTAAGAATAGGAGAGATGGAAAGGGATTCTGTTATTTCACATGGTGCCACCGAGTTTTTAAGAGAATCAATGATGGAACGTTCGGATAAATATAAACTGGCGGTTTGTAACAATACAGGTATGACTGCTATCTTTAATCCTACCAAAAATGTATTTATTAGTCCTATGGTAGACGGTCCTATACAATTCTCTGGATCTCTTGATAACAACACACTTCATATGGATACTATGAGTAAATTCGGTAGAAATTTCAGTATTGTAGATGTGCCTTACAGTTTGAAACTGTTATTACAAGAATTATTAGCTTTGAACATTAGTATGCGTATAATTACAGAAGACAATATTGATCAAATGAAAAGTATGAATTTCTCTAATAATATTGATTTGTTAATGAATAATCAAAATACAGATGTGAAAACATTAGTAAAATCCATACAAAAAATGATTAGAGAAGATACTGTTTTAGAAACTCCCAGTTCTATTGAAACTGAAACTGGAAATGAAACCAAACCCGACGAGACAATCGCATCTCCACCTTACACAGTGGAATCCAAAGATTCCGACGAATCCACTATATACAATCCTTATTCGCCGCCAGAAAATATTACAACTGTCATTAATCCTGTTGAATCGCCAAAATACTTACCAATGACTCCGTCAACTAGTATTCCGTCCGAAGAACAAACCAGAAAAGGTTATAAAATAGATTCGTTCTCTTCTGATGGATCTGAAATACCATCGCCACCGCCAGGTGTAGTGCAACCCGAATTTTCTATTGGTTCGTTAGTCCAATTTAGAGGTCACTTTTTACCGGATAGATTGTGGGAAATAATTAATATTAATCCTGATAATTTTATTACAATAAGAACCGACAATCCAGAAGGATTGGAAACCACAGAAATGGTAAAAGTCGTTATGCCGATTGATATATATAAGGAAGGTGATTATCCTCTATCTAGTCCTTATTTAGAAGATTTAGGAAATATTCAACCAACAAATGTAGAAAACAAGGCGAATTTAAATAGTGTACCGCCCGCTATCAACTTCGCGCCTGTAATCACAATTAATAATAGTGATAAAAAAGAAGAAGATGAAGTGATTCGCGTAAAAGAGGATACTTCGGTAAATGAAAAAAAAGAGCCTGAAAAAACAGAGGACAATTTGTTTTCAGGAGGGCTTATTATAAAAAAGACATAATAAAATTGATATAATCATTTAAAAACTTATGTGGAAATATATATACGATGTCAAGTAACAATCAAATATTAAGCATTTATAAATCCCGAAAAAATATATTAACTATTTTAAATACTTTAGGATATGAAACGGATGAATACCAAAGCTTTAGTATTAATGAAGTAGATGCCATGCTCTCTAATGATCAATTAGATATGTTGATTGAAAATCCAAAAACAAACCAGAAAGCGTACATTAAATATTTTACCACGTCTCGTCAAATTAGACAAGGTGTATTAGATGAAATTATTGAAGATCTATACGCAATTGAAAATGTTTTAGAAAAAAAAGACAATTTAATTATTATCATTGAAGATGAACCAAATGACTCCATTGTTGCAAGGTTGCGGTATTTATTTGATCATGATGGAATCTTTGTTGTAGTACACAATATGAGACGTTTACAATTTAATATTTTAGATCATAATTTAGTTCCAGCATGTAGTGTTTTAAATACTCAAGAAAAAAAACTATTTATGGAAAAATATAATGTTAAGGATGATAAGCAACTTCCAGAAATTTCTCGGTTTGATCCGCAAGCGCTAGCATTATGCGTTAGACCCGGAGATGTATGTAAATTTACTAGAAAAAGTATTACTGCATTAGAAAGTGAATATTATCGTATTTGTGTATGAGTCCCCCCAATATTATATTATATATTGTATAGAAACATTATATAATGAGTTCTCCAACCTTTACAGCTGTTGACATATCTTCTAATAATTCTATTAAAACTAATTATGCAGGTGCAGATGATATTGTAAGTATTAATATTACTGCATCAGATACAATCAATCAGCCCTATGTCGTTTTTCAATCGGGTGGAGCAGCTATTACCAATACACCGTCTTATAGCGGTTCGGGAAGTCAATGGACAACTTTTTTTACTGTTAGTTCAAGTGATACAAATGGAGCAATTTCTTTTACAATTGATGCGTCAAATGCAAACGGTTCTGTACAAACTACTTCAACGACGAATTCAACCAGTGTTACCAAAGTCGGAACAACTACTTTAACAAATACTATTACTACTACCAGCGGAAATCAAATCGGTTCTGATATTGATGGAGAAGCTTCAGGTGACCAATCTGGACATTCAGTTTCAATGAGTAGTGATGGAACAATTGTTGCTATTGGAGCTATTGCAAATAGCGGAAATGGAACTGACTCTGGTCATGTGCGTGTATATCAATATAGCAATTCATCATGGAGTCAACTGGGTTCTGATATTGACGGAGAAGCTGGATATGACGAGTTTGGAACATCAGTTTCATTAAGTAGTGATGGAACCATTCTTGCTGTTGGAGCTCCTTATAATAGCTCAGGTAAAGGTCATGTGCGTGTATATCAATACAGCAATTCATCATGGAATCAATTAGGTTCTGATATTGACGGAGAAGCTTCAAATGACCGATTTGGAGATTCTGTTTCATTAAGTAGTGATGGAACCATTGTTGCTATTGGAGCTTACCGAAATGACGGAAATGGAAGTGACTCTGGTCATGTGCGTATATATAAATACAGCAATTCATCATGGAGTCAACTAGGTTCTGATATTGACGGAGAAATTGCAGGTGACAACTCTGGATATTCAGTTTCATTAAGTAGTGATGGAACCATTGTTGCTATTGGAGCTTGGGTAAATGACGGAAATGGAAGTAATTCTGGTCATGTGCGTGTATATGAAAGAGATACCAACGAAGCAATTGGATGGAAACAGTTAGGTTCTGATATTGACGGAGAAGCT
>Ga0181566_10003046_pt1 | contig 13708 bp, 7 predicted proteins | sample 101ome_15_FD_133762 | JGI IMG/M metagenome (GOLD analysis project Ga0181566, IMG submission 133762) | Coastal salt marsh microbial communities from the Groves Creek Marsh, Skidaway Island, Georgia - 101402AT metaG (megahit assembly) | ecosystem: Environmental > Aquatic > Marine > Intertidal zone... | reverse complement strand
GACAGATGGTACGGGACGCGGCCAGAAATTGACAATATTGCGGTCACGGTCGGCTCATCAACAGCATTTGCGGTTACGTTCATGGCAGCATTTGATGCTGGTGATGTCATTGCTATTCCTAGACCGGGATATCCTGCGTACCGGAACTTGATGATGGGTATGGGGCTGACGCCTCGCCATATTTCAGCAGGGCCAGAGCAGGGCTGGAAGCCGATGCTTGAAGAAATGGAAAGCTGGGATAGACTGCCAGAAGGGCTAATGATTGCCAGCCCGTCAAATCCAACCGGAACAGTGCTAGATAATCATGAATTACAAGCCATTTGTGAGTGGTGTTCAACACATGGCGTCAGGCTGATTTCCGATGAAATTTATCATGGGCTGGCATTCTCTAAAAAATGCGACACTGCGCTGAACTATAATAAAGATGCCATTATTATAAACAGCTTTTCCAAATATTTTTCCATGACAGGCTGGCGCATTGGCTGGATGATTTTGCCTGACGAGCTGATTGAGGCTGGTCAGAAGCTGATCCAGAATTTATTTATCTCGGCACCTACCGCGATCCAGCGCGCCGCTGTGTCTGCATTTGACTGTTATGACGAATTTGAAGCTCATAAAACACGTTATCAGCACAATCGTGACATGCTGTTAGCAGGGTTGCCGTCTGAAATTACCCAGAATGCAGCGCCAAGTGAAGGGGCGTTTTATCTCTATGTAGATATTTCAAGCCTGACAGATAATTCTATCGATTTTGCAAAAGCGCTGTTGCAACAGGAGTCAGTAGCCACCACGCCGGGTGTGGATTTTGATCCCATTGATGGCCATAAATATCTTCGCCTGTCTTTTGCAGGTGCGCCTTCTCAGATGGAAGAGGCGGTTCGCCGGTTTAACAGATTTATCTGCCAGCCACGCATAGCGGCTGTCTAGATAGCTAGTTTCCCTGAAGGTTTCGATGATAATCGAGCCGTAATAATAAAAAACGCTGTAGCCTGGCTACAGCGTTTTTTGCCTGTTTGGGGTATGGTCTCTAGCGTGACCACCATCCTTTTTTCTTTTCGGTAGGGGCAACATCGCTCACATCTACAACATTCATTTCAACAGACGCTTTGCGCTCTCTTCCCGAATGTTCAGCCTGATCGCTGCGTGCCTGAGACATCTCAGCCTGAGAAGCTGGTTCTGTATCTGGGGCACGTTTCTTGGCCGCCTTTTTAGCAGCTTTTTTGGCACTGACCTTTTTTGCTACCGCTTTTTTGCTCGTTGCTTTTTTCGCGCCTGCTTTTTTCTTTTTGGCAGCTTTTTTCGCTGGCTTATCCTCTTCAGCAGCCTGATCAGATGCTTTGTCTGCTTTTGGTTTTACAGACACAGTTTCCTGTGTTTCCGGCTTATCTGACGGCACGGTGCTGGCGGCTATATCAGCATTTTCAGCGCCGCCATCTGTTCTGGCATGGGCAGGGCGCTGCTTTCTGCGTCTGGAACGTTTTGGACGCGCCTGTTTTTCCTGCACAGTATTTTCGTCATCTGTCTGTTCAGCCTGTTCTGATGGCTGTTCTTCATTATCCGGATTTTCGCTATTTTGGTTATCTGCTGAAAATTCTTCTGAATTGCGTTTTTTGCGTCTGCGTCCGCCTCTGCGCCCTCTTCTGCGGCGTTTTGGCTGGTCATCATCTGAGCCGTCTTCTTCGGTATTTTCAGGATGTTGCACTGTGCTAGCAGGTTGCGGGCGCGCATTCTGGCTAGATGCCTGACCTTCAATCAGATAATCGGGCGGTATCAGTGTTGCATCTGCTTCGATCATCACCGTAATCTGGAATTGTGCTTCCAGTGCTGCCAGGCTAGCACGCTTCTGGTTTAAGATATATAAAGCAACTTCGGGATGAACATAAATGGTGATATTTTCATCTGGTTTGCTTGCTGCCTGTTCTTCGATCACGCGCAGAATATGCAGGGCGGCTGAATTGACTGACCGGACCCGCCCTGTTCCTGAACAATGCGGACAGGTTTGTGAAACAGAATCTACAAGAGAAATTCTGAGGCGCTGGCGAGACATTTCCAGCAAGCCAAAATGGCTAATAGAGCCAACCTGAATGCGTGCCCTGTCATGGCGCAACGCATCTTTAAGCCGGCGTTCGACCGCATGCTGGTGCTTATGTTCTTCCATATCAATGAAATCAATCACAATCAGGCCGGCCAGATCACGCAATTTCAGCTGTCTGCCAACTTCATCAGCCGCTTCCAGATTGGTCTTTAACGCCATTTCTTCGACATTTCGCTCTCTTGTGGCTTTGCCTGAGTTTACGTCAATGGCAACCAGCGCTTCTGTCTGGTTAATCACAAGATACCCGCCTGATTTCAGCAACACCTCTGACTGATGCATGGTTTCAAGCTGTTCTTCGACCCGATGGCGCTGAAACAGATGCTCATTTTCAGAATATTTGACAACACGTTTTGCGTGGCTTGGGATCAGCATTTTCATCTGTTCTTTTGCCATTTTGTAGCTGGCGTCACCTTCAACCAGCACTTCATCAACATTATTGGTGTAAATATCGCGTATCGCACGCTTTACCAGACTGCCTTCTTCGTGGATCAGGCTAGGTGCTTCCGAGCTAAGCGTCTTTTCTCTGATTTCATTCCATAATTTAGACAGATATGAAAAATCACGTTTGATCTCTGTCTTGGTGCGTTTTGCGCCAGCTGTTCTGACGATCACAGCCATGCCTTTCGGCACATCCAGATCAGAAACAACAGATTTTAGACGCTTTCTATCTGCAACATTGGTGATTTTCCGCGATACGCCGCCGCCCTTTGCGCTATTTGGCATCAATACACAATAACGTCCTGCCAATGATAGATAGGTTGTCAGTGCCGCGCCTTTATTGCCGCGCTCTTCTTTTACCACCTGCACAAGCAGAATTTGCTTGCGGACGATCACTTCCTGAATTTTATATTTATTATGAATCCGGCGTGGACGCTTAGATGGTCGTTCAGCCTCATCACCGCCTAGCTCTTCTGGTGCGCCATCTGTTTCGGCTTCTTCAGCTTCTTCATTGTCTTCTTGTTCGGCATCTGCTTCATCTTGGGCGGCATCTTCAACCAGCTGTTCTCTGTCTTCAACCGGAATCCGGTAATAATCTGGATGAATTTCGGAAAATGCAAGAAAGCCCTGTTTATTGCCGCCATATTCAACAAAAGCAGCCTGCAGGGAAGGCTCGACGCGGGTTACCCGTGCCAGATATACATTTCCTTTTAATTGCTTGAAATTGTTATTTTCGTAGTCAAACTCTTCAATTTTGTTTCCATTAAGCAGTACCACCCGCGTTTCTTCGGGTTGATGCGCATCGATCAACATTTTTCGTGTCATTATCTAGTCTTTCCATAAGCGGTATATCCGAGCCGTGGACGCCGCATAAATCAGATGTTCGGGCAATATGAATGCCGCATTTCATCAAGTGTGATTGAGAAGATGTATCACGCTGGCCTGTCACAGTTGCACGGCGTCGAAGGCTGTCATGTGAAGCGCTTTCGGCTGTGCTGGAAATGATGGTTTGTTGCGTGTTCATCTAAATTAGGCTCTATGTTTTGTCAGGGGCTATCTAGGTGATTGTTCAAAACTGCATGGCTTGCCACAATGTCTGTGCGGCAATCAGCCATGATTGTCTGAAAATTATCACATAAGGCTAGACCCTCAGCTTCTTTTGGCTGGTTATCGTCTCAGCTAGTCTGTCTGCCCAAAATGTTAGCCTATTTCTGCATTTGCAGTTAACAGAGCCATTAAGGGGTTGAGCTGAGATCCAAATCAACCAGAAAATCTCTTACCTTTTTCTTATAGCGTCAATTTGTCAGGTGCGCAAAATGAATTATGCATTGATGGCTCAGTTTGTTCGAAAATCTATTCGTTCTGCGGTTTTCTCAAAGCAGATTGATGGCAGGTTGAGAGATGCTAATTTGGCTGGTATGGTGGCATCTGTAACTGGTATAAGCTGGTATGGCAGGCAGAAAAGGCGCCATCTTTATTGCTGGTATTGACGAATGCTGGCCTTCATAGGCGCAGATGAAAGAAACATAATGCAGTTTATCAAGATGCTAAAACAGCAGAAATACCGGCCTGATAGACAGAATGTTCTGGCGCGTTTTTCTGGATATATGCGTGTGATGTCGTGGTTGCTTGGCCTGATTTGTATAATGTTTGTTACAACAGCTTCTGCCAGCAATATTGATATTCAGGGCATCCGATTTGGCCAGATAGATAGCAATGGTCAATCTGCAACCCGAATGGTGATCGAAACTTCACGGCCGGCACGCGCCCAATTGCTGATGCTGGAAAATCCATACCGTCTGGTCGTAGATATTGAGAATGCGCAATGGGCTGTGCGCTCGCTTCCGCCAAGCAAATCTGTTTCTCAGGGCGTGGTGAATGGCTATCGCTTTGGTTATCCTGAAAGCAATATTGGCAGAATTGTGCTTGAGCTGGCAAGTCCTGCCAGACCTCTGGATGCGTTCCGGCTTCCGCCCCGTGATGGGGGGCACAGGCTAGTTGTAGATGTTGCGGCAACCAGCGATACCCAGTTTCTGATGGCAAAGACTGCCTTGCTGGCTGAGCCTTTTTTTATTCTTGATGACACGAAATCCGAACCGGCACAGACAGCACAGAAAAAAACTGAATCTGATACATCCAAGCCAGCTAGCGCGGTGCCTATTGCGCCGCCTGCCAGACCGAAATTACCAGCTAGGCAGAACAGCACGCCAAAAAAATGGATTGTGGCCATTGATGCAGGTCATGGCGGCAAAGATCCAGGTGCCATTGGGCTGAAAGGCACGCGTGAGAAGCATATTACCCTGATGGCGGCACAGATGCTTTCTGAGGCGCTGAAAAAAACAGGCAAAGTAACGCCGGTGCTGGTTCGTTCAAAAGATGTCTATTATAAATTGCGCCACCGGATAAAGCTGGCACATGATGCGCGTGCTGATCTGTTTGTCTCGCTTCATGCTGATTCTGCAAAAAGCAAAAAAGCGCATGGCATCTCTGTTTTTACCCTGTCTGATACCGCCTCAGACAAGGAAGCAGAATATCTGGCACGCAATGAAAATAAGGCTGATTTAATTGGCGGGCCTGATCTGGCAGGTGAAGACCCTGTTGCTGCCAGCGAATTATTGCGCATGTTCCAGCGTCAGAGTATGAACCAGTCTTCCCAGCTTGCCGCCTCAATTCTTTCACATATCAAGGATTTTCCGGGCTCTGATAAACGAGGTCACAGATTTGCCGGATTTGCGGTATTGAAATCGCCAGATATTCCGTCAGTGCTTGTGGAGATGGGGTTTCTCAGCAACAGACAGGATGAAGCCAATTTGAACGACACAGCCTATCTTCGCAAATTATCGCGTCGTTTAAGCAGTGCAATTTTATCCTATCTGGAAAATTCTGGAAGTTAACTGGCTAATCATGCCATAACAAGGCCGTAATTTGGGTTTAGAATAAAAGTTATGTGGAAGCTGTTTACCGCCTTGTTTGCTGTTTTATGTCTAAGCCTGATGGTTGCGGCCGGCGGGTTGGTGTGGGTATTTTGGAACTGGGGTCGGGATTTGCCTGATTATCGCCAGCTTGCGAAATATGAACCAGCCGTAGCCACCCGTATTCATGCAGGCAATGGCGCATTACTGGCAGAATTTGCGTCTCAAAAGCGGGTATTTGTGCCGGTAAAATCCATGCCGCCACAGCTAGTTAATGCGTTTTTATCGGCTGAAGATAAATCATTTTACTATCATATCGGGGTTGATCCTGTTGCGCTGGCACGTGCGATGGTAACCAATATTATCAATTATGGTTCAGGCAGGCGGCCTGTTGGTGCATCTACCATCACTCAGCAGGTTGCAAAGAATTTTCTGCTGACAAACGAGCTTTCCATAGACAGAAAAATCAAAGAGGCGATTCTGGCTATCCGGATGGAACGTGCTTTTTCCAAAACCCAGATAATGGCGCTGTATCTGAATGAAATTTATCTTGGTGCGGCCAGCTATGGGGTAGCGGCGGCGGCGCTGAATTATTTTGACAAGGCGCTGGATGAGCTTGAATTGCACGAAATGGCATATCTGGCGGCACTGCCAAAAGCACCGTCAAATTATCATCCGGTAAAAAACACCAAAGCAGCAATAGGTCGGCGCAACTGGGTTTTATCTCAAATGCACCGCAACGGATTTATTTCAGAAGCAGATGCAAAAGTAGCCCAGCTATTGCCGCTTGGGGTGCGCCCAAGAACAGGGTTTGACAGCGCTAGCGCACCATATTTCACAGAAGAGGTTCGCCGGATTATCAAATCTGAATATGGCGATAAGGCACTGTATGAGGGTGGATTATCTGTCCGAACTACCATTGATCCAACCTATCAGATGATGGCTGAACGCGCGCTACGTGAAGGGCTTGAAGCATTGGACCGGCGGCAGGGCTGGCGCGGGCCTCTTGCACAGGCAGATGACAGCCTTGATGTCAACCAGCAGCTAGATGCTTTTACCGCCGCCTTGCCTGATAACAGATATGCCGCATTGGTAACATCTGTATCTGCTTCTGAAGCCAGTATCTATGTGAATGGAAAATCAGGCCGGATACCTTTTGCGCTGGCAGATTGGGCATATCCGCCGCGCCGTGAAGATGGTGTGCGGCCACCCAAAATAACTGCCCTTACCGAAGCACTTTCGCCAGGTGATATTGTCATTGTCCAGCCACCCTCAGAAGCCCCTGATCTGGTTAGTGAGACATTCACCCCACAAGAATATGATTATGCGCTTGGCCAGCGTCCGGCGGTGGAAGGTGCAATTGTAGCGCTTAACCCGCATACTGGCAGATTGCTTGCGATGAGCGGGGGCTATGATTATCGGGTATCAGAATTTAATCGTGCGATTCAGGCGCAACGACAGCCTGGCTCTGCTTTCAAGCCCTTTGTATATCTGGCTGCCCTTGATAAGGGATATGCGCCTACCACGCGAATTCTGGACGCGCCACTGGTGGTTGATCAGGGGCAAGGCAAACCTAAATGGAAGCCTGCCAATTACACCAGACGCTTTTATGGCCCCTCGATCATGCGTGTAGGGATTGAAAAATCACGAAATCTGATGACAGCGCGGCTAGCGATGGATATTGGCATGCCGATGATCAGAGAATATGCGGCAAAATTCGGCATAAATGACAATCTGCCAGAATATCTGTCTATGTCTTTGGGAGCAGGCGAGACTAATCTGCTTGCACTGACGGCCGCCTATGGCCAGCTAGTTAATGGCGGCAAGAAAATAACGCCAAGCCTGATTGACAGGATTCAAGACAGATATGGGCGCACCATTTTAAAGCATGATATGCGTGATTGTGCTGAATGTGATGTGCCTGAAGGCTGGTCTGAACAGCCAGTGCCACAGCTTGTTGATACGCGTGAACAGCTAACCGATAAAGCCTCTGCTTTTCAGATGGTATCCATGCTGGAAGGTGCAATTACCAGAGGAACAGGCCGTCAAATCAAGGAGCTTGGGCTGGTTCTTGCCGGCAAAACAGGTACTACAAATGACAATACAAATGCGTGGTTCATTGGCTTTTCACCTGATCTGGTGGCTGGTGTATATGTTGGCTATGATACGCCGCGCCCTCTGGGTAAGCGCGAGACAGGGTCCACAGTTGCAGTGCCAATCTTCAAACAATTTATGAAAGATGCCATGACAGGCAAGCCGCGTATTCCGTTTCGCAGGCCAGCAGGTATCACGCTGATACCGGTGCATGCAGAAACAGGCGAGCGTGTCTTTCCTGATGATGAAATGGCTGTACTTGAAGTGTTCAAGCCGGGCCAGAGGCCACAGACAAATATTCTGATCGATACACCTGACGGCGAAAATCAGCAACAAGTTGACGTCCCCGCCTTGTATTGATAAGCCTGTTCTTCTTGATGATATGAAAAAGAAATAAGATTTAGACCTGATGCAAGCAGATATTCAAGCCGATATTGATACTATAAATTCAGCCGTAACCCTGTTAAAGCAGCATATTGATTTTGCTAGCGCGCATAGCAGGCTATCTGATTTTGAAACCCAGATCACGTCAGATGGATTTTGGGATAATCAGGCACAGGCCCAAAAGGTGATGCAGGAAAAAAACCACCTTGAAAACCAGCTAGCTATTATCGAGCAGTTGGAAGAAGGCGTACGTGACCAAACAGAGATGATTGCCCTCGCAGAAGAAGAACAGGACGCAGAACTGGTTGAAGACGCAAAGTCTGCATTGTCCGAATTACGAAAAATCGCTGAAAAAAAACAGCTTGAATCTTTGCTTTCAGGCGAGGCAGATGGCAATAACTGTTTTATTGAAATTCATCCGGGTGCAGGTGGCACAGAAGCGCAGGATTGGGCGGCAATGCTATTGCGGATGTATTCCCGCTGGGCAGAGGCGCGCGGGTTCAAGCTTGAAACCATAGATGAATCTGATGGCGATGAAGCAGGCATCAAATCTGCTACGATACATGTATCTGGCGTTAATGCCTATGGCTGGCTAAAGACAGAATCAGGGGTGCATCGGCTGGTGCGCATCTCGCCTTATGATAGTTCTGCCAGACGCCATACCAGCTTTGCCTCAATCTGGATTTATCCTGAAGTTGACGATAATATTAATATCGAACTGGAAGAAAAAGATCTCCGGATTGACACCTATCGTGCTTCAGGGGCAGGTGGACAGCATGTTAATACTACAGATTCAGCTATCCGCATCACCCATATCCCGACCAATATTGTGGTGCAGTGCCAGTCAGATAGAAGCCAGCATAGAAATCGTGCGACTGCTATGAACATGCTAAAGGCACGATTATATGAGATGGAGTTACAACGCCGCGAGCAGGACGCAATGGCAGATAATGCGACAAAATCTGATATTGGCTGGGGTAACCAGATTCGCTCTTATGTGCTGCACCCCTATCAGATGGTCAAAGATTTGCGCACCAATGTAGAAACAGGCAATACAGGCGCGGTGCTAGATGGCGCTCTTGATGATTTCATTGAAGCCAGTCTTGCGGCCCGTGTAGGTTCAACGCGCTAACCAGATTTCAGAACAGTGTTTTACCTGTTGCTTGTGCGGCAGCAAGCGGGCTATAAAAGGCGGCTGAAAAGCGGGCAGCATTTCTGGCGTCAATATTAAAAGGCGGCTTTAACGCGCCATTAAAATAGCGCATGACAAGCTTTTGCCACGTGCTGATCGGATCGCGCCGCTCGCATCCGCATACATAATCAAACCATTTTTTGCCAACCGCAACATGCCGGACTTCATCTGTCATGATAATATGAAAAATCTCGGCAGAAGCATCATCTTCAACCTGTTTCATTCTGGTGATGAGCTGGGGTGTAATATCCAGCCCCCGTGCTTCTAGCACAAGTGGTGCAATTGCCAGTCGTGCCAGCACATCATCTTTTGTCTTCAGCGCGGCTTCCCATAATCCATCATGCGCATCTAGCGCGCCATAATGGCTGTCTAGCGACTTAAGCCTGTCTGATAGAAGCATGAAATGTCTGCCTTCATCAGCCGCTACTGACAGCCAGTCATGCACAAAATCAAACGGCATATGCTTGTCTGCATAGCGGATCGCCATATCCAGTGCCAGATCAATGGCGTTTAGCTCAATATGGGCAATTGCATGAAGCAGTGCTATTCTGCCTTGCGGGTTTTTTGATATGCGCCGTCTTGGCACTAATCTTGGGGGTTTTAATACTGGAAATTCAGGCCGGCCCGGCCTGTCGCCAAGAATGACAGGGCAAAGATTACCTTGATACTGGCCATATTCAGGCAGGCAGGCAAATAGCTGTTGGGCTTTTTGAGCTTTAGCTTCCGGCTCTGCTGTCTCAAAGGCCTGTTTTATGGCCGTGCCAAGCCTATCTGCAAACGAGTCTGGCTGCATGGCAAAAATTAGCCGCCCGCTTGCACATTCTCAAGCACTTCTTCGGCATGTCCCGGAATTTTTACCTTTGGCCATAGATGCGTTATCTTGCCATTAGCGCCAATAATAAAGGTAGCGCGCTGAATCCCCATATATTTTCGGCCATACATGGATTTTTCCTGCCATACCCCAAATTGCTCGCAAATATCTGTTTCATGATCAGCCCCAAGCATACAGCTTAGCTGATGTTTTTCACGAAATTTAGCCTGTTTTTGAGGGGTGTCTTTTGAAATACCAATCACAATGGCGTTGGCAGCTTCAAATTCTGCAGATAGCGCAGAAAAGGCTATTGCTTGTTTCGTGCATCCAGATGTATCTGCTTTTGGGAAAAAGAATATCACGATATTCTTCCCATTATGCTCAGAAAGGCTAAATTCACCTGTATCTGTGGGAATGGTAAAATCACGAATGGTATCACCAATAGTTAGCATCATCTTCCTCTTCAATCTTTTGCCTATTATACCGTGTCAGCTTTACTGCATACTAGACTATTTCTCACCATATGAATGCAGGGTTACATGACAAGACGGATAAATCAAAAAATATTGCCTCTTAGCTGATTTCATAAACTGGCACATCATCAAAAATTTTGCAAAATCACCTAGCGGCTACGTTTCAATACTAGCCTTATCAGATTATCTGTTATAAATCGCCTGCACACTCAAAAAAAATTATAGTATAAATTGAAATGTGTAACCCGAATGCATCACAGGATTAAGCCATGAGGCGCGAGCCAAAGCAAATTTATCTAACCCGATGGGCGCGTCGCCTGATGGTGGTGTTTGGTGTTATTGGCATCTTGGCGGTGGGGCTAGGTGTATTTATTAACTATTATATCCAGTCTCAGGGCGGGCTTGCCAGATATATCTCTTACCAGCTTTCACAGAATGACCAGAATATCATGATTATCGCTGGAGAGGCAGATTTCCGCTTTGATGGGGCGGCCCAGCGTGCTGAGCTGTCTATCAGGGATGTATCTATTGACCAGCAAGACCAGCATATAGATATGCCACAGGCCAAATTTATCTTTGGCTGGTCATCTTTGCTGTCACTTGCACCTGAAGAGATTGAAATTCAGACACGCGAGATCGTGCTGTTTAAAGAAAATGAATATCTGCGCACTGACAGCATGCCAGATGGGCTAGCCGCGACAATTACCGAGCAGTTCCGGAATTTATCTCAAAATCGAAGCTCTGTGCTGGCCTTATGGCTATCTAAGGTAGATGCCATCACCATTTCAGGCACAGATATCCGCCTCTATAAGCAACAGGCAAAGACCGAATTGCTAGCCCATTACAGCGATGTAGATATCGCTGTAATCCCATCTGCAGGCGGCAATTCAGAACAGATTTTTCTACGTGCCAGTGGCACTCAGCTTGACAGTCTGGCACAAGAACAGGGGCGGGCCTCACTATCTGTGACGCATAATATGCTGTCATCATTAAGCGAATTTTCAATAACCTTATGGGAAGTTGATCTGGCCATGATTGGCCAGCTTATCCCATTGCCTGAGCTTCTGACTATCACCCCCCAGACCCGCATTAGCGGAAAATTTGACGGGCTTGCTGATGGCGCGGAGATTGTTAGTCTGGATTTTAACAGCTATGTTACCGGCGGATTTTCAGCACAATTAGGCGCTCAGCCAATATCGGCTGAAAAGATAGAAATGACTGCGCAATATAGCGCCAAAGACAGGCTTGTTCTGGTGAATAATGCTACTGTTAGCTTGCCTGAGGATCAGCAAATCAGCCTGTCGGGACAATTTTTTGCCATTGGCCTGCCAACCATTTCATTCAAAGGCAATATTCTGGCTGAAGATATGTCTATCCCATTAATGCGTGAACAGATCAGCCGGTATGTTACGCTCCCTGATACTGCTCGCAAGCTATTGCATCATTTAAAGGGTGGCAGGTTTCAGACAATCACGGTTGAATTTGCAGGTAATTACCAGACCATACCTAAAATGCTAAGCCTGTCCGAATTAGTATTAACCAGCGATTTTGCTAATCTCAGGCTTGGCTATCAGGGTGGCCAATATCAGCAGCTTGTTGGTACGCTGGCCGGTAAAATTGAGCTGGATATGAAATCGCCCGGACAGTTGGACAGATTATTGGTAACCGCAGAATTGTCAGATGGGGCAGCCCGCATCAAGGGGCTGGATGAGGCAATACGAATTCCAATGGCAGAGATAGTTGCGCGGGTTGTACCAGACCGCATCTCTATCCAGAAGCTAAGGCTTGCAACCCAAGATAAAGGAGAGTTATTTGTACAGGCAGAACGTCGCCTGCTAGAAGGCGAGTTTGTGTCAGATATCACAGTCACCTCAGATATGCTGGATGGCCGGTTTTTTCAGACAATATGGCCAGAAATACTGGCACTGAAAACACGCAAATTTGTCTCTCAGAAATTCGTTGGCGGACGGCTTGAAAATATTGACCTGAATCTCAAGCTGGCAGAAAAGGACAAGCCGGTTTTCACAGATATACAAGGCAGTTTTGACTATAAAGCAGGCGCCTTTAGATGGCTTGATGGCCTTTCTGATATTGAAATTGGCAATAGCACAATCAGCTTTGCTGAAAACAAGATGCAGGTTTTAGCGTCATCAGGCCAGTTTGGGACTGTCGCTCTGCAAAATTCCGAAATTATGTTTTTCCCTGTGTTACAGGCTGAAAATCTGCCCCGCAACCTTACCTTCAAAATCAGAGGGGAAGGTGGCTCTGACTCGCTACTGGGGATATTAGCCCATAAGCGGGTCAACAGGCTTGAAGCCTTTGGGCTGGCTGGACGAAACGCACAGGCAGATACAGCATTTAAATTTTCTGCAGACGGATTTTTAGAATCTGGAAAACCGCTAGCCCTAAGCAATATTGAAATTGATGGCGAGTTAAAACAGGCCCAGCTTGATAAGCTGCCTTTGAATAAAAACCTTCGCGATGGTGATATAGAGCTTCGATATCGTGATAGAGAAATTCAGCTTTCAGGCACGGCAGAAATTTCAGATATGCCAGCCACATTCAGCTATATCCAGAATGTAGATAAAGATATTGATATTAAGGCAAAGTTCTTGCCTAGCATGCGTTTTACCTCTGAAATTCAGTCCTATCTTCCTGTTCAAATTCAAGGTGCATTAGGCGGCAATATCGTGCTAAGCGGCAACGCTGAAACAGGGGATTTTAATATCAGGGCTGACGCTAATCTTGCGCCGGTTTCGCTATATTCTGATTTGCTGGAATGGGGCAAGCTACAGGATGAGAAAGGCAGTTTCACCGGACGTCTGCATATCAAGGATAAAAAGCTATCTGAAATTATGGTTGATAAATTACAGGCAGGAAGCCTGCTTGCGACAGGCAGGATAGCCCTGACAAAGACAGGTGAGATTGATGTCGCAAGGCTGGAAAATATCCAGCTTCCCGGCACACAACTCTCAGAAATGCTGATTGAGCGGAATAGTGAGGGACTTTATTTTCTTACCATCGAAGGCTCTTTACTGGATGTTTCGCCATTTCTGACTTTTTCAGGAAGCGGTGCGCACCCTGCATTTGGCTTTGATATTACCGCAGATCAGATAACTGTCGGGCCTAGCCTGTTTCTGTCAGGCAATATTGTTGGTGAAAAACAGTCTGGGGCTGCCGGAACAGCGCTGCTTCAGGGGACGATTTCAACAGACAAACAAACCCGATTTGAGCAAACCCAGCTTGATATTCAGTTTGGCGGTGACGGATTTGTTGCCAAAGGCACAGGGCTGATTGGCGGGGCAGAAG
>Ga0181566_10003042_pt1 | contig 13724 bp, 11 predicted proteins | sample 101ome_15_FD_133762 | JGI IMG/M metagenome (GOLD analysis project Ga0181566, IMG submission 133762) | Coastal salt marsh microbial communities from the Groves Creek Marsh, Skidaway Island, Georgia - 101402AT metaG (megahit assembly) | ecosystem: Environmental > Aquatic > Marine > Intertidal... | reverse complement strand
GTGCGCTACGGAGCGAGGGTTTGTTTTCTCTTTCCCCAACGACGACGACGACGACGAGCAGCCGGAGCGAAAGATCCAAGGCGGAAGGGTGGCGCGCGTCGTGTGGCGCGCGAAACTCGGTGGCGTGCACTACCGAGAGCAGTCGCGCGGCGTTTGTCTGCTTTCGCGCTACGGATCCGAGGAGAGTTTGAACCACTCTTGGCCGCTGGCTGGGTTTGGCATCACCGTAGATCGCCCCCTCATCACACGGTGTGGAATAAACCTAAAATAAGATCGGATTATTTACCATCATACTTTGTAGTCTAGTTCGAAAAAAAAGGTCAAAAAGGTGTGCGGCCGCCTCTGTCGGCGCGGCTGACCCTGCAGCTCGCGTCAAAGTACCGCCACCTCCTGCTCTCGTCTCGCGGTGTGAGAGGATGCCGGAGAAGTGGCGGACCACAGCGCGCTCTTGCCTCCCCGCTCGTCCACTACCACGAGACTCTGCGAGAGATGCGCCGCTTGGCAAGCCTCGAGCGTCCTCGTCTGAGCGCCGGTTCGTCCCCGTGTTCGCCCTCCGTGTGTCGGTCACGCCGACCGCTCAAGCATCAGAGACCTTACAACCGGCAGACGCCGACGTGAAAACGGAGGAAGCGCTGGATGAGACGGTAGTCGAGGATGTGGCACGAAAAGCTGCTGCGGCGGCCGCCGCGAGGGCTGCTGCAGCCGCGAGGTTGGTGGCGCGGAAAGCCGCAGAGTCGCAGTCCGCGAGGGATTCGCTCCTGGCGGAGGCTGCAGCGGATGCGCAGAGCTTCCGTGGCGTCGGCACGTCTTCATCCTGCGCGTGGGTGCTCCGATCCGACGAAAACGGTCTTCCGGCGGCCTTTCGTCCTCTGCCGATACCCGAGAGGCGGCCATACCCGCGAGGCATGTGGAGCCCCGTTCGGGAGGTCGGCGATAAATATCGGGGGAACGGTTGCAACACGGACGCAAGAGGCGCCATGTCCTTGGATATCGGATGGGAGACGAGGTTCGCCGTCGGTGACGCTGAGTTTGGATCGTGGGCGACATCCCCGGAGGATGACTTCACGAGTTCATCGCCACGGGACGTGTTATCGGGAACCCGAGGAGGTTTGCGTGGAGGAACCTACGCAGGCCCGACGGCGGCGATGCTGTCCCCACCGTACTGGCGTAAGCAGGGCGAAGGGAAAAACGGGAAAAATGGGGGAATGAGGGCGAAAGCAGACAATATGCCATCGCGAGGGAAAGAGAACGACGTTGAGGCTGGATGAGTGCGACGTTTGGAGAGCGTGTGGTGCGTATAGGCGGCCGGGATAAGTCCGTCACAGCTTTTCGTATCAATCGAAAGTACGATAGTAGACTAGACTAGACTACAATTAGACTAGCCACATCAGTAGTGTAATCTTTCGAAAGTACTTTCGAAACTAGTCTATAAAATATCGTACTTTCGTACGTTTCCGACGAAGATCTTCGCTTCCCGATGTCGTCGGCCCGCGCGTTCTTCCGCGCGGGTGCCAGTGTCTTTCCCGATGCTCCTTGCGAAGCTCAAGGAGCTCCGCGCGCTCGAGGCTGAGCGCGCGGAGGCCAAGGCGGACGCGCCACCCCCGAAAATTCGCAAGCGCAAAAAGTTGAAAAAGCGCGTCGCCGAACGAGACGCGGCGAACGTGACGGCCCTTCGCGGTTGGGCCAAGGTTCGCGCCGCCGGCCTTGCAGAGGCGCGGCGTGTGATCGAGGCGAGGGAAGCGCGCACGGGTGATGTGGGCGAAGGAGATGGTTGCGCGCGTCGCCTCAGGGGCCATGCTGGGCCCGTCATTTGCGCCGTTGTGTCCCCCGACGAGACGCGCCTCTTTACAGGGTCCGCGGACGGGGACGTGCGCGCGTGGGACCATCTCCGCGAGGGCCGGTGTGAGCTCATCATGTCTGGCCACAGTGCAGCGGTGTGTGCCTTGGCCGTGGATCCGACCGGCGAGCGCATCTTCTCCGCAGGCGCAGACAACGTCGTCCGGGCGTGGGAGTTGCATAAAGGCACGTGCCTCCGCGCGACCACTCTCTTAGAGATGTCTCACACGGACAAGGGCGCCTTCCGTCGACTCGACACGGCGAACGACCCACACGCGTCATCTTCCGATACCATCCCCACTCGACTTGCGTACTCTACCTCTTTCGCCGCGAGCCCGAAAGCCTACAGTGTGAGCCTCGGGGCGAATGCCAAAGTGTGCTTCTGTGGAAGCAGCGATGGCACGGTGAAATGTTGGGACGTCGCCACCGGGACGCTCCGCGCGTCACTGACGGGCCACAACGCCCCCGTGGGTGCGGTTGTGGCGTTTCATACGACGCGGACGCGAATCGTCACCGGCGGGGGCGACGGCACGATCCGTGGTTGGGACCTCGAACACGGTGCGTGCGACGTGATTGTTGAGGCACACGCGGGGGCCACACTCGCACTTTATCTGACAAAGGATGACCGCGCGCTGTTCTCCGCCGGCGCCGACGGAGTGCTGCGCGAGTGGCGTGTCTCATGTATCGAGGGCGTTTCGGGAACGCTCGCGATCGACACCGTGCGGATGATTGAACGGCCTCACGGAGGTGCCATTGTGCGATGCGTCGTCGCAAGCGAGTTTAGCGACGTATCTCTCGGGGGCGGACCAGGCATCGTATTCACCGGGGGAGAGGACGGCACGATTCGTGCATGGTCGAGGGCGCACGTTGGAAATATAATGGGGGAATGGTCAGAGTGTGTCGCTATCCTGCGTGGACATCGAGACTGGGTCTCAGGGCTCGCAATCGACACGCGAGGCCAGACGCTGTGTACCGCGTCGCATGACGGCAGCGTTCTTGTGTGGCGAGTGGGGAGGTTGACGCGAAGACGATGATGGCAAAACAACCCATGCGACGTGTACTTGTGAACCACTTCTCTTCCTTCATTTCCTCTTTTGTTTTCTGCGATGCATTGCTCTTGACGTGCCGGGTGTGAGCGCACCTCCGGTTTTCGGGTCCATGAGCATTGACGCTGATCGCGGTATCGCACTCATGCGGCCGGCGAGAAAGGCAGCGCCCGCATCTGATCCCGCGCCGCGTCGGTCGTTGATGTGATCGGCGACAACAACCTCGTACCCGTCCTTCTCCCAAACACCACCGCCGACGTACCCCTCTTCCGCCTCGCGTGCGGCGCGGCGCGCGGCGCGACGCGCGGCGAGCTTGGCCGCTTTCCTTCCTGCCTTCGCGGTCGAGGACTCTACGGCGTTGGCGGCGACAGCCGCCGCGTCTCTCCTCGCGGGACGCGCCGCGACAGCAGCGACGACGTTTTCATCCAGCACCTCCACCTCATCGTCCTCGTCATCCTCGTTGTCGCCCACAACCATCCGCTTCGCCGCTGTCATGGCCGCTGTCTTGGCCGCCGCCTTGGCCGCCGCCTCGTCCACACGCCTGCGCTTCGCCGCCGCCTCTGCGTACCGCCGACCCTTGCGCTCCATCGCGCGAGTAGCTGCGACCGCGTCCCTACCAGCCCCAAGGGTCACCTCCTCGGGGGCTTCGTCGTCGGAACAGTCCGACATGGCGCGAAGATGAAGGCTGTTGGGAGGAGGGTTGGCTCCACTGAGGTGTGGGCGACACTGGAGGATCCGGAAGTATAATACCGTATTCATATGATAATATCTGTAGTACGGTAGCTCGTATTATTATCGTGATATTATACTGATATATAGGTCCTATAGGATGAACTGTCAATGAATATCATCACTTGTATTACTATCCCTCCTCTTTGCAGTACAAGTACGTTTACAAGTACCATTTCCATAAATGCATCGCGCAGTCGTCGGAAACCACCTCAAACCGCTGCACGTCATCTCTTTCCTCGCTCTTTCCATCCCCGACCCTACCTAGCGTCAGGTTCCTCAAATTACCCACGACGAAAATTTTCAAAAAAGAGCCCGGCTGTGCGCTTCCCCGCAGGTGTCGGCGACGCTCCTGACGCACGCCTCTTCCCAGAACTCACGACACGCCCTCGGTCCATGTTGCGCGCATTATCCTTGACATGTGCCCGGTTCGGAAGCGCGAACGCCTCGAACGCTGTCGGCTCCTTTGCTAACGGAATCTCTTTAGATGGTGTCGCCCCTGCCACCGTGGCCTGTTTTTCGGTTTTGTGTGAGTCGAGTGAACGCCCCAGCGGCCCCACGTCTGTTTTCATCCTCGCGGGTGCAGTGAAGTACGGACTGTGTGTCAGTGCCACTGCTTCGTACGGAGCACGGTATGGCACCGATGCCGCAGATTCAGTCGATAGCGCATACCTTGCCTCGCCGAGCGACAATGGGTGCCGCGGCGGGGAGAGTACAGCACATTCACCTCGAGCGTCCTCGTCAGTGCCTCTCGCCGGCGTTGACGCTGCTGCTGCCGCTGCCTCCGCACACCCCATGACGTCTTCTTCAGCCACGCATTGCTCACGCGCCTCGCCGCTCAGCTCATCGCGCTCAGAGGAAATTCGTCGAAGCAAGGCGTAAAATGATCTCGCTGGTCCCTTTGCTCGTGACGGGGGCGTGATCCAACGCGTGCGGTGCAGATCGAGGGCAGCGGATTCCTCCGTGGGGGCGGTGAGCATATGGCGCGCAGCGTCGCTCCCACGGAACAGATCACTACCATCACCGCCTCCATCGGCACTCATAGGGCGCGATTGGGCGCTTGACGCCGTCGGGGCCGGATTCACGGCGTTGTCCATGGCGGCGGAGCCTGCAATCGGGACAAAACACCGTCGAAGCGTTGCCTCTGAACCTGAAGATGCTGGCGCAAATATGAGTTCCTCGTCGCTGCTATGCATCTCCATCTTGGTCCTTTCTTCGCCCCTATGTGTAGGTTTCGGACTGATGATTACTCTCCGTTCGGTTGTCGCCGCGGCGGCAGTTGCGGCGGCAGCGGTAGACCCCTCGAACGGTTGAAGAGTCATTGGGTGCAGTGCGCCGTCGGCGACGCCACGCGCAATCTCAGGCGGGCGCCTGGCGCCGATAAGCCTCGCGACGTCCGCTTCCATCATGGGTGGCGGGTAATGAGCTGATCTATCTGCTTTTGCCTCAGAAGATTCGATGCGGACTTCTTTAATTTTCGTCGGCGGCGGTGGTGAGTCCGAGAGGTGCACCATCTCGCGTCTGCGCGGGCAGAAGACCCACTGGTGCCTGAAAGTTGCAAGCGCATCTCGGAATCCATCCTCATATCCGCGTGGGACAGAGACGCCCTCGAAACGTAGCGCCCTCAGCGCCGCGGCGCCGCCGCGAAACCTTCGGATCAGCCCATGCGCGCGCTTGATGCCGACGCCTGGGAGGGAGGGGAGGTAATCGCACCCACTCATGACGCACATTTCGAGAAACTGGTCAGGTGTGAACCCCACGAAGGACAAGTCGCGGTTGAGCGCGAGATCATTGTATCTGATCTCTTGGCCGACGCCGTCGGCGTCCATTTTGAAGAAGACACTCTTGCACTGGTGCGGGATCATGTCGGAATCTTCGGTGATGACGCCATCGACGAAGCCGTGGCGGATGAGGTAGGCCATCTGCGCATCCGCCTCGTAGGGCGCGACGACACACGCGTGGCCCTCGGCGCGGAGTCGGTCGATCACCGCCTTGGCCATCTCGGGGGTGACATCCACTGCGCGCTGATACGCCTCGTTCGCAGCATTTGAGTTTCCCGCGCGCTTGTGCGCCCTGGCGCGGTCGCGCGCTGTCGAGCGCGCGCGCTGTCGGTCAGCCTCCTCGGCGGCTTTGCCGGGCATGCGACCGCCATCGAAGACGTACACCGCCTCGACGCCGCACCGCCGGAGGAGTGCCGCGCGCTTCACAAAGGAAGCGATGAACTTATCCGTAGGTACGCCCTCCACGAGCTCGGCACTGCACGAATACGCTCCACGGTGAAGCCAGCAGTACGAGTCTACCGCGACCCGCTTCCCGCCGTACGCCTCCCCGACGTGCACGGTCCGGACGATTGATTTTAGCGAGGGGAGCAGCGCGTTGATGCCCATGTGTGCCGGCCGAGAGCGCGAACGTCGCCGAAAACTGCGCGTGTCAAGATCACGAAACGTGCGAAGGCCGCGCGCGCGAATCGAGCGCGCCACGCGAGCCCACCGACCGGCCCCGCGCCAGGCTGCACGACTTCAAATCAAAGTCGAAGTCGAAGTCGAAGTGTCCTTGAATTCACATTTCGAGAATTCCTGAGATCATACTGGTACAGTATTACCAGTACTGGTACGAACAAGTTTTATTGGCGTTTACCACGGTAAACTCGCAGATTTTTTGACATTTTTTGCCCGGTTTTGCCAGTGAAAAATCCCGGGTTTTCGGTGTTTTTCCCGGAAGAAATCCATCGACGAACGTGCGCTGTCGTCGCCGCGCGGGGGCGGGGGGCGGGGGCACGGGGACGGGGGCGGCAGGTGCGGACCACTCCCCCGGAGGTGTCCCCCGAATCTGAGCGCAAAAGCCGGACGTTATCACCCTCAAACACGCGGTGCCCCCAACCGGGTTGGAGGGGGTCCGACAGCGTCCCGAAATCGATTCCATCGACTTTTGGACACCATCTTTTCGCGAAGGGTAGTCGCAAGGGTACGCCGCCACGCGGGCGACCACCGGACCACAGATCTCGAGGGGACCCCGCAGTCTCGCGCGCAGAGACCGACATCTTGTCGGCCTACATGCCCGCCGCCCGAACCGGGCAAAGAGGTTACACCTTTGGGACACCCGTTCGACGAGTTACAACTCAAGAAACGCCCGAAAATGTCAAAAAGTGTAACCTTTCTGCTGAGCTTATTATCGTTGTAAGCGCCATTGCACGCTGCACGCACCACCCGGGCGTCTCATCAAGAATTCCCAAAAAAAAAAAAAAAGCGAAGAAACGAAACTCCCTTTTCGTGGATCGCGCTTTTTTGACGATTCGAGCCGCGCGATCACTCCGCGTCACGCCGCGCACGCAAAACAAACGCACATCATGCAGGTGGGAGACCGATCACGTCCGCGACCGTGCGCTTTCCACTCGCGCTCTATCTCGGCGAACCTTCGCGCGTCGCGTTCGATGCGTCGCGCCCACACTTTTGTTCCAGAGCGTCGTCAGGTGCGCAGGCCTGACTAACCACGCACCGATCGGATCTACCCACAGGCTCTCGGTGCTTCCGCCAACGTGGTCGCCACGGCGCCCACGCTCAACCGTTCTACTCGTCGCTTTTCACCTGAAGCGATGATCTCCACCAAGGTCTGTGCGATCGCGATCGCGATCTCCTCTTCAGGCGCCACACTCCTTCGCTGAGCGCGAAAGAATCCAAGCCCCAAACCCTGGGTTGCCGCCCCCAGACACGAGACAGAAAGCGTGCGCGTAGAGCTTATACCTCGTGTTCTGTTTAGGCGCGCTCTCGATCTCTCCTTCAACTCGCTGACCCATATGTTCCCCTCATCACACCCACCTCTCACCTCAACCCTATTTAGGCTGCCAAGTTCGCCAAGGGCGCCATCTCGCTCAAGTCCTCGCCCCGGTCGGCTCGCCGTGCCGTCATCGTCCAGGCGCGGGCGATGATGTCCATGCCCACCCCCTCTGCCGCCTCCGTGGAGGGCTTTGGCGACCACTGCTTCAAGGGCGCGGTAGCGAAGAAATATCTTCAGAAATACGGAGAGTCTGACAAGCTTCTCAACGACCCGACGTGGCCGCAGCAGGCCGGAAAGCCGGATGTCGTCGCTAAGGCGGTGCTCGACTGGGCCGTTGACAACGGCGCATCGGTGTACTGCCACTGGTTCCAGCCCATGGCGGCGTCTGGAGTGCGCCACGGCCTAAGCGGTCAGGTGCACCAGACCATGTTCGAATTCGACAAAGATGGCAAACCATTCTTCACCCTCGATGGTGAAGCTCTGCTGCAGGGCGAGACGGATGGGTCGTCATACCCTAATGGTGGCATGCGCGCGACGCACACTGCCGGCGGCTATCTGTCCATCGACCCCATGTCACCTATCTTCATCCGCGAAGACACGGTGTTTATCCCCGCCGCGTTCGTGTCGTACAACGGTGATGCGCTGGACGAGAAGACGCCGCTGCACCGCGCGTGTCAGGCGATGTCCACAGAGGGCTGCCGCCTTCTCAAGCTTATGGACTACAATGTGGATGGCCTCATTAACAACATCGGCCTCGAGCAGGAGATCTTCCTTGTGCCCCGCCATGCTTTTTATCGCCGCCCCGATCTTCAGTTCACCGGGAGAACAGTCATGGGCAAGCAGGCGGCGCGCGGCCAGGAGATGAGCGACCATTACATGGGTCCAATCTCTCGCGCTACCACCGCGTTCGATTGCATGCGCCAGATTCAGATGGAGTGCTTCAAGATGGGCATCCCGCTCAAGACGCGCCACCGTGAGGTCGCTCCTAACCAGTATGAGTTTGCGCCGCTCTTTGGCAACTGCATCTCCCAGACTGACCAGAACTTGATGGTGATGCAGATCATCGAGGAGGTTGCTTCTGAGAATGGTCTTGCTGCACTTCTCCAGGAAAAACCCTTCGCCGGGATCAACGGCTCAGGAAAGCACAACAACTGGTCGCTGGGCACTACTGGAGGTGTTAACCTGCTCAACCCTAAGCAGATCAACGCGGCGTCCAAGAATCCCGAGATCTTCCCTGTCATCATGGCCGCACTTGTCTCCGCCATCGACAAGCACGGCGATCTCATGCGCCTGTCCATCGCATCTCCGGGAAATGACTTCCGCCTCGGCGCCATGGAGGCGCCTCCCGCGGTGATGTCCACCTACCTCGGCGAGGACATGACAAAGTACCTCATGGACTTCATGCAAACGGGCAAGATTGATGCGTATGTTCCCTCCAAGAAGAAACTTGGGTTCGGTGCTGACGCCATCTCCGATATCGAGGTGCCCGCCGAGGACCGCAACCGAACTTCGCCCTTCCCTTACGGTGGCGCGCGCTTCGAGTTCCGAGCTGCGGGCTCGGCGCAGAACGTCTCCCTCATCAACACTGTGCTCAACACCATCGCGGCTGAGGCATTCGCTATCGTCGCTGATCGCATTGAGGCGGGTGAGAGCCCCACTGAGGTTGCACAGGACCTTCTCAAGAAGCACTCGAAGGTGATCTTCAACGGCAACGGATATGACCCCGAGTGGCCGGATCAGGCGGTGGAGAAGGGTATTTGGCGCATCGACTCGGGCGTCGACGCCATCAAGAAGTTCACCGATGCCAAGAACACTGAGCTCTTCGAGAAGATGGGCGTTTTTTCGCCGCGTGAGTGTGAGGCGCGCCGCACCGTGCTGCTCGAGCACTACATTGGCAGCGTTGAGATGGAAGCAATGACCATGGTCGACATGATTAACCAGCACGTCATTCCATCCTGCAAGAAGGCCGAGCTCGGGTACGTCAAGCAGCTCGAGGATTCCGTCAAGACGCTGACGAAGGCTGTCAGTGAGATCCATGCCGCTGCCGACGAGGCTGAGGGAGCTGCCCTGGCACGGTCTCTTCGCCTGGACACTATGATTAAGGTCCGCGAAATTTGCGACGAAGCTGAGGGCTTGTGCCCCCCCTCACTCTGGACCCTCGCGTCTTACGCCGAACTCCTCTTCCTCGACACCCATCCCGAGGGCGACCTGCTCCTCTGAAGCTCATCTGCCTGAGATAAAAGGAAGAGTTCAGCAGGATCCCGATCAAGTTGAGGGCCCGCTTGTCAAGTTTTTATCATACGTCAGGTACAGTGTTGACTAAAAGCGCACTCGCTCACTAACAACGGGTTCGTTTCGTCTCCCAACGCCGAAATCTATCATCTTGGCAGCGCACATGAGACGAGCGAACAAATGTGCGTCGTTCTCTCATGCCCACGTGCAAGATCCTCCCTCAGCTCGTGGTGACGTGCCCCTGAGCCCTCGCAGCGGTTTTGGAAGTATGCCGCTTCTGCAGAGCGAGCGTGAACGCCGCGTTGCCACCGATTGCGTCCCCACTGGCCGCGCCTAAAAGGAAATGGCGCATCGCCCACCCACCGCCGGCGCTCATTCGTGCGAAAGGCTACGTGAGAGCTGCGCGTTGCCGCACGAGTTGACATAGGAAAGGTTTTTGTTTTGCACCTCGATTAACAAGAAAGTTTGAGAGACGCGTCTAGTTTCCCGCGGCAGAAGCCAACGCCTCCTCTGCCTGACGCCTGGCCTTCTCCTTCTTCGCTTTGTCTGCCTCTTCTTTCTCCATCTCGATGGCTTTGACGAACTTGTCGACCTCGTCATTGGACATGGTGCGCAATCCGCTTTTGGTGATGATGGCAATCTCGATGTTTTTGCTGCTTGGCTCCACCAACTCGAGCAACGCACGAAGCGCCAGCTTCACAGTTTCTTCTCCTGAAGTCTCGGCATATTGCTTCTCAAGCCACTCGCGGACAGCTTTGGAGTTGCGCCCCGTGGCGTTGGCCTTCCACTCAGAGTATGTTCCGGATGGATCGGTATGGAAGAGCTGCGGCGTGCCCTCGGGGGAGAAGCCAGTGATGAGCGTCGACAGCCCAAATGGCCGAACTCCGCCGCTTTGCGTGTACTTCTGCTGCACTCCGCCGATGTAACGTGTCATGTACTCCACACTTGCATTATCTTCCAGGGTCAGGCGGTGCGACTGCGCCTCCAGACGAGCCTTGTTGATAAGGATACGTGCGTCTGCCGTAAGCCCGGCAAAGGCGACACAAATGTGATCATCTACCATCTGGATCTTGCGCATCGTCCTCGGATCCTGAAGCTTTGCGATGGACTTTTTCTCCACGCCCAAGACGACACAGTCTGTGCCGCGGACACCGACGGCGAGTGTGCCTTTCCGGACAGCCTCCATCGCGTATTCCACCTGTTGTTCGGAGCGGCAAAAGAGAGTTCGGTCAGAAGCAAGGAAGTAGGGGTTGGATTTAGGTTTAAAAATTCGCGAGAGCGACGGCGTCTTTGCCTCGGGCGGGTGGGGGGATGAGAGCAGGTGCGCGCCTGGAACAGGTGTCCATCAGGGCTAAACACCGTGATGGCTCCATCGTATCGAGACATGATCACTCCAGGATACTGTAGGCCGGGAAGCTAGCTCCTCGGATTTCAGATCCAGCCGGATCTGCGAGTGGCACACCGCCCCACGTGCTCGACCCTCCAAGACGAGAGAGGGACCACCGGACGTGAAAATACCGACGGAGCGTGACGGAAGAGCGTGGACGCTGTCCGCGAGTGCTCTTGCGTATGCGCGCGGCGGTCAATGAGTGGTGGTCGACGGATCCAGTATTCCTCAAACCTGACCCCGGCAAGTGTGTCCCTAATTTAAAAGCGAACAAAAATGGTGCTTGTCCGCGCGAACAAGCAACAAGCAAGTAGTATTCTGTAGACTAGACTAGACTATGTATAGTCAGAATTGTTTTGATCCCAAGGTGGGATTTCACTACTGAAAAAGAACGTCAGGGGTCCGTCGCCGTGCCCTTTTCACGGCGTGCTCGTCTCACTCTGGAGCCGAGGGGTCACAATCGTGACCGCATCCAAACGAGTCGCGATCGTTCTCACTCTTTCCACTGACCACTGCGCAGGGAATAGGTGAAAGATGAGGTTCACTGCAGTGACACTTGCCTGGCTCCACGCATGTGCTATGTTTGTTTGGGAAGTTTCCGCGATGGATGAATATGTCGCATCCCCACGCGTGAATCTCGAGCACGAGGCTGACGATTATGATCCACCGATGTCGACGACATACGATGAGATGGGCTTCGTGCGGGTGAGACGGACGACACGGCGGCGTGCGTCGAGACGAACCGATCGTGTTGACGTAGTTGCAGCCGAACTCCAGACTGACTCTCTCGTTGTTTTTGGCTGACTGCCGCAGGGCGTCGATGTGTCAACATACGGGAGCACGGGTACTGTCGCCAAGGCAAGCGAATCCAATCTGGACCTGGAGCTTGAGATGGAACCAGAGCTGAATCTGGATCTGGATTTGGAGCTGGGACTTGAGCAGGAGATTGAGCTTGCACCTGAGCGGAAATCAGAGCTGGAGCTTGAACCAGAGCCGGAGACAGGGCTGAAATCTGCAAGCGAGCCTGAAGCTCTGGAGGCGGGGGGGCGTAAGCAGGCCACTGTGCGGCGCGAAACGGCAGATAAAGAGAAGAAGCAGATGGGGACGGCAGAGCGACTGAGGCGAGATACTGGCGAGGCGCCCTTGGAGAAGGAGCCCCCTGCGACCGTTTTCGACTATTATAGGCCGAAGCCGCTAGATCCTGTGTTCGTTGGGGGATACTGGAAGCGAGCGAATCCTTGGGAAAATGGGCGAGATGGGGCTTGACGAGATGGGTAAACTTACGTGCGACGAGATTGGGCGTTCGCTTTCTCACGTTACTTGTCAGAGACACAACAGCACGGAAGGATATTTATATCCCACCCCTATGCCTCTGCCACTTCGGCTTTTTTTCTCCTAGACCCCCTGTCCTTTTTATGCGAGTCTAATGCCCTGCTCACATAACCATACCACCGTCAATGTTGAACGTCTGACCAGTGATGTAGGCGGCTGCAGGATCGAGGGCAAGGAACTTCACCAGACCTGCTACCTCGTCTGGCTGTCCGTATCGGCCAAGCGGGATGGAAGTCATGATCTTTGCCTCGATCTCGGGGCCAAGCTCAGCGGTCATGTCAGATGCGATGAACCCGGGGGCGATGGCGTTGCAGTTGATCTTGCGGCCAGCATACTCACGTGCGATGGTTTTGGTGAGGCCGATGACACCGGCCTTAGCAGCGGAGTAGTTGGCCTGGCCGGCGTTGCCTGTGACGCCCACGACGGAGGAGATGTTGATGATGCCCCCACTGACAGGTTTCTTCTTGCCCATCATTTTGGTGCCCTCTTGGCACATCATAAACACACCGGTGAGGTTGGTGTCGATCACTTCCTGCCACTGCGTCATCTTCATGCGCATCATGAGGGTGTCCCGGGTGATGCCCGCGTTGTTGACAATCACGTTTACCTCACCGAACGCGTCCATCGTCTCCTTCATGAGACGCTTGACGTCGTCCTGGTCGCCAACGTTGGCCTGGACACAGATGGCGTCGCCGCCGGCTGCCTTGATCTTCTCCGCGACCTCCTCGGCAGGGCCTGCCGAAGCGGCATAGTTGACAACAACGCGCGCCCCAGACTCGCCAAGAGCGAGCGCGACGGCGGCACCGATGCCGCGGGAAGCACCAGTGACAATGCATACGGGACCTGCGTTTGTTTGGGAGATCAATCGAAAGTGAAAGGCTCATCTTGTCAGGCAGCGCTCCCAACCCGAATACGTCGCGCGGAAGAGATCGCTAACGTGGATCAGCAAATGAAGGTGGGGGCATCGCGCGGGAGATATTTTAGAGACGGATCAATGACCCGAGGGGGACGCAGTACGCGTTTGACCTCTCGCGTACCTTCGGCGGAGGCGGTGGTGGCGAAGGCGCGGCGGGTGGCCGTCACCGGGGTCGCCGCGCGAAGAGGCTTCACGGCGGTACCGAAGGTGGCGCGCTGCTTGAGCGACTTGACCGCGGTGCGGGAGACTGCGGCTGCGGCAGAGGTCATACAGGCAGCCATGTTATTTGATGTTTTAAGGGGACAAAAGGGAGGGGGGAAGCGAGAAGTGGGAGGAGGGAGGGTTCAGGTAATCCCTTTATCCATTGACGATCGTCTCCGGACTACAAAAGTTCAGGCATGTATGACACTTTCATCAAGTAACAGAGCGTGTGGTCAAGAGTGTTCGGACACAAGTTTCCCGCTATCTACCT
>Ga0181566_10003026_pt1 | contig 13750 bp, 7 predicted proteins | sample 101ome_15_FD_133762 | JGI IMG/M metagenome (GOLD analysis project Ga0181566, IMG submission 133762) | Coastal salt marsh microbial communities from the Groves Creek Marsh, Skidaway Island, Georgia - 101402AT metaG (megahit assembly) | ecosystem: Environmental > Aquatic > Marine > Intertidal zone... | reverse complement strand
GCCACATAGTAGTTGCCGGCGCTATTGCTTTGGAAACTCCCCGGCCTTAGTTGAGTGTTTGGATAATTCGTCGTGCTAAGGTCGTCATCAACCAAAACGGGTTGCGGGTCGGCGACTCCGACAATTTCAACGGTAAATGTGCCAGTGACTGCGTATCCATAGCTAGGGTTGCCAAGCACTACCTCATTGCCTTCAATTGTGAGCGTCTCGCCGGCAGCCAATTCAACGTCAGGCGCCATGACTTTTATTGTGCTGCTACTTTGAAAGGCCACCAACGGGTCACCGTTTGGCATCGTTTGCGATTGAACATCCTCGCCTGCTGTGTATATAGCCTGCCAATCGCTGCCCGCCATCACCGGCCCAATATGTGCGATCTCGTCTGAAATTTTATATTCATCCGAGCCGTAACCGCCGTATCCATTGACCGAGCGAATATACTGACTACCTACTAGGTCACCAATTTCGTCTTGGAGATAATGCATCCAGCCATTGGCAACATTTATTTGGTTGGGCGCATCCAAGGAACTGGTGGCCCCCTCATATTTGTCCATTCCGAAATATTCAATGTATCCAACGGTTGCACTGTTGGTGTATGTCGTGTCCTCGGTTACCTGAATAGTAAAAGGCGAGAGCGATGCCACCGTGTCTGCGCCCTCAATTGTGACAATGAACTTATGTTCGCCACTAACATTGTGGCCGTCGAGGCCGCTGGTCGAAAAGGTAAACGTGTCGGTGGCTTGTTGGTTCAGATCCAGGAGATATGTGTCGTCACTCTCATATGTGTAGGTGCCGTCGGCATTGAGGGTGAGCCACCCCCAATCGCCCTCTATGCGCGCCCCGACATTGCTCGAGGAGGGGCTTCCAGCGCCGGCGGCGACACCTGTAATATTGGACCAACTCAAATTGCCACTCGCCAATTGATTAATGTCGCTGCCCGTCTGCGTCTCGCCCTCGGTGACGGTTATGGTTTTGGTAAGTATTTCATCGATATTGTCAAAATCAGCGGTGTCCGTGACTTTAATCGTCAGCGTGGAGGTCTGTGGGTTTCCATTCTCGTCTTCAATGGTAATGGTAAAGCTGTCGACGGCTTCATCCACGCCGGATAGCGTGCCCGCTGTGTAGACAAAGCTGCCATCGGCAGCCAAGACAAGGGACCCATAGGTCCCCGTCGCCACAAACGAGCCACTATTTGTGCCTGAGGTTTCAGCGGGCGCGCCATCGAGAAGAGTTATCAGGAGGCCGTCGAGCGTCACATCCGCATAGTCGTTTGCCAAGACTGAGCCGGATAATTCCGTGCCCTCGAGGGTCATAAAGAAGTCGTCTCTTACCTGCCAGTCTGCAGCCTGTCCGGTAATGTTAAAAACAATGTCGGCGTAACCCGCGTCTATCCCAAAGTTGCCGCTAGTCTGCGGATTAGAGGGTCTGGCTGCGTAGCTAAATGTGTCGGTCGCCTGCTCGCCCGCCGCCAGTGCCTTATATGCCTCGTTCGGCGTGTAGGTAAATGTGAAGTCGCTTTCTACTTCCAGCGTGCCATATTGGCCGTTGAGAACGGTGCCTGCTGGCATATAGGGGAGAATGTTAGCTAAGGCGCCAATAACGACGCGATTGCCCGTTCTAGCGCCAAGAAACAGTCCTGAGGGTGAGTCATTAGGAGATAGGTCACCCGTAATAGGTGCGTCGGACACCACATTGAAACTGTCATCAAAGGGCGTCCAAACTCTGTTATCTTCGGGGCGGAATATAAATTCATAGTCCACCTCTTGGACCTCCCCGTCGGGGTAGGTGATACGGTATGTGACATCAAAGCGGCGGTCGTGTTGATTGCTATAATATGTCCTATTATCAGAATAGGCCCACGTATTATCGCCCATGTTAATGACGAGCTTGTCGCGGTCGGTCTCAAGAGTTGCGCTAACTCCATCAGCCGAAACGGCTTCAGTGTCGTCGATGGAAATTTTAACCAATTCAAAGGTGGCGCCAATATCGACGACTTCGGCGCCGGTGAGATTTCCGGTAATTGTTCTGCCCGCCTGAACTCGCTCGTAGCTCGGAATGCCAGTCAAGCTTGACAGGCCATCATTGTGACCTTGAATTTGTATCTCTATTGAGCCTCTTGCTGTCGCACCAAACTCGTCCTCAACCTCATACTCGAAATTAAATGTCTCCGTGTGGCCTCGGGGGATCTTCCAAAACCATTCGTAATCATAATTGAGGCCGCGGGCAGAAATCATTCCGCCTTCATTATCACTAGATACGTTAAAAACGGGGGTTATCGTTTCTCCGCCAATGGTTCTTGAAGCAAAGGTAATAAAGTTGCCGTTATTAGGTTCGGATGCAAAAACCTCATCTGTCTCGGGGTCAATATATCCGTTGAAACTCACATTTGCGCCATTATGGCCCACAAATGTGTCAACAAAGCTATCAGGCTGGCTGCCGTCAGCTGCCGTGTGGGTAACAGACCACCGATCGTCAACATAGTAGCTAAAATTAGGATTATTTACATCGAAAGAAAAAATTCGGCCTGCTTGTCCGGAGTTTCTATCATCCGACGCCGGGCCGCCATCCCAGGTGACGACGGTGGAGCCGGCTGTGGGCGGAACCGGCGTATCTGTTCCTTCGATTGTAAAATTTATATATCTATGATTCGGCGCCTGATGTTGCGTGTGCGATCTATCGCTGTCGCCTACCGATTGAAGCCCGCCAGGGTCTACAAAACTGAACCCTATATTATCCGAAACAGTTGAGCCTATGGGCAAATAGCCTCCGCTTGCGGGGGTGTAGGTCAGAACATTGTCGGCGCCTATTGACCAAGTCCCGTGATCCCTGACGAGGCTGGTGCCGCCGCCCTCAAAAAGCATCGTCAGATCGCCGTCAGCGTGATCCGGGTCGCTAATCCAGTTGATGGGGTGGCCTGGATCGGTGGCTGCAAGCGTGTACACGCCGTTGTTTTGGATGGTTATAGGACTGTCAGGGCTGCCTTCCCAATAGGGTGCGTCATTGGCTGGCTGTACGTGGACTGTGATTACCCCATCATCTGTGCCGCCAAACTCATCCATGACCCGGTAATTCAGCCTGTATGTCAGATTGGCGTCGCCGGGAGCTTGCTCTTCAAAGTTGGTGCCATTGTTGTCTGCGGAATCATACAGTTGAATGAGCCCGTCATAATTTCTGACGCTCAATCGGAAAAGCTGCTCCCCACCAGCTGACTGAAAATACGGAGAGGTTAGAGTGAACCCCGATGTGGCATCTCGGCTATAATCGTCAGCTGGCGGCGTGTCGCCGTCCAGCCAAGCGCTTATGATTGCAACTGCGGCTCCATTATTGCTGGTGACATAGTCGCGCCAGTCAATCCTATCCGCGCTAAGTTCTGGGTCCCCGCCGTCAATTGTGAGATTATGTTCCCTCCACTCACCATCCATATTATCTTCGGTTGTGTATGCGTCAAAGTCGGTTGCCACGGGGGCGGGCTTGCCCGACCAGACGAAAACCCGAATGGCATCATAGTCGGAAGAGTTTCCAACATCCCAATTTAAGGTAAGGCGTCGGCCTGATACCGAGACAGTTTCACCGGGGCTTTCAATTGCGTCACTACCCACACGCACGGGATAGGTGGCACCGGCCTTCGCAAATGGCGCATCGAGCGCACCGTCATTGTCTGAGTGATAGCTTGCCGTGTAGACGCCAGCTATTGACGTATCAAAGTCGATATAAACCGAGCTAGATGAGGAAAGTGCGCCATTCCTGAATATAAGATAGCTATCCAGACGGTTTTCGGCGTCGTTTACAATGGTGCCGCCAATCGCGAAGTCATCCATCGTAGCGCCAGAGAAGACATTGGAGTTTTCTTTGACGATATGAATCTTTTCGGTTTCATAACCGTCACCGCCCGAACCCGACGCGAAATTTGTGAAATCATTGGAAATCACGACGCGGTCAGCAGTATGACCAGCTACCTTATGGGCGTCGGCGTCAATATTGACCGTCATCGTATAGGCTGTCGAACTGTCAGCCGCACCGTCATTAACTTTGAAGCTGAAGTTCGCATATGCAGAACCGCTGGCATTTGCCGCCGGCGTAAATCGGAGGCGCCCGCCATTTAGGTCAGCGAGGCTTATTGTTTCGCCTTGCGATACGCTCGCCCAATTCGCAGCGTCGTGGAACTCATTATCTGAACGCCCGCCACTGTAGGTCTCATCCGGCGCCGTCCAAGTGCTCTTCTCAAGCGTGCCGTTTAGTGGCAGCGCGACAATTTCAACATGGGCAAGTGTGTCATTATCAGCGTCCGTAAAGCCAAATTGATCGGCGTCGAATGTGTAGCTGTTGCCTTGGCCCGCTGTCACGACATTGTCGGCGGCAGTTGGAGCATTGTTGAGTTGAAATGCATATTCGTCAGCCTCAACCGTATCGGCCTCGATGGGCCCTGTATTGACCTCGAGCTCCCAATCGCCACCGGCACCGGTAATGTCATCTGAGGCGGCAATGTCGGCAGCGGTCAGCTCGGCCAGCTCTTCAATAAAGCTTTCGCCGTTCTCACCGGCGGCGATGTTACAGCCATAAAGGAGAAGGTCGCCGTCCTCGGTGAGTGTGTCTTTGAGAACAGCCAGCGTGCCGGAGTGTGTGGTGAGTGTCTCGAGTGACAAGCTGGCTGTTCCCAGACGGGCTTCGCCCGCCGTACCGTGACCGAATATATGAATTTCATCTACGCGGTCATGATTTTGTAAAATGTCGTTAATTTGCGCGAAGCCGTCGCTATCGCCATCTAATATGTGTATCTGCGCATCATCTGGCAGCACATCGGCTGCAGCATCTGCAAGCGTTTGCGGGTCCTGGACGCCACCATCAATAAACACAATAGCTGTTCGGCTACTGTGGAACTCAAATGTTATGTTTTCCCGAGGGTTTTCTCGCTGATTTTCAGGCGCTACAGCGGGTGCTTCTTGAACATCAGCATCATTATTGCCATCCCGATAGACAATTGCAGAGGCAACATCAGCCCCCAAATCGCCGTCAAACAAGAGCCGAGGCTCAAGCGCATAAATCAGCGGAGTTTTGACACTTTTTGGAGACACTCAGATACCATGCAACTCAAGAATGAACTTTTTCAGCCTAACATGTTTTCAACTTGTCAATAAATGAGAAATGTTCATGTTTCAAAAAAAATCGGTGGAATTTCGGCTCTATTTCGAGCGAAATGCCTAGATTTGATGGGTTTTTCAAGCCGTTTTGATGAATTGTCTTTAAGCGCGGCGAAACTTGTGCCTAAACTCTTCCCAACAGGTTAAAAACGCCTGTTTTTAAAGCGTTTTACATCACTGAAGCAGCAAGGCGGGGCACTTTTGCAAGAAGAAATTGAGACGATTTTGAGCGGTTATGGCTTGGTAGAAGGCCCCCGTTGGGCGGCCGAAAAGGGGCTTTTTTTCTGCGACTCCCATAAGGGCGGGGTCTTTCGGCGCGACGGCGCAGGCCAAATTGAAACCATCATTCCCAAACGCAAAGGTGTCGGCGGCATTGCTCTGCATGCGGATGGCGGCATTGTCGTATCGGGGCGCAATATTTGCCATGTAAACAAGGGGATGTCGCGGATTTTGTTTGAATTAGATGGCGGAGCACGATTTAACGATATTGCCACCGACCCAAGCGGCCGCCTCTATGTCGGCACATTGCGCTTTGACCCCTTCAACCCCGACGCTCTGCCGACCCCGGGTGAATTATATCGCATCGAGAGTGAGGGCGTTGCGACAAAACTCTATGATGATGTTGGTCTCACCAATGGCATCGGCTTTTCACCCGACGGGCAGACCATTTATCATAGCGATAGCCTGCGCCGACATATTATTGCCCATCGCATGAAAGATGACGGCAGTTGCATTGACCGCCATATATTTGCCGAATTGCCAAAGGGCGCGCCCGACGGTCTGTGTGTCGACGCCGACGGCGGCGTTTGGGTTGCGGCCTATGCGGACGGCGCAATTTTGCGGTTTACCCCGCAGGGCGAACTTGATCAAAAAATCGACCTACCAGCCGAAAAAATAACCAGCTTGTGCTTTGGCGAGGACGATTTACGCGCGCTTTATGTGACCTCGGCAGACAATGAAACCAATAAAAGCCTTGGCGGCTGCATATTTCGCCTGCGCCTTGGCGTGGCCGGCCTGGCACATGCCGAAGTGCAAATCTGAAAAAGCGAAATCAATCAGACGGCAAAATCATCGGCTCGAGCTTGTCGAGAAATTCCTGCCGCGGCGGCGCCGCCATCATTGACATAATCATTTCTGCATCTGTGCCGACCGGATTGTGCAAGGGTGTGTCTTGCGTGGCGCAGATAAAAATCCTGTCAGCCACTTCTTGCGGATCGGCCGGCGTCTCGCCGCCTGCATTATCTGCCGAATTGGAAAAATGCTGGCGCAGATGACGGGCATGGGCAATGAGGGCGGGGTCGCCCTTCTCCATGGCTTCATCATCGACATTTGCGCCAAAAGATGTGGCGCGATACACGCCGGGGGCAACCGACTTCACCTTAATGCCAAGCGGCTTGCACTCCCAATAGAGCGACTCGGTAAAGCCTTCGGCGGCAAATTTGGCCGAGCAATAGGCCGTCTCGGCGGCCAGCCCGATAACCCCCGCCATAGAGGTCACATTGATGATACAGCCGTCGCCCCTATTTCGCATATGCGGCAGCATGGCCCGCGTGACACGCATGGCGCCAAATACATTTGTTTCAAAGACCTCACGGATTTTTTCATCACTCATCTGCTCAAGCAATGCCCGCCCGCCGCGACCGGCATTATTGACCAACACATTAATTGTGCCGAACCGCTCAATGCCTTCAGCAATAGCCTTATCAACACTTTCACCATCGGTTACGTCGAGTTGCGCGACCAGCAAATTTTCCAACTGATTTAGCTCTGTCTCTTTTTCCGGCATCCGCATAGTGGCGATAACATTCCAGCCATTTGCTTGAAAAGTGAGCGCCGCCAAGCGGCCAATGCCGGAAGAGCAGCCGGTGATCAAAACGGTTTTCTGTGTCATGGTAAGTCCCCTCAAAATTTGGCCAAACGCTCAGCGTTGTGGCATGGAAAGCAGGCGTCCGCCCTGCTTATCAATTCGGCAATCCGCCATCATCTCATCGAGCGTGAGTATTTCTTCGCCGCGCGAAAATTGTTTCAGCCAGTCAGCCAGTTCTGCCTGATTGGCCGTCGCCATGGCTGCGCCCAGGCGCTGCAACATCCATATTTGCGTCGGCACAACCATGCGCCGCGCCGCCGCGCCGCCAATTTCAAACGGCACGTTCAACAGGCCCTCCCCTGTCTGATAATCTTCAAACCCCGGCGTGGCGGTGAAACTTTTGCGCGGCAATTCATTGCCGATTTCATGCTTATCGCTCGCAATAAACGCGCTCAGCGCGCTGATGGACGCGGTCAAAAACGGCCACATTTGTTCAAAGAAAATTTGCAAAATCGGTATCAGCGTTGCCGGTACTTCATCATCGGGCAACCAAGCGCCGTCATCGCTCATAGCCTCGCGGCCGATAAGTTCACCATCATCGCCTACGCTATAGAGCTTCTGCCCGAAGCGCCGTGCATTCATGCAGCCCTCGGCATTTGTACGATCGACCCATTCACAGACCAGGGGAAAAGCGCGGCGCAAATCAAATCCGGCAACCGGGTCTCGGTAAAAATGCACATATATCGGCCCCAAAAGCGCATAGTCGCCAAGCGACGGGCGACCGCCGAGAATATAATCATGCACTTCCAAATGATGCTCAAGCGCCTGCAGCAAACGCTGTTGCATATCCAGCCAAGCCGGCAAGGTCGCATCGGTGCAGCCGAGATGAATGAGCCCCTGATACGGGCCCTTTGGATTGTCGCGCGTATCGGATATGCCGAAAATATTTTCAAAAAAGGCAGCACCGGCAGCACGCCGCGCCTTGCCGTTTTCATCGGGCGCCAAAAATGAACCCCATTGCTGCTCATTAAAGGCGCGATGGTTCGGCTCCGTCGTCGCCAGACTGTAATGCCAGCGCTCCCAACAGGCCGGCACCAGCAGCCACTCATCGCCCAAGAGCTCCAGAATATAGCTGGCAAGCCGCTGCTTGGGCCGCGTTTCACCATCAGGAACGATTGGCATATGGCGATGCACGGTTTCGACATAATCAATAATGTCACTCGTGTCTTGCACCCATGTGCCATCCGGCGCTTCCATTTGCGGCAAAGACGGACTGCCCGAGCGCACGGTCAAAAGATTGCTCATTAAATCCGGCGTCGCCAAAATATCTTCAAACCCCGCGCCCAAATCACCTTGGTCATGTTTGAAGCGCAAATAGGCACGCACTTTGGCAGAAAAAATACTGTGTTCGGCAGAGAAGAATTTATACATGGTTTAAGGCTAGGGTAATTAAGACACGCTTGTCGACACCCGGATCAAAAAAACGTTTTCTCTCAGCGCGGTGACAAGCGCCATATCGAGCCGTTTTCATTATGCTCGAGCGCAATATATACGTGACCTTCCGGGCCGATGGCGACATCGCGCATGCGCCCGAAATTGACCAGCAATCTCTCGATGTCGACCGGCATATTATTTTCAACCCGTACGCGATAGAGCGTGCCGGCTTTCAAAGATCCGACCAGCGCATCACCATTCCAATCGGCAAATGCGGCGCCTTGATAAAAAGTCAGATTGGATAAAGCCGGTGCCGGTGTGAAGTCGACAATTGGCAAAACCGTTTCTTCAATCGGAAAATCCAGCCCCAAATCCTCGCCAATGGTGATGTATTCACCATTATAATTGAGGCCGTTTGTATAGAGCGGCCAGCCATAATTGCCGCCGCCTTTAATGAGGTTTATCTCATCGCCGCCGCGCGGCCCCATTTCGCTGTTCCAAATCTCACCCGTCGCCGGGTGGCCGGCCAAGCCTTGGCCGGTGCGGTGACCAATGCTCCACACCGTATGACGCGTCGAGCTTTCAGCGCGCCGGTCAGCATCCACGAAATAAGGATTGTCGCTCGGCACACTGCCATCATCGCGCACCCGATGAATTTTGCCGAAGGGCGTGTCCAAATCGTGCAGCTTGCCATAAGTGTTTTTGCCTCCAATCGAAATATAGAGATGATTATCCTTGTCGAAAGCCAAGCGACCGGCCGCCACCCCATCGGGCACCGGCGTATAATGGTCGCGATGCACTGACCAAATCACTTGCTGGTCGACCCAAGCATTATCTTTTATCCGCCCGCGCAGCACCCGCACCATGGTCACCGACACAGGCGACAGGCAATCGAGCCAACAGCGATCGGTATGCGAAATATAGACCCAGCCATTATTCGCATAATCAGGATGCAACGCGACATCCAGCATAATGCCCAAATTGAGCCATGCCCCTTGCAGGCTGAGAATGGTGTCCCAAACACGCGGCGTGCCGGTTAATGGTGCGCCCTGTTGTCCATCGCGCTCAATCAGTGACAAGCCGCGGGTTTTTTCAGCCACAATCATGCGGCCATCGGGCAAGGCGGTCAGGCCATAGGGGCGGCTTTGCAAGAGAGTGACGCGCGCCAGCGCAAAATCATAATGCTGCGAACTGATGGCGGCATCGGCCTTGGGGTCAAAGCCATAAGAAGCGGCCGTCGAGACATATTGCTGCTGGCGCTCATTAATATAAAGAGCAATCGCTTTTAACATTTGCGGCGAAAGCGCCTCGCGCCAATCATGCGATGGCGGCAAATCACCGCCACCGCGCATGGCATTTATAAGAATTTGATAATCATCAATGATCGATAAGGGGCGGTCGATGAGCGACGGAGCATTAAGACCGCCTTTCAAATCCACACCATGGCAAGAAGCGCAATGTTCCTGAAAAGCCAATTTGGACGGCTCGCGCGCATCGCGGGTTTGCAAATACCAAATGCCATAGGCCAGCAAAACCAAACCCAATACAGCAGATGACAGCCCTATTTTCTGCCAAAGTTTCAGAGATGATAATGTCTTCATCGTCATTTCAATTTTATTCTTGGAGCGCCAACACCCGCGCCGCCAGCGCCTCATTGGCGCGCTGATAAGCCGGCTCAACCCAGCTTGCATCCCAAAACCATAAAAAGCCGCCGCGGTCGACATCGATCTGACGGACATGCGTGCCGCCATTGACCGGCGCCAACAACCAGGCATGGTTGTAGGTCAAGACGCCCGGCAAGCCGCCCGATTGGCGTAACTCCCGATTGGTCACCAGCGCCGTCACCGTCGGCGTCATGTCAATAAATGCCCCGTCCGGCTTTACCACGCGCGACGATATTTTCGCGCCAAGCGCATAAGGCTGGCTGACCGCGACAAAAGTAGGGTTCCAGTCAGGGTAGCTTTGCGTATCCATCAACACCGCCCACACCTTTTCGGGCGGCGCGGCAATGGTAATCTCCGCTCTAAAGGTTTTGGTCGTCAAAAAAGATGCGACAAGCAAGAGCCCCAGCGAAGCCAAACTTAATTTCAAAATGCCAGTCTTCATTTTTCACTCGCCATCTTATTAGCACACAATCGCTTTACCAGACAGGGCGGCGCGGCATATCTTTATTCCTCAGGTGTTTATCGGCGAACTGGCGGAGCAGGAGCCGCTTACTACCAGTGGAGGATGGTTTTGGTGAGTAACGCGATACAGGAAAAAAAGCGGCGCAATGCAAAATCGCATGAAGCGATATTGCAAGCAACCGTCAGCTTGCTCGGCTCCTCCGGCTATGTCGATTTTTCGATCGAGAAAGTTGCCCAGCAGGCCGGCGTCGGCAAGCAGACGATTTACCGCTGGTGGCCGACGCGTGCCGACCTTGTTTTGGAAGTCTGGCGCGACCGCCTGCTGCCGCCCATGCCGGTCTATGACGGCCAAACAAAGCTGCCGACTTATCTCGGCAATTCCTTGCTGGCCTTCGGGCAACAAATCAGCCGCACCGATTGCCGACAGGCGGCGATTTGTATTTTGGCCGAAGCGCATCGCGACCCCGCGCTTTATCACCGCATGGCCGAGGCGGTTTATATGCCGAGAATCAATCTCATCAAACAGGCTTTTAAAGAGGCGCAAGCGGCCGGAGATTTCTCCAAAAACATTAATATTGATGTTTCGATTGACGCGCTCTACGGAGCTGTTTGGTACAAAGTGCTGATCCGCTTTGAAACCGTCGACCGCGCCTATATTAATGCGCTGATTGAGCAATATCTTAAATAACCACCAAGGCGCACAATCCGCCCGCTTTATCTAGACAATACGCATCGTCTCGTTTAAAATTGAGCGGTATTGTCGCGTTGGAGGGATAATAATGAGCAAAAACGGTAAAAGAGAAATTTCGGCAGCTATTGTCGGCGGTGGTTTTGGCGGCGTCGGCGCGGCCATTAAACTGCTTGAGGCGGGCATTACCGACCTCACTATTTTTGAACGAAATGACGGCGTTGGCGGTGTCTGGCAAGCCAATAGCTATCCCGGCGCGGCCTGCGATGTGCCGTCACATCTTTATTCCTTTTCTTTCGCGCCGGGGACCGAATGGTCGCGCCGCTATGCGCCGCAAGCCGATATTGAGCAATATCTCAATCATCTGGTGGATGATTATGGCGTGCGGCACCATCTGCGCTGCAACACGGCGGTCGAGAGCGCTCAGTTTGATGGCAACAAAAAATCTTGGCATGTGCAAAGCAGCGACGGACAGGCGCGCCATTTTGATATTTTAATATCAGCCTGCGGGCAGCTTTCCAATCCGTCCATTCCCAAGCTTGACGGCATTGAACAATTCAAGGGCGCGAGCTTCCATTCAGCAAATTGGGATCATGATTATGACTTTACCGGCAAACGCGTGGCGGTGGTCGGCACCGGTGCTAGCGCCATTCAATTTGTTCCTGAAGTCGCCAAACAAGCGGCGCATGTCGATATTTATCAACGCTCGGCACCGTGGATCTTGCACAAATTTGATCGCCAATATGCGGCTTGGGAAAAGCGCTTTTTCAAACGCTTTCCGCTCCGCGTCAATTTGAGCCGCCGATTTTTCTTCTCAGCCTTTGAAATTCTGACCTATGGCTTCACCACCCGCCATTGGCTACTCAAGCCAATGCAAGCGGCGTCCAATGCTTTCCGCCGCAAAGAGTTTCGTGACCACCCGGATCTGCTTGCCAAAACCACACCCGATTATCAAATCGGCTGCAAGCGCGCTTTATTTTCCAACGATTGGTATCCAACCCTGAAGCGCCCCAATGTTGAGCTTATTCACGGCACCTCGCCGAGTGTTACCGCGCACGGTTTGGTTGACGCCGACGGCACCGAGCGCCCGGTTGATGTGATTATTTGGGGCACCGGTTTTAAACCTCTGGACTTTGTCGCACCAATGCAGGTTCACGGTCTTGACGGGCGCGAATTGAGTGCGGTTTGGAACGGACGCCCTGAAGCCTATCTCGGCACCACTGTGGCGGGCTTTCCAAACATGTTCATTATGTATGGACCAAATACAAATCACGGCGCCGGCTCTGTCCCCTATTCCAATGAGTGCCAGTATCGATATATTCTTGACGCCATAAAAAAACTGCAAAATGGCGATTATGGCTATCTCGATTTAAAATCCGAAGTGATGGAAAATTGGCGCCATGAAATGGAACGGCGCAGCGCCGATAGCGTATGGAATAAGGGCGGCTGTTCGTCTTGGTATGTAACCGATAAGGGCATCAACACCAATAATTGGCCGGGGCCGTGGTTGGAATATAAACGCCGCACCAAAAGCGTTAAGCCGCAAGAATATCATTTCGTGTAAGCGTCCTATTTAGCACGCCGATAGAAATGACCGAAAAGCCGATATTGTCGATGCGACTTACAGCAGCCACCTCACCGCCCTGAAACTCAATTATCGGCGTTAAGGGCCGTCCAAGGCATAGGTTTTTTAAAAGACCCAGATGCCCTACACCCCGCCTTCTTCTTCCATTTGGCGGCGGAATTTTTTGCGTTCATGTTCCAGAAGATAGCGTTTTCTGAGCCGCAGGCTTTGCGGCGTCACTTCCAGCAATTCGTCAAATTCGACATAGGCCATCATATCTTCCAGAGACATGCGGCGCGGTGGCGTCAGCGTGACCGCCTCATCGGCTCCTGAGGCGCGCACATTGGTCAGCTTTTTGCCTTTCAGCACATTGATTTCCAAATCATTATCGCGGCTGTGCTCGCCGACAATCATGCCCTGATAAACCGGCGTTTGTGGATCGATAAACATAGTGCCGCGATCTTGCAGATTGAAAATTGCATAGGCGACGGCGGTGCCGGTCTCGCTAGCAATCAGCGCGCCATTGCGCCGCCCCTCAATATCGCCGCTATAGGGCGCATAATCGTGAAACACGCGGTTCAACACGCCGGTGCCGCGGGTTTGCGTAAGAAAGCGGCTTTGATAGCCGATAAGGCCGCGCGACGGTGCGTGAAACACCATGCGCGTTTTTCCGGCTCCGGCCGTGCGCATATCCATCATATGCGCCTTGCGGCGGTTCATGCTGTCGACCACGGTCGATGAAAATTCTTCATCAACATCAATGGTCACTTCTTCCACCGGCTCCATTTTTTGGCCATTCTCATTGCGGATAAGCACTTTCGGGCGCGACACATTCATCTCAAAGCCTTCGCGGCGCATGGTTTCAATCAGCACACCCAATTGCAATTCACCGCGCCCGCCAATTTCAAAGGCGTCCTTATTGGCGCTTTCGGCAAAAGTAATGGCAACAGTGGTTTCCACTTCCGCCAGCAAGCGCTCGCGAATGACGGTGGAGGT
>Ga0181566_10003024_pt1 | contig 13751 bp, 10 predicted proteins | sample 101ome_15_FD_133762 | JGI IMG/M metagenome (GOLD analysis project Ga0181566, IMG submission 133762) | Coastal salt marsh microbial communities from the Groves Creek Marsh, Skidaway Island, Georgia - 101402AT metaG (megahit assembly) | ecosystem: Environmental > Aquatic > Marine > Intertidal... | reverse complement strand
CGCCTGCGTCAAAGCCGCGCTCTGAGACTCGAGCTCGGACTGCAGCGTGCTCACCTGAGACTCCAACGCCTCCTTCGACGCGCGGAGCTCCTGCACCTCGGCGCTCGACGACGACTGCGCCTGTGTCAAAGCCGCGCTCTGAGACTCGAGCTCGGACTGCAGCGTGCTCACCTGAGACTCCAACGCCTCCTTCGACGCGCGGAGCTCCTGCACCTCGGCGCTCGACGACGACTGCGATGCTTCAAGCGACTCGCGCAAATCATTCATTTGCGACACCAACTCGCTTTCGTGCTTTTGTAGTTGAGCCACATTCTGCTCTTCTCGTTCCAGCGCCGAAGTCGTCTCGTCAAGTTCATTCTTTGCGAGATCGAGAGTCGTCTCGAGATCTTTCACTCTGGCGGACGCTCCGGCCGCCTCCTCACGCAACGCCGCCAGTTCTTCGGCAGACGGACCAGACGCCTCTAAACGTTCCACGTCGCTCGTTTTCTGAGTGATTTCGAGCTTAAGTGACGATATGATAGCTTCCAACTCTTGCACCTTTTCAGCGGACTCTGCGTTTGAAGCGGTCTCCGTCTCGCCTTTCGCCATGAGAGCCTCAAGCTCCTCGATTCGAGCCTTGAGGCTCGTCTCCGTGGCGGCCGACTTTTCCCTCTCCTCTAATAAAACTTTTTCAATCGCTTTCAGGTGTTTTTCCAGATGCACCTTCTCTTTCTTCTGCTCTGCACTCTCCTCCGGGTCGGCCCCGACGCTCTCGCGCGCCTTGACGAGCTCTCCCTTCAAACCCTCTATCTCCGCGGTCATCTCCGTCCACGCCGCGGACGCTCGCTGACGAATTGTCTCCTTCTCTTCGCTCACCGTCTCCAACGCCACCTTCAAACGATCGTGTTCGACCGCCATGCGTCGCATCTCCCCGTTGAGCGCCGCTTGCGCCTTTTCCAACGCATTCGCGTGTTCCCGCGCCTCCCTCAGCGCTTCCGCGTCCCCATCGCTCGCTCCCGACGCACCGAGACCATCGTCTCCTCCAGAACTTCTCGTCCTCGCCCGATCTCTCGCGCTCGCCACGCGCTGCGTTTGATTTTGCACCGCCGTGCCGATTTTCGCCTTGGCGACATTGAACGCGTTCTTCATGCTCACCTCGCCTCGCGCGCGTCCCGTTCGACGCGTTCACGACCGCGACCGCGCGCCACAATCGGTGATCTCTCGTCCGATCCCCTCGAACCGCCGTGTCGCGCGCGCCGCGCGTCGCCGTCCGGCGTCGGGCGTCCCCCGGAGACTTGGGCTATCCACCTCCCATAAACAGTTGGGGGGGACTCCTGGCGAGTTGTGAATCGTCGTCGGGGCCCGTCCACGTTTCAAAATCCGAAAAACCGGGACGACCGGGGCGCGAGACGACGACGCGCGCGGGCGCGGCGACGACGTCGCGCGATGAACGCGAGCGGCGTGTTTCGCATGTCCAAGAAACCCGCCGAGGATGCCGCGCCCTCCGGCGAGGACGGCGAGGCGACGACGATGGGTGGTCCCGGCGAGACCACCGCGGCGTCGGGACCTGTCTCCGTCGAGGGAGGATCGCGCGCGAGGGAGACGGACGCGCGCGCGACGGATGAAGAGCGAGATCATAAGCGAACGAAGACGTCTGATGACGCGTCGGAGGACGGTGATTACGAGATGAGCTCGGATGACGGTGTGGATGAGGATGAGAGCGACGACGACGAAGATTTCAAAGAGGCGACGACCCGAGGACGAAGCGCGCCCGTCGGAAACGGGGCGAAGATCGTCGATGGGAAGGTGGTCGGGAGAGCGGGAGAAGAGGGTGCGGACGGTGGAGCGTCGGCAAAGGTGAAGGTGTCCGCGACGGGGTCGGTGAGAGCGGATAGGAAGAGCTCGGACGACCCGACGCCGGCGCTTCTCGAGGCGCTGAGAGAGTACGTGGCTAAATGTGGAGGGGCTCTCTCCGACGATTGGACGTGTACGGCCACCATGCGCACGCAAGGGGCGAGTGCGGGATCTTTCGACGCGCTGTATTGGTCGCCGGAGGGTGATAGGTACCGTTCGAGGTTGGAAGTCGTACGCGCGCTCGGTTTGGCGCCGCAAAAGATTTTGAAGTCAGCGTCTGTGAAGAAGAAACCCGCGCATGTGGAACCCATCTCCCACGAGGAAGCCGTCAAAAAGTCTAAAGAAGCGGAAAGGCCGACCGTTCCGATGGAACTAGGCGAAAATCTTGTCGTAGTCAATTTGGGTCAAATCCCTTCTCCAGCCGACGAGTTTCACGACGACGTGCACATTTGGCCGCTCGGGTACAAGACTGAATGGACGAACGATTCAGGTATCAAATTTACGAGTGAAGTCACGAAGGCGTCCGATGGTGCGCCGGAATTCATCGTTAGCATGGAGAAAGAGGGTGACAAGGTGACCACGTGCGCTGCGTCACCGCTGGGCGCGTGGCTCGAAATGTGCGACGCCGTCGGTCCGACGATTTCCATCGGCATTGCGGATCACTTCGCCTTTGAAGACGTGCGCGTCGTTCGTGCGATTGAAACTTTACCTGGAGCTGATTCGTGTGCGAAGTATCAATACGTCGAGGAGCGCGGTGGGTGGGACGACGAGCGCGTTCGTAGAGCCAAGTCACGACTGTTCGAGTCAAAGGAAATTCTTTCTCAAATTCGTGCCGTGACAAAGAAGGACAAAAGTGAAAAGGTTGCACAAAACAGATTAGAGAAGTGCGTTACGAAGCTGATTGATCGACTCATATCTCGCGTCGACACCGCCGCGACGAGAGAAAAGCATAGAAAAGAGCGACTGGAGGCGAAGAAGGCACTCGCGGACCAGGCGAAGAAGCACCGCGATTCATTGAAAGAGGCGGCCAAGGCTGAAAAGGAAGCCGCGAGAGCGGCTGCAAAAATGCAAAAAGAAGCGCAGAAGGAAGCCGACAAGATCGCCAAAGAGGCGGCAAAGGCAAAGGCTGCGGTTGAACGCGAAGCGCAAAAGGAAATCAACAAGGCGAGGCGTGCCAAGGAGGCTGAGGAGAAAAAGAAGCGCGACGCTGAGCACGCGCAACGCATGGCTGAAATCGACAAGAAACAGAAAGTATGGCTGACCGGTATGGAAGAGCGTGAGTCTGATAGCGCAGATACGTCTTACTCTCCACCAGTCATGACGCCGAATCTCAAGATCGAGCCAGAGTTTACGGAGCATTCTGAGATGGCTGATCTGATGGAAATCTGGATGTTTCTCGATCGATTCAAGCGAGAGCTTTTCGGTGCTGAGGCTGACTTTAAGTCGCCACCGACCGTCCAGGCGTTGGCGAGAGCGTTGACCAATCCGAAGGAGTTTGAGGAAATCTTATCCGCTTTACACTTGGCTCTCATTTCTCCGTGCATCGCCGACGCGGCTGCGTCAACTGACAAATCAAGCTCGAGTGCGCTGAAGCTTTTACCCGATGAGAAATCACACAGTTCAGAGACTCGTGGAGTGTGGCAAGAAGTTGTGCGTCGATTTTTGTACGCCTCCTCCATCATCTATGACATGCCCACTTACGAACCGTTTTTGAAGGATGCTCCGCCAATTCTTCCTGAGGCTGCTGACGTCTTCACGCGACACATGTGCACCGGTAACGCGGGTTTCGATCCCATATCTTACGAAGAAGGTGCACCGTGGATGGGTCATGCGGTTGAGAAATACAGTGCTCGCGTGGCGCCAACTCTCTGTGCGTCCGTCGACGCCGAATCTTTGGCCGCCGCTGAAATCGAACTGTATACGTTTGGTTCTGGCGCCACCGATGATCTCACATCACGAGTTGTCGAGTCTCGTCGTCAAAAGGCGTGCGCTGCAGTGAAGGATACGCAGTCTTCTCAAACCATCACCGCGGTTCGAGGTGCTTTGAGAAACATGGCTTGCATGCACTCCATGAATCAAGTGTGTCGCAGAGGTGACGCGGCGGCGGTGAAGGGCCAGTGTCCCAGAGGTCTTGATCTCCGCTTATTCGACGCTCGTCTCGAAGCTGGCGTCTACGCGGCAGCCGCACACTCGACCAACGTCGACAATGAAATGCATGATCTCATCCGCGCCGACGCGGCGGAGGTCGCCGAGACGGTTTCCAGTCTCACGAATGGCAACGGACCAAAGGCGAAGAGAGAATTGATCGCAGCCATCGATGCGGCCCTCAAGCAAACCAAGGCGACCACTGATGATTTGCCGAAAACGCCGTGGGATGAAGGATGCGCAGTCTGCGGTTTGGATGTCGTCGCCGGCACGGTTCTGCTGTGCGACTCTTGCGACGCCGAGTATCACACGAAGTGCCTCGATCCGCCTCTGTCGGCAGAACCAGAGGGTGAATGGTTTTGTCCAAAGTGTGTGCGAAAGAGTGAAGACAAAAATCCGCCGAACGTGCACGCGTGCAAGTCTTTGCAAGGGACGAAGCTTGAAAAGGCGTCCACCGGAGAGACCATCGCCGTCAAAGACGCCATCGCGGAGGAGGTCGACGACGACGACGACGGAACGGTGTGCGCCGGTGGTTGCCGCGGATCCTTGGCGAGGCGATTGCGCTCATTATCTCGCGCCTTGCAGTCTATGGGATTCGAAGGCTTAACGACTCAGACGCGCGTCACATTGATGCGAACTCTGATGACTCTCGCCTTGGATTCCGTCGCCTTGCGCACGTCTCTCGATAACGGAGTCAACTTGGCGAACGAAGTCAAGAAGGACATCAGGAACCACATCAAGGCTTGGAGCGAGTACCGTTTGGATCGCGAAGACGGTAAAGGAGAGGCTCGCGATGCGGAGGAGGCGGAGGCTGCCGAACAGGCGAAGGCTGCCGAACAGGCGAAGGACGAACCAGACCAAATGGACGTGGATGGGGCGAACGACGCCGACAAGGAGAAAAAAGTAGTCAAGTCTGAAGAGGAGAAGAAGGAGAAAAAGGCCAAGACGTCTCAAGCAAAGCAAAAGATCCCGACGGAAGAAGAAATCGCTCAAGCTCGCGTGAGATGGCAAAGCAAGTGGCACGAAGTTGAGAAACCTCTGCTGTGCACCGCACCGCGCCTGAGCGCGCTCGGAACGGACCGACACGAACAGAAGTACTGGGCCGTCGGCAATTGGGGTGAGGTCATCGTGCAAGCGGCCAAGGGCGATGATCATCGAGTCGAACCGAGCTACGGCATTTTGACGCTGGAGGATGCGAAGGCTTTGATTGGAAAAATCAATCCGAAAGGACGGCGCGAAGGTGATCTGTGGCGTTCCTTGCAACGCCGATTTGGCGCCGATCCCGAAGCCTTCAAGGAGGTCAATCCTGTTCCAGAACGTCCCGATGACTCTGAATGGGGAAAGAGCGAATCGAGCGGTGATGGTGAGGGTCTCGCCCGCGTTCGCGCGACCTTTTTGACTTTGGAGAATGAAATCCCGGACGTCGCGTTTAACAAAACGCTCGGAAGCGAGTCTCGGCGAACGATGTGGCGTAACCTCGCCGCTTCGGCGCAAACGCTCCCTTCTCTCGCTGCGGCCATCATCGTTTTCGAACGGGCCATTGAGAGCGATTGGTTACAACCCGGATGGTTGTCGTGGAGCTGGATTTCACCCCTGTTGCGATGCGCTCAAGGCAATCCTGCCGAAGAAACGAGTCATGCTCGCAGTTTGCGTTTGCATCTCATCGCACTTCGCCGCGCGTTTAAGTGGAACAAGGCGACGCGAGTTTCCGAAAGACTCATCAACGCGGAACCGGACGTTGAACTTCCGAGATCGGCCAGAACGAGGAGAAAGCCGGTCATCGAAAGTGAAAGTGGCTCCGACGACGAGTACGATTCCATTTTTTCAGACTCAGAGGAAGTCATCCCGAAGAATACGGCTCGGGATCGAAAGTTTCGTCTCTAAAGGTAGTTAAAAGAATCGTCGTGATTGGAGGAGATGAATGAAAAGTTGTTGCGCACTACAGTAGATTTTTAATGAAATGTCATGAATTCCAGCGAGCAAATGGCATCGCGGCGAAACCCGAAGAGCTTTCTACGCTCCGAACCCGAAAAGCGCGTGGCCAGAGAGCGTCTCAATAACAATGAGCGAAGCACAGCCTACCATCGCTGCTCTACCGTTCAGTTGTTCGACTTCCGGCGAGAAGACATCCTTCACTGCCAGCCACGGCGGGCAGCCGCGGAAGACGAATTCCCACTCCTTGCTCTCCGCCATCTTGAAAGGGTTCGCCTCGTAACCCTCGTTCGAGCTGAACGCCGGGAAGAGAGACGCCAAGCTCCACACGAAGATGGTGTGCGCGAGTTCTCCAAAGTTGCTCGCCGCCTGCGAGGTGAAGGATTCGCCCGTCGTGATTTCGCCGCCGAGGGCGAGAACGAAACCAATCATGGCGAGACGACCGTTGATGACTTCCGGCGCCCAACCCTCAAACGCGAGGATTTCTTGTGGCGTTTGGACCTTGGCGTTGATCGAGAACGCCGGGAACACGACCTCGTCGACGACGTGCACGACGACGTTGCCGCCGCACGCCGCCTTATCCGCCTCTATCACCTTGACGCCGTCCACCTTCACGTCACCACCGACCTCAACCTTCATCGAGCGTCCGTTCAGAGTCGCCACGCTCCCACTCTTCAAATCGCTCGACTTCACCGCGCCCGCCACGACGTGATACTTTAAAATCTCGCCCAAGTTTTCGCGCGTCGCCAATTCCTCGAACGCCACCGCCCGTTCCTTCGCCGCCGCGTCGAACGCCGCGTCCGTCGGCGCGAACACCGTCAACGGCGCGTCCGCGCTCGCGTTTGCGATCGCTTCCGTGAGCTCCGCCGCGTCGAGCGCCGCCCTGAGCTTGGAGAACCGCGCCTCACCGAGCGCGCCCAAATCACCGGCCGAGGTCGTCGACGTCGGCGCGTCCGCCTCGGCGACGGCGCCGACGAGTCCTCGTCGACGCGGCGTCGTCGACGCGCGCGCGCGGCGCGTCGACGCGCGCACGCTGAGAGCGACCGTCTTTCGCGTGATCGATCGCGCGGCGAGCATCGCGAGCGCGTGCGGAGATCTGTCGATGATGGCTAGCTGCGTCCCAGCCCTCGAGCCCGGAGGCGACGAGACGCGCGCGAGACGGCGCGCGAGCGGCGAGACCGGGTGCGAGAGGGACGCAACGAAAAACGACGTGAATGGGATGATGCAATATCTTTACACGGTGCGCGAGGATCAGCAGCAACCGCTGGACGATTGCGGCGCGCTGGTGTCGATGGAGACAGTGTCCGGAAGGTAGACGTCCTCCTCCTTTTCTTCGTTTTGTACGGCGAATCTCGCCACAGCCTCGAACGCGGCGCCGACGTTGATGTCTTCCTTGGCGCTGCACTCGAAGTGAAGTAAACCGCCCTTGGATGTGCACCACGACTTTGCCTTTTTCTCGCTGATCACCCTCTTTTGATTGCCTTCGTCGACGTCGATTTTGTTGCCGATGATGACGACGGGAAACGTATCGGGATCACTCGGCGACGCTTGCACGAGGAATTCATTGCGCCAGTTTTCCAACGATTCGAACGACTTCGCCGAATTCACGTCGTACACGCACATGACGCAATCCGCTCCGCGATAAAACGACACCCCGAGCGACTGGAAGCGCTCCTGGCCCGCCGTGTCCCAAATTTGCAGCGTCACCACCGTGTCGTCGATGACGATCTCCTTCGTCATGAAATCCGCCCCGATCGTCGCTTTGTACTGCTTGGAAAATTTGCTGTTCACGTATTGCGACATCAGGGACGTTTTACCAACCCTACGAGCGACGCCAATGCACCGTCAGTCTCTCGAATATGTATTCTCTCGCCGCGGCGCCGGCGCCAGAACAAACGCGCGAACGCGCGCGCGTACCCCGAGTCTCCTAAGATGATCACTTTGAGCAGCGTGCGCTGTGGTTGAGGAAAATCACGATTTCCGCGTCGTCGTCAGTCTCTCTCCGTCGCGCGCGCGTCCTCGCCTCGCCGCGACGCGAGTCGACATCGTTTTCTCGACAACACCAATTCCACGGCGATCCTTCATCCACCCGTCTCGCGCGACCGTCGTCCCGCGCGACGCGCCAATGCGTCCACGTGTCGTCGCGCGCACCTTTTTCGTCGACATGGTTCGCGCTCGCGTACACCTCGCGACGACGCTCCTCGATGTGCGGCGCGAAAAGATGAATGAACGGATGAACGATCAGACGACGACCGAGGCGGGCGACGCGGGCGTGGGAGAGCGCGACGCGCGATGACGCCGTCGCGCGCGTCGAGGCGGCCGGAAGCGTCGATGACGGAGACGCCGTCGTCACCGTCGATCGGGGAGACGGTGTCGGACGCGGTGCAGGAGGTGTACGCGGCGTGTGCGTCGCTGCGAGAGAATGTCTCGAGTCTGAGCTCGCGAGACCTTCGGTCGGCGCTGGCGGCGATAGAGGCGTCGTCGCGGGCGATTCGCGATGGGAAGGGGGCGAACGTCTCTCGAGACGCGCTCGAGCGTTTGCAGGGGGTGGTGAAGGGGACGATCGAGATCGGTGAGCGGGCGGTGTGGGAGAACACGGGAGCGAGCGCCAAGCACGACAAAGAGAGGGAGATGTTGGCACGAATGGACGCCTGGGCGGAGAAGACGGAGAGCGAGAGGGAAGAGAAACGAACGCGATCGACGTCCATCGGTCGCTCCTCTTGGTTGGAGATGGACGCGGAGAGGGCGCAAGAGGACGCGCGGCGGGCGTCGACGCTCGCGACGCTCGAACGACAGTTTCCCGAGCGCGGACGTCGCGGCGCGTCGGCGGATCGAGACGACGACGGTGATTCTCGAGAGATGGCGAGAAAGAAACGCGAGGATGTTTTGCTACAGATTGATTCAACGTTGGCCTCGATCGCCGATCCCACGGTGGTCGCCGCGAACGTGGGCGACGGCTCGGCAGCGGCGTGCCTGACGCCCGTCGTTCAATGGTTTCAAAGTCAATCCATCTTTTTACGCGTGAGCATCACCTTGGTCATCGCGTGCACGATCGTCGCCGTCATTCTGATAGAATATTTAGCCGAGGAGACGACATCGGGCGATGGATTTTTTCTCGCAGAGGCTGCGAAACCGATGCGTCTCGACGCCTCGCCGCCGGCGACGTTCGACGCGTAGACGGGACGCCGAGCGCCACCACTGGGCGAGGGATAGAATTAGCGTAGCGCGTGTACTGTACATAGATGGATAGCGAAAACAAACGCGAGAAGAACACAATGACTCAACGTGTACGTGTCGTCGAGCGCGCGAGAGAGACGAACCGAGCGCGTTTAAAGAAGCTTCATTTTTTGCAATCACAAATCGCTTACTCCTCTGACTAATAAAGAACAACGATTCGATCTCGTACGGCGAGTGGCTCTGTTGCTACGTGACACTTATCGCGGGGAGACGGTGATTTCGCTCTCCGGCGCCGTAAGAGTACCGTTCTTGAGCTCGAGGCCCGCGAGAAGCGGCCACGCGCCCGCTTGGAACATGACACCGAGCGCCTTCGGGACGTCGATGATGATTTCACCTTCCGTCGGCTTCTTGGTTTCCTTGTTCATTTGAACGTAGGAGCGGCCCGCATAGCCGATCCAGCCCGCCACGTAGAGGAAACCCAAGCCCGGCACGGCGAACTCGCCGAGGTGCTCGAGGTTACCGTCAACAATCAAGTGCGGGAGACCATCCTTGCCGCAGAGGAGACCGGCTTCGCCGTAGTTGGCAAAGCGCGTCTTCGTCTTTTCAATCGTCGCGTTGAGGGCGAGCGCCGGCGCGGATTCCGGGTCGTACTTCTTAAGACGCTTGTTGAGCGCCTTAATTTCCGCCTTTTCACGCTTCGCGAAAGCCTTGGAGGTCTTGCACGGCGTCAAACCGGCGTACGGTTGAACATCGCGCGCGAACGCCTCCTCGACGGCGACCAACGGGGACGCGGCGACGGCGGCGGCGACAGCCAAGGAGGCAGCCTTGCGCGTCGCGTCGGCGGCGGAGCAGTGCGCCGCCGTCTTCACCGTGCGCGTGTTCACGCGCGCGGTTTGCTTGAGACCAGAAACGGTCACCTTGCTGGAAAGCTGAGTCTACGTGCGCGCAAAAAATTCACCCCGCGTCAGTCCCTCGCCCTCGTCTCGCCCGCGCCTCGACCCTCCGCCGTACGGAGCGCGCGCGCGTCTCGCGCCGCGCGCGCGTCTCGCGACGCCTCCGTCCCGCGCGCACCGCTCACACGCCCATCACCGACGGTCCATCACCCACACGCGCCGTCTCCCGCGCGCGTCGAGTTCGGATTCCTCGACACGCGCGCGTCCCCCTCCGCGTCCGTCGACCACCCTCGCGATCCGCCATATCATATCTCCGACCCCGCGCGCGCGCGCGACCGATGGATGACGATGCGCGCCCGACGATGCGATCGATCCCACGATCCCACCGTCACCGTGACGATGGACGCGATCGATCCGATCGACTCATCGATCGATCGATCGATCGTCCCGCGCGCACGACGCGATCCGATCACGATCCGATCCGAACGATCGATCGATCGCACGCCTCGACCCATCGTCGTCGATCGTCCACCTCGTCCTCGCGCGCGCGGTTTCACGACCGACGCGAGGACGACGCTCGACTACGACGATGGGTCACCACTCAGGTGACCGTCGCCGCGTCCACGTCGTCGTCATCACCCATCGGTCGTCGCGCGCGCGTCCTCGTCCTCCTCCTCGTCCGCGTCGCGTCGTCGTCGTCGCACCTGCGCGAGAGCGTTCATCGTCGTCGCGTCGCGATTTCACGCGCGCGGGCGAAGATTCGATTCGATCGCGTCGTCGAGGGTGGGTGATGGGATCGTATAGGGAATCGGACTTTTCATTCGTAGTGTGAGTGTTTTGTATGGTAGGGAGAGAGACAGGTGGTGGTGGAGTCGTACTCATGAGGGAGGTTCGTAGATTCGGTCGTAGATTCGGTATACTCCGCGCGCGCGTGGGCGATCGAACGAACGAAACGATGGATCGAATCTCGGGGGGGGGGCGCGTCGATCGGACGCGCGGACGGACGGACGGCACGCGACGACCGCCTCGAGCGAGCGAGCGAGCGAGCGGGCGGGCGGGTGGATGGATGTCGACGCGATTGGAACGCGGGCGCGAGACGACGGCGACGGCGACGGCGATGGGTGGATTCGCGTCGGCGACGCTGGACCGGGCGAACGCGCGCGAATCGACGGGGACGATCGATAAGATGGTGGCGGTGGCGGCGAGCGCGCTCGAGGCGAGACGACTTGCGGGGGACGACGGTGTGCGCGCGCGCGGGAGGTACGAGTACGAGTATCGCGCGAGCGCGCGAGCGATGGAGGATGACGATCGGGAGTGGTGTTTCGACGTGACCAAGGGGAACATGATGGAGGTGTACGAACGGACGTGGGGATGGGACGCGAGGGAGAAGCGGAGAGAATTGAATAACGGCGCGGCGCGATTCGTATTGGCGAGAGACGCGGAGACTCGAGCGCCGGTGGCGTTCGTGCACTTTCGATTTGAAAAGGAGGATGAGGACGTCGACGCGCCGGTGGGGTACGTGTACGAGTTGCAGTGCGAACCGAGGCACCAGAGACGAGCGTTGGGGGAGACGCTCGTGAAGATTGTGGAGACGGTGTCAAAGAGACTCGGGATGGACGCGGTCGTGCTCACGGTGCTCAAGGCGAACGTGGGGGCGTATAAATTTTACGTCGAGAAGATGGGGTACGAGGTGGACGCGCTCAGTCCGGACGACGGACTCGAGGGGGGGAGTTCGCACTATTTGATTTTATCAAAGCGTTTCGATTGAAATAAAATTGCTATGTAGTATCTAGGAACCGATTCGCGAGCGCTTGGACGCGCGCTCGGCCGCCTCGAACTTTGACGTCGTCTTCTTACGAATCGTCTCCAAGTCTTCCTCGTCGTCGTCCGCGGCGCGTTCGATGATGATGTGTCGTCCGTACAAGTGCGTCCCCTTCAGCGCATCCATGGCGGCTTGCGTCTCGCTTCTCGTGTTGAATTCGATAAAGGCGAAACCTCTGTGCGCGCCGTCAAATTTCTTGGGCAGGCGAACTTGTTTCAACTGACCGAAAGGATTGAAAAGCTTTTGAATGTCTCGTTTCGTCGCCTCGAAGGCGACGTTTCGAACGACGAGCTTCGTCGCGCTGAAGCCCTTTGGAACTTTATTTGACGCGTCGTCTTCCCTGGCACCACCCTGCGAGCTCAACTCGAGCTTCAGAGTCTTACCGTCGAGCGATGAGCCTTGGAGGGCGCCTAAAACTGATTTCGCGACGATGTGTTGATCAAATTCGACGAAACCGAAACCCCGACTGAGAGTCTTACCGCCGGGCCCGCGATGGGTGACGATGCGTGCCGAGAGAACTCGTCCCGAGACTCTTTCCGCGGCGGCGACGAAATGGGCGCGCAACTTCTTCTCCACCGTGCCGAAATCGAGACCTTTGACGAAAATTGACGTCGCGTCTTCGTCCACCGTCTTTCCGGCGAGGTCGTTCGCCGCGTCAACCTTGGCCTTTGTCTTTTCTCGAGCCTCCTTGGCCAAATCGCTCGCCGCGTCGGCCACCGCCAACGCCTTGGCACCCTTGATGTCGACCTTCTGTGAGCTTGAACCGAAAATATCGTCCGGAGCCCACTCGATGTAGAGAGGCACGTGACGGTAACGCTTGTAGGCGAGTCCCGTGAACGCACGCCGGGCTTCGGCGGCTTCCAAAAACTCGACGACGGCGATGGTGTGCGTATCCGGCAAGATGAAACGTGCCAATCCACCAAACTTTTCACAGAGTTCTCTGAGCTCATCCTCTTCAGCTTCGTACGGCAAGTTCTTGAGTAGCAAGATGCACTTGCTTCGCTTGATGCGACTCGCGCTCTTCGCACCGCTCGAAGCGGCGGACCTCTCGAGCGACTCGGCGTCGACACCGGCGTCAGTGAGTTGTTGCTTCGTGGTGCTGATGACGTGTGCTTCTCCGAGCGCCATGCGCACGGCGAGATCGTCTGCATCCGATTCTAAGAGCTCTGCTTTTGTGACGCCGTAGTGCGCGGCGATCGCTGCCGCGACCGTGTCTTGACGCATGAATAACGAGTTCCAAGCTTTTGTGTTACCGGCGTCAGCCTTGCGCTCAGCCTCGCGTTCTGTCTTGAATGAATCCTTCTTTTCCTCTTCGCCCTCACCCGTGCGTCCAACGCCACCCATGGTGGAATCGAGTTGTGGAGCACGTTTCGCGGGAAGTAAATGAATCAAACGGCCTTGGAAAATGGAGCCATCGATCGCCTCCATGGCCTTCATACCATCCTCTGGAAGGGCAAACGTCACGTACGCCAAACCTTTACTGCGCTTGGTGCTGCGATCGACGAGAATGTGCACAGCCGTGAGTTTTCCAAACTTTTCGAACAACGCGGCGACTTCTTCTTCCGTCGCCGTATAAGGCAAGTTACGAACGAAGATACGACCAGTCTCGCTGAGAGCCTCCATGTCGGCTGCGTTGACGTCCTTTGACTCTGGTTCCTCCACACCACCGACATCCTCTTTTTCCTTTTCATCTTCATCGCTGTCTGAGGATTTCTCCTCCTCGGATTCGTCGTTCTCGTCATCAGAATCAGAATCAGGATCAGAGGAGTCTGAACCGCTCTCATCGCTAGATTCCGAACCACTCTTGTCAGACTCAGATCCGTCGTCGGATTCATCTTCCTTCCACGACGATTGTTTCGACTTAAAGTAGTCCATGTCTGAAACCTTTTCGTCCATGGCCACTTTATCGGAATCAGAATCAGAATCAGAATCAGAATCAGAATCAGAAT
>Ga0181566_10003023_pt1 | contig 13752 bp, 12 predicted proteins | sample 101ome_15_FD_133762 | JGI IMG/M metagenome (GOLD analysis project Ga0181566, IMG submission 133762) | Coastal salt marsh microbial communities from the Groves Creek Marsh, Skidaway Island, Georgia - 101402AT metaG (megahit assembly) | ecosystem: Environmental > Aquatic > Marine > Intertidal... | reverse complement strand
GTTGCCAATTCCCGACAAAACATCCGCTTTCATCATCATCAATTCTGTAACGCCATTTACGTTGATTGGGTATTTCAAAGCAGGTAAATCTAACCAACCGCAACGACGTGGGCGACCCGTAGTAGCACCGAACTCGTGCCCGTTTGCCTGTATGGTCTCACCGGTTGTATCGAACAATTCTGTAGGGAAGGGGCCTGAACCTACGCGAGTACAATACGCCTTGAAAATACCATAGACGTTTTTAATCTTGTTCGGGGCAATACCCATACCAGTACACGCACCCGCACAAGTAGTATTTGATGAGGTAACAAATGGGTAGGTACCAAAGTCGATGTCGAGTAGGGTACCTTGTGCACCCTCTGCCAAAATGGTTTTTCCTTCAGCCATTTTAGTATGGAAGTAAGGCTCGCTGTCGATAATGTCAAGCGATCTTAGGTATTCAACAGCTGCAAACCAAGTCGGCTCGAGTTCTTCTAGGTTGTATTCAAATTCGCTGTAACCACTAAGAAGCTGCTTGTGCTTAGCAACGAGCTGGTCGTAAAGCTCTTGGAAGTTGTCCAATTGGATATCACCAACACGAAGTCCATTTCTTCCTGTTTTATCCATGTAAGTAGGACCGATTCCCTTAAGCGTAGAACCAATTTTCTTTTTGCCCTTGGCATTTTCGCTTGCGGCATCAAGTAAACGGTGAGTCGGTAAAATTAAATGAGCCTTGCGTGAAATTTTAAGACGAGTCAATACATCCGGCTCTTGCGCTATCAATTTATCCAATTCCACCTTGAAAATCACGGGGTCGATAACAACACCATTACCTACAACATTCATGACACCCTGATGAAACACACCTGATGGAATGGTATGGAGGACATGCTTTTTACCTTCAAATTCAAGAGTGTGTCCTGCGTTAGGGCCTCCCTGGAATCTTGCGATAATATTGTACTGACGTGTCAATACATCCACAATTTTACCTTTTCCTTCGTCACCCCATTGGAGTCCCAAAAGCACATCTACTGCCATATTTAGTTGTTGTTGGACGGTTTTCTTTTAGCATAGAAGTAAAGGCTATGACTTTCGACATCTACACCGAAAAGATCTTCGATTGTTTGTTTAATATTCTGAATTCTTGGATCACAAAACTCAAATACTTCACCTGTATCTGTGAGAATGACGTGATCGTGTTGTTTGTTGAAATACGATTTCTCGTAAAAACTCTGGTTTTGACCAAACTGATGTTTACGGACCAATCCACAAGTGATTAATAATTCAATGGTATTGTAAAGCGTCGCACGAGAAACTCGATAATTCTTGTTTTTCATGTTTAGATACAGGGTCTCTACATCAAAGTGATCTTCGTTTTCGTAGACCTCCTTTAAAATAGCAAAGCGTTCTGGCGTCTTTCTTTGGTTGTTCTCTTCCAAATAGCGACCGAACACTTCTTTAACCTTCTCGTATGCTTCAGTTGTACCCATGAGAATTAAAGCGCTAAAATACGTTGTATCAACTGAATTTACCTACTCTTGATACCGTACTAATGCCTTCGAGTTGTTTAATATTTTGGATTGTGTCCGTTAAAGCCACTTTATCCGCGACTTCGATGGTAAGTTGCCCTGTGAATAACCCGTCATCAACAGAGAAAGATATTGCTTTGATATTGAGGCTAAGTTCACTTGAAATGACCTTAGTAACGTCATTAACAAGACCCATTCTATCCATACCTTCAATGAAAAGGTTGATGGTCGCCATGCTACCTTTCTTATCTACCCATTTAGCCTTAAGGGTTCTATTGGCAAAACGACTTTGAAGCAATACGGCATTGGGGCAATCGTCGCGATGTACTTTCAGTCCCTCAGCAGTAGTTACAAAACCAAAAACTCGATCACCAGGAACTGGGTTACAGCATTTAGCCAGTGTGTATTCCATTTCATGCTCATCCGTTCCAAAGACTAGCATTAGGTCTTTGTTGTCCTTGATGTTTTTATCCAACGACTTTTGCTTGGCATAGTTGCTTTTAACGATGCGGCGTTTGAAGTAATTAACTAAACCTGCTGTCTCCCGGGCATATTCCCTGAGTTTCTTGTTGTCAATAACGCCTAAGCCAACTTTGTAATACAACTCTTCTGGAGTTCGTAAACCGAAGAAATTTACCAGCTTTTGGATATTACTATGGGTGCTCTTGAGCTTCAGAACCTTCAGCTTTCTCTCCAGGGTCATTTGTCCTTGACCTGTAATGAGTTGTTTCTCCTTTTTGAGGCTCTGTTTAATGCGTTGCTTAGCCTTACCCGTCTTGACGAAACTTAACCAATCCTCTTTAGGTTCCTGTTTCATGGAAGTCAAAACCTCGATTTGATCGCCTGATTTCAAGGGCGAACTAAGTGGCACCAATTTTCCATTCACTTTCGTACCTAAACAATGCGCGCCAACTTCTGAATGGACATCGAAGGCAAAATCTAGGGCAGTAGCACCCTTAGGTAGCGTAACCATCTCACCACGTGGTGTAAAGACAAAGATTTCGCTAGAGAAGAGGTTCATCTTGAAATTGTCGATGAAATCTTCACTATCGTTATCAGGGTTATCTAAGAATTCACGTATTCTGCGCAACCAAGTATCTAATTGGTTACTACCAGAGCTATCTTCTTTGTACTTCCAATGCGCTGCAAAACCATTTTCAGCGATTTCATCCATACGTTTGGTCCTTATTTGGACTTCGACCCAGTTACCATCCGGCCCCATTACTGTAGAATGCAAACTCTCATAACCGTTGCTCTTCGGTGCAGAAATCCAATCTCTGAGTCGAGAAGGGTTTGGACTGTAGTTCTCGGTTATGACAGAATAGGCCTTCCAACACTCCGCTTTCTCCGATGAAAGTGGGGTATCTAAAATGATTCGAATAGCATACTTATCATAAACTTCCTCAAACGAGACTTGTTGATTGCGCATCTTTCTACGAATGGAAAAAATACTTTTCGTACGCTTCTTTATATCGAATTTGAGTCCAGCTTTAAGTAGTTCATCACTAACCTTACGGGTAAATTTATTTAGGTACTCAAAGTCTTTTTTCTGGAGTGCATCCATCTTGCCTTCAAGCTCCTCAAACATTTCAGGTTCAGTATATTTGAGACTAATGTCTTCAAGTTCTGTTTTAATACTGTAAAGTCCCAATCTGTGCGCAAGCGGTGCGTAGATAAAAAGCGTTTCAGAGGCTATTTTTAACTGTTTATGCGGCGGCATTCCCTGCATGGTCCGCATGTTGTGCAGACGATCGGCTAACTTGATTAGAATAACTCGTACATCATCAGAAATGGTTAAGAGCATTTTCCGATAATTTTCAAGTTGCATACTGCTTTCCATACCAACAACTCCCGAAATCTTTGTCAACCCGTCAATTAGTCTTGCGATATTGGGGTTGAACATGTTTTCGATATCCTCCAGCGTATAATCCGAGTCTTCGACCACATCATGCATTAGAGCCGTGGCAATACTAGTCGGTCCCAGTCCTATTTCGGTAGCAACAATCTGTGCAACGGCTATAGGATGGGTGATATAGGGTTCCCCAGTTTTACGACGAACACCTTTATGAGCATCCTTGGCCAGTTGAAAAGCTCTAGTGATCAGTACATTATCTGCCTCTTCAGTCTTGTAATCAATACTGTTAAGTAGGTCATTAAATGCACCATCTACTAAAACGATATCTCTGTCCTCGTTTGCCGTCATGCCATTAATCTATTAAAAAGATTGCGGGTCGCTTGTTTAAATCAGGACGTTCGCGCTTCCATTGACTCACAGTTTTTGTCTTGATTTCTTGACTATCTAAGGTAATATCTACTGCGATACAAAGCTTGGTCTCAGGGTGCAAAATAGTCATCAACTCTTCAAACAGCTTGCCGTTACGATATGGCGTTTCCATGAATATCTGTGTAATTCCATCACGACAATCCTTAACCATGGATTGGAATACACGTTTTCTGATCTGTTTATCAAACGGCAAATATCCTCTAAAGGCGAATTGTTGTCCGTTGAAACCACTTCCCATTAAGGCTAATAGGATAGAGGATGGACCAACCAGTGGCATGACTTTCAAGCCACGTCGATGAGCAATACTTACTATTTCCGCTCCTGGATCAGCCACACATGGAACACCTGCTTCAGAAATAATTCCTATATCATGGCCTTGTTCTGCAGCATCCAGGAACTTAGGCAAATCCAAGGGATCGGTATGTTTGTCCAAAATGTCTATATGAAGAACCTGTTGGTTCTTTTCCGGCAACATGCTTTTGATATAAGCACGTGCGGTTCGTTCATTTTCGACAATCAGATATTGAATGTCTTGAAGTTTACTTTGAACGTCTACAGGTATAGTATCCGAAAAATTTTTACCGCCTAAAGTATTGGGAATAAGGTATATGTGTCCTTTCATTTGTTATTTTCTATAAAGGCATCAATAGCATACTCTAACATGCTATAGACTTCTGAAAAACCACTTTGACCACCTGTATATGGGTCGGGAACTTGTCTATTTTCACCAGGATAAACTTCGTTCATTATCAACCTAATTTTTTCAGCGCTTTTAGCATCAGGGGCCAATTGAACTAGGTTGCTATAGTTCGATGAATCCATGGCAAACAATATGTCAAACTTTTCAAAATCATCGACGGTGACTTTTCTCGATCGTTGATGATCAATATCGATGCCATTGTTACGGGCTTCTAAAATAGAACGAGTATCGGGTCTTTCTCCTTCATGCCATCCAGATGTGCCCGCAGAGTCAACACTCCAGCCTTTAGGAAGTTTTGATTCTAGAATCCCGTGGGCTAGGGGTGAACGGCAAATGTTGCCAAGGCAAACCATTAGAATTTTCATAATAAAAAAAGTCAGTACCCGAAGATACTGACTCTAATAGCATTCATTAAAAAATGTCTTAGGATAAAGTAAGTCTTTTCTGTAGATCCTCCACGTAGGTTCTAAATCGCTTATCTGTTTCCTTTAGATTGTTTACTGTGCGGCATGCATGCAATACTGTAGCATGATCTTTATTTCCACATTGCTGTCCGATAGAAGCGAGACTGTTTTTGGTCAATTGTTTTGAGAAATACATGGATAGCTGACGTGCTTGCACAATCTCTCTCTTACGTGTTTTACTCTTCAACAACTCTAGTGGCATATCGAAGTAGTCGCAAACAACTTTCTGAATAAAGTCGATTGAAATTTCACGTGTTGTACTCTTGACGAACTTGTCAACCATAGACTTTACGAGATCCATGGTGATTTCCTTTCTATTCAAACTACTTTGAGCTAGGATGGAGATCAGTGCACCTTCTAATTCACGGATATTTGAATTAATAGCGTAGGCGATGTACTCAATGATCTCTTGGTCCATCTCAATGCCATCATTGTATAGCTTCTTCACCAGGATCGCTACGCGAGTTTCTAGATCTGGCTTCTGGAGATCTGCGCTAAGTCCCCATTTAAAGCGGCTTAGGAGTCGTTGCTCCATCCCTTGTAATTCTACTGGGGCACGATCAGATGTTAAAATGATCTGATTGCCGTTTTGGTGGAGGTGATTGAAAATCTCAAAAAATACATCTTGAGTTTTTTCCTTTCCGGAGAAGCTTTGAACATCATCAATGATCAATACATCAATCATTTGATAGAAGTGGACAAAATCATTCTTAGTGTTATTGCGAATGCTGTCAATAAACTGTTGGGTGAATTTCTCAGCACTAACATAGAGAACGGTTTTCTCAGGGTAGTTGTCTTTAATTTCAACACCTATAGCATGCGCAAGATGAGTCTTTCCTAGACCTACACCACCGTAAAGCATAAGTGGGTTGAATGAGGTACCTCCTGGGTTTTTAGATACCGCAAATCCTGCACTGCGAGCAAGCCTATTACAATCTCCTTCAATGAAATTATCAAAGTTATAGCTCGGATTAAGTTGAGAATCAATGTTTAACTTTTGAAGCCCTGGAATCACAAAAGGATTCTTAATACTCTTTTCATTGCCGATCTTCATCGGCATGTTTACGCTTTGTGGGTTTAGCTTTTTACGTCCTGCACTTGGTAGCTTCATGGTAGGAGGGGTCGCATTGTCATATGCGTTCTCCAAAACAATGCTGTATACCAATTTTGCACTGGCGTCCAATGATTTTGTTATTGCCGATTTCAGCAACTGAATATAATTCTCTTCCAAGTACTCATAGAAGAACTTAGAAGGCACTTGTACGGTTAATACATTACCTTGAATTTTGAGTGGTTTGATAGGCTCAAACCAAGTTGCAAAACATTGTTCATCTACATTATCATTAATGAATTGGAGTGTATCATTCCAAACGGCATTAACGCTTTTATCCATGGTCAAAAATTCTCTTATCGGCGGCTGTTCAAACCTCCGGTAGTAATCAGTTAATCTAAAAAATGTGGGGCGGCAATTTTGAGGTGAGTGTGACCTCGTTGTCTTGCATTACAAATGTGTTTATAAAATCCCGTTCAAAAAAATTTTTGTGGGGTTGTGTTAATAAAAAGTTTTGTTTATAGGATATCGTAAATCCTTGTTTTACAGGGGTTAAGCATATCGTCCAAAAAAATTAGGTATAAATTACTGCTATAGTCCTGCCTTGTGCATAAATAGTACAGTTCGAGTCGTTTAATGGGATAAAGAGGTCCAATCGAAAACATTAAATTGGACCCTGTATGGAAATAAATTTTACAAATATTTCAGAATTTCGACCACGCTACTCGGAGACTGACCAGATGGGTGTAGTGTACTATGGAAACTACGCCAGTTATTTTGAAGTTGGTCGAGTTGAACTGCTTCGTCAAATAGGTATGACCTATGCCGAAATGGAGGCGTCAGGAACCATGCTACCTGTGGTGCACATGTCGATCGATTTTAAACGAGGTGCGAGGTATGATGAGAAGATCTTTTTAGAAACAAAGTTGGTTGAGCGGCCTACACGAAAGATATCATTTTACCATCATCTCAGAGACGAAAAAGGTAATACGTTGGTTACCGGCAAAGTAGTCCTCGTTTTTTGCGATACACAGACATTTAAGCCAAAAAGTTGTCCGGAACAATTGGCTGAATTACTTAGCGCACCTTTAGAGTAAAACGATGACCAGTCTCATCAATAGCTTCTAAAATCACTGTGTGACTATTCAGAATAGAGGTGCCGGGCTGAACTGTCCTTATAGATAACACTCTTCCCAATGCGTCATATTCCTTACAACGCAAATTTCCTTGTGTTGGATTGAGTACGCCTCGTTCTCCAGTGCTGGTTGGGAAAATTGACGGGCTGGAAGCTGATACTATGTTTCCTACTTCATTACTCACTAGAATATTCTTCGGCGCTCCAAAAGCATTTAGAATTTGATTTTGATAAAGACCACCAGTAACTAGAGAATCTGCTACTAGAAAGTTTTTAGCAATCTTGCGCAAGGTTTGATTGGGCATTAACATGTGGCATGCCTCTAATACTACCATATCTGCTAAGGCGGGATCTACCCCTGAAGCAGATGAGAACTCAAGCATGGCACTGGTCATTATATCTGTGTGCTGGTAGATGTTCGAAAAGAAGAGGGTGTTATAGTTCTTTACGCCATCATAAGCCACAGAACGACCGTTCCAAAAAGTGTTATTGCCATCCCAATCAAAGACCCTATTGCTGGTTACACCTATTTTTCGTCCGTAACGTTCTGCGAAGTAATCGCCCAAACTTTCATCAAATGTCCGTCGTTCAGTTCCTGTATTCGTATTCGGTGCAGCTGCATGTGAAATAGCATGGCTCAGTTCATGAATAATGACATCAGCATCCTCTGCATCATCAACGCCGCCTTCCCCGAAGTATAAACGGGGAGGGGTGTAGCCGAAGTTGAACATGCTTTGATCCTGACCGTTCAAGGCATGTGGATCAACATGAATGGCATAATTCAAAAGTGAGTCGTAACCAAGGCTATCGAGGTAAACGTTCATTTTCGAAATGTGATAAACCACCATGACTTGCTCAAACTCGGATGCTTCTCGACCTCCCGTCCATGCTGCAGGCTGAGTGCTTGGGGCAATGTATGGAGCATCAAAATCTACAACCTTGAGGTAATCATTTTCTAAGACTGCGCCGCCTGGTATAGCTTGAACTTTGATGCTATCAATGATGGTCAATGAATCTAAAATAGATCCGTTTCCATCGTTTAAATCAACATAGTTACCACCATAGCTAAATCCAAAGGGTGATAATGGATCTGGATTAAAAACACGAACAGCAACTGTTGTATCAGTGTAATGAACATTTAAATCTCTTACCTCGAGTATTTCGTCCTCGGTTCGAATGGTCAATTGGTGGGTTGCACCTGAAACGAGCGTATCGGCAAAAACGTCCAGCCAACGAATGCCGTCAAACCACAAATAGGGGCCAATAGGCGATGAAGGCAACACCGCTATTTTATAATCATGTAAGGTGCTGAGTTCTTTTGTAACCTGTTGATCTTCAATAGATTTTAAAACCAATTGCTGCTCATCTAAAAGGGGGATTTCCTTGTAAGTCAATGTATACCGGTCGTATTCAGCAAATGGAGTAATATGCTTGCTGCTCTGAACGCGAATAAGATGAGTCTCCGTTTGACCGAAAAGACCTAAACTAATGAGTAACAGTAAGGAGGTGATTGCTTTCAAATTGTTCCTTGATTTCTTCGAATTTACTTTGAATTACCGAGATAGTGTAAGAAAGTTTCACTCCTTGTTCTCGCTCAATGACCTCCAAATTCTCAATTTTACAGATACGTTCGACAAAGGAGATTTGAGCATACTCGAAATTCACTTTGATAGTTTTCGTGATTGTTTGGCGGATAATCGTCGCAGAAGAGAGGGCTTCCGAAGCTGCATCACCGTAAGCGCTAATAAGGCCAGGTACGCCGAGTTTGGTACCTCCAAAGTATCGCACGACAACAATAGCACTATTCCAAAGGTCGTTTGATTTTAGTACGCGCAGTATTGGAGCGCCGGCTGTATTTGATGGTTCACCATCGTCATTCCCACGTTCCTCAGGGGATAATGGATTTATCCTATAAGCCCAGCAATAATGGTTAGCACCTTTTTCTTGACTTTTTAGAAAGTCCAATTGGGCCATAAAACTTTCCTTAGACTGCACGGGTAGCAAATAGGCGGTAAACGTACTGCCCTTCACTTTGATGCTTGCGCGATTGGGTGAATTAATGGTTTTGAATTCATCCATAATACACTTCAATCAAATCCTCAGCGAGACTTATTTGGTGATCCAAGTTAAGATTGAGCTTAGGAGCCCGAACACCATATTTTAAAATCTTTGGGGTAGCATAGCGGTGCACCTCGTCCACAAGCCCCGATGCCAAGAAGGATGAGAGCAATTTTGCGCCACCTTCGATCAAGACCGAATGAATCCCATAATCACGAAGTTTTGGAACCCAAGAGTTCAAATCATAAGGTTCACATTCAATACAATCGTAGCCTTCAATGGCCACAGGACCTACTAACAATGGACTGACTTGCAATGAGCGCAATGCTGCCATATCTATGCTCTGCGAAGTGCCCAAAACAATGATTGGGCGGGGAGGATTGCCAGAGAAATATCGAAGGTTTAGGCGAGGGCGATCCATCGCAAAGGTCTTAGCACTGACCATGATTCCATCGTGATGAGCTCGTAATCGGTGGGTGTAAATCGCTGTAATGGGACCTGAAAGTTGCGCGGCAGGGAGCTGAGCATCCCGGATAAAATCGATATATCCATCAGCGCTTTGGGCGAACTTTAATGTTATATATGGCCGATGCTTATTAATGTTTGTGAAAAAGACCTTGTTGAGTTCTAGGAAAGGTGCTGGATTTTCGCTCAGGATTACTTCAACCCCATGAGATTCAAGGTATCGAACTCCATTACCAGCTACTTGAGGATTAGAATCTAAACAGCCGATTACGACCTTTTTAATTCCTTTCTCCACGATTAAATGGCTGCAAGGAGGCGTTTTACCAAAATGAGAACAGGGTTCAAGGCTGCAAAATATAGTAGACTCTTTGAGTAAAGATTGATTCACAACGCTATTTATGGCCATTACTTCAGCGTGCGGTTCACCTGCCTTGTGATGATATCCTTCGCCGATAATGCTTCCTTTACACACCACTACAGCGCCTACTAAAGGGTTGGGGCTGGTTTTTCCCCTGGCATTGTTGGCCAATTGTAAGCAACGTGTGAGAAACTTGGTGTTATCCATAGTACAAAGGTAGGGTAGCGTACCTATTTTCGAAGATGATGAGAACAGTTTCAGAGTTACGACAGATTGCTCTTACAAAGTTGGATCAATGCTACGATGCCCGCGAGGCGGTAAACATTGTTTCACTTTGGTTTCAGGTTCGTTTAGGCTTGTCTAGAACAGAATTAATTCTCAATGCGAACGAGGAAGTTCCATTTGAGACTTTTTTTGATGACTTAGATCGATTACTGAAAAACGAACCTATTCAACACATACTTGGCTCGGCAGACTTCTATGGCTTAGAGCTCATGGTGAATGAACATACACTTATTCCTCGACCTGAAACCGAAGAATTAGTTGCATGTGTTTTACAAATCCTTCCCAAACATACCATTCGGATCTTAGATGTGGGCACAGGGTCTGGGGCCATAGCTCTGGCATTGAAGGCAAATCGTCCTGACTGTGAGGTTGTAGCGCTAGATTGGTCAAAAGAAGCCCTTGAGGTCGCTCGTAAAAACTCCGAGCGTAATGATTTGAAAGTAGAATTCCTGCATTTAGACGCATTATCTATGCCTTTACCAGAGGCAGATTTAGTGGTCAGTAACCCACCCTATATCCCTGTTTTAGAACGCGCAAGTATGGAACAAAATGTAGTCCAATTCGAACCTGAAATGGCCTTGTTTGTTCCTAAAGAAGACCCTTTACTATTTTATCGACAAATGGCCAAGCAGGCTAATTCAGTTGCATTCGAAATACACCATGATAAGGGTGAAGAAATGCGGTCAATGTTGGTTAATTTTGGATATACAGAAATCGTCCTACAAAAGGACCTACAAGGCAAAGACAGAATAATTACGGCACATCATGAATCCAGAAGATCGTATTAAAGAACTGCGCGTGGCGCTACATAAGCACAACCATAGTTATTACATTATGGATGCGCCTACGATCTCGGATTATGAGTTTGATGCGATGCTGAAAGAATTGGAAGTTTTGGAAGGCCAATTCCCGGAGTTCCATGACCCGAATAGCCCAACCGTTCGCGTAGGAGGAGGGATTACAAAGTCTTTCGCTACTGTAAAGCACGAATACCCAATGCTTTCCTTAGGTAATACTTACAATTGGGATGAATTGGCCGATTGGATTCATCGAGTACAAAAGGCTGCACCAGAGAATACCTTCGTATGCGAGCTTAAATATGACGGGGTTGCTATCGGAATACGTTACGAATACGGAAAACTCGTACAGGCCGTGACACGCGGCGATGGTACTCAAGGTGACGATATAACCAACAACGTTCGTACCATCAAGAGTATTCCGCTACAACTCAATGGAAAATGTCCGGAGCGATTTGAAATAAGAGGTGAAATAGTGCTGCCCCATGCTGCTTTTAATGCGTTAAATGAACAGCGTGCAATCCAGGGTTTACCATTATTCGCTAATCCACGTAATTGTGCGTCAGGCACATTAAAACTTCAGGACAGCAGCGTTGTAGCAGAGAGAGGATTAGACGCCTATCTATACTTTGTATTACCAGATGGCATTTTAGCAGCTACGCATAGTGGTTCCATCAAAGCAGCCGGTGAGATGGGATTCAAAGTTCCGCGACCTGAGCATAAGTTTATCGAGGCGTGCCAAACAATCGAAGAAATTCAGGCCTTCATAGAATACTGGGACGTCGAACGTAAAAATCTACCCTTCGACATAGACGGTATTGTCATCAAGGTAGATTCGTATCACACTCAAGAGGAATTGGGCTTTACTGCGAAATCTCCTCGATGGGCCACAGCATTTAAATTCAAGGCAGAAAAAGTTGAAACTCGATTAAACTCGATCACTTACCAGGTAGGACGAACGGGAGCAATCACTCCTGTGGCAAATCTCGAGCCTGTATGGCTTGGTGGAACCACTGTAAAGCGTGCTTCTCTTCATAATCAAGATCAGATTGAATTACTCAACCTTCATGAAGGTGATCTGGTATATGTCGAAAAAGGAGGAGAAATTATCCCGAAAGTGGTCGGCGTGAATACTGCGGTGCGCACATCAAGTCAGCCGAGAGTGGAATTTATTTCGGAATGTCCTGAATGCGCAACTAAACTTGTGCGCAAGGAAGGGGAGGCACAACATTATTGTCCTAATGAACAACAATGTCCTCCACAAGTTGCCGGTAGGATACAGCACTTTATTTCTCGTAAAGCCATGGACATTATGGGTATGGGAAATGAAACCGTTCAACTTTTTGTCAGTGAAGGTTTGATTGCTTCTCCTGCGGATCTCTACGATTTGAGCTATGATAAAATTATTGCACTAGAAGGATTCAAAGAGAAAAGTGTAACTAACCTATTGCAAGGAATAGAAAATTCAAAGCAAATACCTTTTGACCGAGTACTTTTCGCATTAGGTATTCGACATGTCGGCGCTACTGTAGCAAAGAAACTTGCAAAGCACTTTGGTTCAATCTCTGCCCTTATGGATGCTGATGAGGCCACGCTAAGTGCAGTTGATGACATTGGAACGGTCATCGCTCAACAGCTTGTTAGCTACTTTAATAATCCGGAGAACGTCCGTGAAATCCTTCGTCTGGTAGAAGCCGGTATTCAGTTCGAATTGGAACAAACCGAGGCGATAACCGAGGGGCCATTGCTCAACGCAAAAATTGTAGTTAGCGGTGTCTTCGAAACCATGTCTCGCAACGAATTAAAAGCGTTGATTGAAAAATTAGGTGGAACTAATGTGGGAAGCATAAGTGCGAAAACTACCTATGTAGTAGCAGGCGAGGGTATGGGCCCAAGTAAAAAAGAAAAAGCTGAAAAACTCGGTGTACCTATACTCGATGAAGCGGCCTTTTTAAAACTGATTGGGCAATGAGAAAACTTCAGCTATACTTTTTAAAGAAGTCCTTAAAAACGGCTTTGCCTAGTCGAAAAGCCTTATCGTCTAGCGATCCGAAAGTGACAATCCTAACTCGTGATAAGTCTTTAGTGGATGCAGTAAAGCCCTTTTTTACCAAGGTCGACTTCGTCCTATATGAGGATATAAAACGTCCTAAAGAGGAAACTGCATACACCTGGCATGTCTACAAAGATGATTTGGATTATCGCGGCGTTCCTAAAAGATCCATACCAGCACCGGAACAAAATCACATCTTGTTAAATCTTGAACCAAAAGACCCACTATTAACATGGTATTGGTACGCACGGAGCTACGACTTTAAGGTAGATTTGTGCCAAGTTTATGACGATGCGGATATCCAAATCGGTAAAGGAATTGACACACCGCTAGAAGAAAAACTACTTACCTTACAGAAGACCTTGAACGTAATTACCAAATGAACAGCATCAATCTCTCCGGTGTAGGCGTCGCACTCATTACGCCTTTCAACACAGATTTAAGCGTTGACTTTACTGGCCTCGCAAATCTTTTAGAACATTGTATCGCCGGTGGCGTGGACTATTTCGTGGTAAATGGCACTACTGCCGAGAATCCCGTTTTGACACAAGCTGAAAAACAAGAGATTCTTGCTTTTGTCATAGAAAAGAATGC
>Ga0181566_10003018_pt1 | contig 13763 bp, 12 predicted proteins | sample 101ome_15_FD_133762 | JGI IMG/M metagenome (GOLD analysis project Ga0181566, IMG submission 133762) | Coastal salt marsh microbial communities from the Groves Creek Marsh, Skidaway Island, Georgia - 101402AT metaG (megahit assembly) | ecosystem: Environmental > Aquatic > Marine > Intertidal... | reverse complement strand
TTCATTTGTAATAGGCTGATGCCCTCCTTTGACATCAATAATCGACAACCTTCTCATGCCTATACCAACATTACCATCAATCAAAACACCCTCATCATCGGGTCCGCGATGAATCATTTTCTCGGACATTGCTTTTAGAGAAACCTTCGAAACAGGACTATTGTCAAAATTTATAATGCCAAATATTCCACACATAATTATCTTTTAACTATCTTATAGCTCAACTTTAGCGGCAATTCAACATTGCCAAAAAACCTTTGAGTCGTGCACGGACTTTTATCTAAATACGATGGGAACCTCCATCCATAAACTGGATCAGTGCTTGCAGTATTACACTCCATATTGATATTGTCTCCATACTTCTCTAATTGAAAGCGGATGCCTAAAACCTCAAAGCATTCTGACAGAGTGTTGTTCTCCATTTTAAATGGCCATTGAAAGAAACTTTCAATAAAGTAATGTCCATCTCCATCTATATGATCACTTATTTCACAAGATGTTTTAGTAAAAACAAACTGACGCACATGAGAAATTTGCGACTTAGATAGCCTACTAAATCCATCATGTTTGATCTTAACTATTAGATTGTCAGCACTCTCCAACAAGGCAGCCGAGCAGCTGGACTGTCTATAAACTTCTGGCAATATTCTATCGCCCTTAGAAAGCATTGGTGGAAATTCGTTTAACTGTATTGTATTATGCGCACAGGCCTCTGTACCATATCTACTCATTTCATCATTTTTATAGCTATATCGACCAGGGTCAATTAAGATCTCCTCACCATTCAAAAACAATACCAGTGAAGAAAAATCATGGTGAGCATGGGAAGCGATCGCATGCCCACTTGAGTCTTCCAAGTGCCAAATCGCTGTCCAGCCTTGAAAGTCGACTCTGCCCCAATTTGAATCACTAAATGATGAAGGCTTTGGCAAATCGAAAATATAATCACTACTAAAATCTGGAAACAATGACGCCCAGCCTTTAGGATTTTCTGACCTGCCTCTTAAACCAGATAGTGGCGAATCTAATAAGCCCAATAGCCATTCAGGCAAACAGTCTGGCGATACATCTCCTATCATTGGGATATTGATTGTGCCATTCGCACCATTAACAAAGAAGAAATCACACGCGCTTAACATTTTTGGAACAAGAGGCTGAATTGCGCTCAATAGTTCCAAATCTTCAAACTCTATAGCCATCATTCTGATTTCCAAAACCCAACGTGTTACCAAGAGTTGATAATGTGACGAACCCTCTCTTAAGAACCCATATTTATCAATCAATTTAGGCAGCTGGTCTTGTAATATTGCCCTTCCAAGCAGAGTTAAACTTTCATCATGACAGCAATGCCCTGCAAATAGAATGGCCCTACTATTATTGAACACATGGTTACCGCTCAAGTTATTCGGATAATACTCAACCCTTTGAGACAAGTGCGCTGCCATCAACTGTATTGCCGATAAAATATCATCAGGAATATTATTCCATCCACCTGTTTGATGCCGGAAGAATAGGCACGTGTTAGAGATTCTTTCGCCAACCGAGTAGCTTTCAGACGCTTCACCTGCTGGCAATGGACTCATCTCTAATAGCCACGATCTAATTAGTGTTTTACCCCAATCTAAGTCAACTGAATCCGGGCAACTAGTTGACGCAAAAAGCAACCAATTCCACCGATGCAGAGAGAAGAATTGCTCCTGATCATCAAATGACTCCCTCCAATTAGGAATGGTCTCAAAGTCAAGATATCCGTAGGCAAGCTCTAACCTTTTGGGTCCATTGACAATGTTGAGAGATTGGCAGCTGACCGTCTCAAATTTAACTGCCCTTATGTTGAAGGACAATCGTCTTATATTATCAGGGTAGTATCTTAAATGGAAGTGCCCAAATCTACTAATAACTCTACGAAAAAGCGTTGAAACAATCTCTAAGAATAGGGTTAATGATGCCTTAGACAAAGGGCCTTGGCTTAAGATATTTCGGATTTCTCGATACTCGCCTCTTTTGCCGGACATAGGTTATTTTTTAACGATATTTAAATATTCCTGAACCATTCTATCAGCGTTGAACAACTTTTTAGCTCTTACCCTTCCTGATTCTCCCATTGATTGCCTTAACTCTTTGTCTTTTAATAGTGAAATGGTCCTTTCAGCAAATTCGACCATATTCTCACGATCCACCACATATCCGCATGAATCATCTGAGCCTAGTACCTCTGGCAACCCGCCGGTATTGGTTGAAACAATTGGCTTACTTCTAATCATAGCCTCCACCGCTGTAAGGCCAAATGACTCAAACTCTTGCGAACCAATTAGAAGAACGTCAGCCTGGTTGATCAATGATGAGCCTTTAGGGACAAAACCTAATAGATGAATATTTCCCTCAGGAAGTAGCTGCTCTTTGATGCTCTCTACTCGAGCAAATTGGCTTTCGGTCCCGCCACCACAAACAACTAAATGCGCTTCAGGCAACTCTTTCGCAACTTCTCTAAATACTTCAAAAATAAATCTATGTCCTTTTCTGGGCTCGTAGTTACCCAGCATAATGCACAACGGCCTATCTCCTATATTGAGACTATCACGAATATTTAATGTGTTTTCTTCTGCAGAATTATCTTTAATGCCATTATATATACACTTTGCTTGGATAGTATCTTTGAAGCAACTCCTAACTTGGAGAGATGCAGCGCATGCGTGAGACACACTAACAAACGATTTAACGCTTTTTAATAATAATCTGTCAAGCCAGTTTTCATACCACCCAAAGCCAAATCTGGGGCTTACTGCAAAATTATGAAAATTGTGCACCCCAAGTTTTCTTCCCATATTGGCCCAAGCTATATTAGCAATACGACAACTCTCTCCTCCAGGAAAACCGCCATTCATGACTAATAACTCATCGCCGGTATTTTGTTTCAGAGTTTTACGTATCCAGAAATATTGAATCGGGAAGAACACCATTCTTAAAAAAGGTTGTGATGCTCTCTGAAGAATGGAAGGAAAAAATGACAATACTTTTTTAGACATTACCCAGCTTAATGGGATATTGTGGTAAATGAATTTGCATGGAGTATCTATTTCATGCTCCAAATTCTTTCTACCTGGGTGGCTCTTATTGCAAATTACCACAAAGGAATCTTCAGGATCCGGCCATTGATTAATCAAAGTAGCGCAAAAAGTATTCAAACCGCCATTTTGATTGTTTTCTATAAATACAACAATATTCAATCGAGTCTCACAATATTTGTTGGACTAATTTGCCTTTCTAGCTAGAATGGTAATACCTTCTGAAAAATTATCAGTAGACACATTTGCCAAAAGCTTTCGAAGCCAGAGTGGCGTTACTCTATGCAAGAGTGGTGGTTGCACAAAAAAGAAGGAGATATTCTTCACCATTTCAAACCCAGACAAACTTAACAGGTCCTCCATGCTGGATAAGGTGAAAAATCTAATGTGAGGAAAATCGTACCTGCTGGACTCAGGGAAATATGAAAAAGTATCTATATCATTTTTGAATAAGAATTTCAAACGCCCCCATATTGGAAAATGATTTGGCACATGTACTAAAAAATATCCATCTGTTTTCAATATTCTGGAAATTTCACGAGTTAAAAAAAGAGGATCTAATAAGTGCTCCAAAACATCTTTGCAAATCACCAAATCAATACTACCATCTTTAATAGGTATTGGATCTTTAGTAAAGTCACCCACTTTTATTATTTTATCAAAATCTAGTCTTGATGCTTGCTCCAAGGCATATTGATTAGAATCTATCCCAACCAACTTATTACACTCAAATTTTTGCTTTATGTCTCCAGTAAAAACTCCATTTCCACATCCGACATCACATACACTTTTTATTTGGTAGTGACTAAACACCCAGTTCAAAACTGGCGAGAAGTAGTTATCTCCCAACGTTTCATTTATATCATCAATATATTTATTATCGAAATGTTCTTTCATGTTTAACTTTGAGAAATTTTAGATGTTAAAAAACTACCCTATTAGAAATAACTTTTATCCATGAATGAAGGGTTTTCATGACAATTTTCGTTAGATCTCTACTGTCCAAACTTTCCTGCCAAACTATCTAAGCTTAAGCCTTAAACTTCGCAATCAGAATCCTCTAAAAATTTTTATAGCCCGGATGAATTAAGTCAGCACTTGAAGGTACGTATACTGTTTTCATAGTGGTTTCGGTTGATTAAATAGCAAAATTATACCTCACAAAGTTTTACAAAAAAATCACGCAACTCCTCAGTCGAGTTCTTAAGATTGATATCGTAGTATCGATCTTGAAGAAGCTTAATCTGCTCAGAATGCTTGTTAACATAATTCTTTGGCGAATTAACAGCCTCCTGCAATGTCAACTTAAATTCATCATAATCAACTACCTCCTTCCCAGGCATGGATTCCCTGAAAGGATCTATAAAACATTTCTCGGCGTCATAGTAGTCATAATCTGGCATATAGAAAATTTGAGGCCTTTGCAAGAGCGAAAAATCTGTACTAGTGGTTGAGTAATCATTAACCAGAACGTCTGTCTCCAGCATCATTCTATTGATATCAAATAATGGATTTAGGTCTGGATTAACAAACATAATTCGATCTAAATCCTGCGGGATATTTTCCGGATAAAGGCTGGAGTGAAAAGTGTAGAAAAAAAACATTTTGTGAGTCTTTAACCACGCATCAAACTCATCAAATGAAAAGCCGGGCATTTCCAATAAAGGGAAGGTGTAAGCATAAGGTCTCCATGTTGGAGTGTAGAGAATTATTCTGTCCCGCTCTTCTATTAGGGGTTGTAATGCCCTTACAACCTTCTTGTCTTGGTGCGCTTCTTCAACATACTCAGCATTAAAAAAAGCATCACACCGAGGGTATCCAAACTTAACAATTTTTTCATTTGGAAGAAAATATGTTTTCTTGCCCATTACCTCAGAAAAATAGTTCGAAGGAAAGCTTACATAATCAAATTCATTTATATCTAGTATTTGCCGCACTGCCGTCATAATATTTTTGGAACGCTCTAAAGTTGCTTTTGGCCCAATGCCATGACCAACACACACTTTAAAAACTGACTTATCACGAGCAAGATAAAACGCATCAAAAAAACCACTACCATTGTCCACAATAACTTTCGCCTTAAGTGCAACTCTAATCAATTTAATTGGGTTATACCAGGTGATGTAATTCCAACCTCTGCTAGCAATATATCTCTTAATCTCTGTATTATCAGTCACCCAATAGGCATCTATTCTTTCTGTCTGGGACAGAAGTTCATAAAGGTACCTCGTATTATCACAATACACTTGTCTGCTTCTTGACTGGAGGATAACCACATTCTTTTTCTTGACCGCAAACTTAAGTGGAGTCAATAAAATCGAAGCAAAAGAGAAAATTGCATTCTTAAATATTTTTCTGAAGGTGGCGTATAAAGAGTCCATGGTACCGTCAAAATTCACAAAAACCTGTGTTTTCCCAAAATTCAACTTTGATTTTTACTCTTATGCGCAACATATAAACAGATTAGTGCAAAAAAAAACATAATTAAAGATCAACAATTTCATCAAGAATAGGTGTTGATTCAAGGTTTTTTCTATTTTTTGAACTGATAAGGTGTAGGCGAATCGCTATTCAAAAGATGTACCTCTTTCCCATATTCCCGAATTTGTTTTTCGATATCCAAACCTACATTCTGTGACCATAGATTTAGCAATTTCTTAGAAACCTTTCCCATTTTTCCAGAGCCAATTTTTAGACCATTAAGCGACACAGTTGGCAGCAAGCAAAAAGGTGTGGCTGTCATAAAAGCTTCATCTGCATCATACACATCATAGGGCTCTATATTTTTTTCTATGCAAGGAATATTTAACTCTTTCGCTAGTTCAAAAATATACTCTCTACTAATTCCCCTTAAGATATTTCTCCCTTCTGGTGTAATAATTACATCATTTTTTACGATAAAAAAGTTATCTCCCGTGCCTTCGGTGATAAAACCATCAGGATCTAATAACAATGCCCAGTTATTATCTCCTTTAACCTCGGAAACTTCAATATTGGCCATTTGATAAAATAGTCGACTGCGATTTTTTATTTTTGGCTCCATTAAAGTGGCAGGTATTGCTCTCTGAGAAGGAATAACTGCATTAATCCCAGTGTCATATAATGGGGCCATGGCTGCCACGGTCCATTTCAATGGAAAGTCTGCTATTACAACTGTTGGCCCAGGCTTCCTGTCAAAGACTGACTCGTATATCCCTAATGGGCCGCGACTCACATTAATCATTAAACGATGCTCATCATGATCATCAAACGCAGGCTCATTTTTTTCAATAGTCTCTAAACATGCCCTCTCCATCTCTTCTATAGTAAGGCCTACAGGGATTCGAAGGAGCTTGATGCCTGTATAAAGTCGCTTCAAATGCTCCCTCAGCTTAAACTGTTCTTTATTAAACGATCTGGTCATCTCAAAGACCATATCGCCAAACATCAAAGCAGAATCAAAAATAGATATCTTTGCATCTTGTTCAGACACAAACTCACCATTCATATAAACCACTCTACCAGGTTTCATTTTTTCTTATCGTCCAAATTAGTTAGAGACATTATTTTATTGTGCTTTTCAAGAAATTCACTGTCTTTCATCAATGACCACGCATATCTGTTGTAATTTAATGGACTGTCGTTAAGGCTATTGTATTTATTTTTATCAATCGTTTCCCCTTTCTGCGCTTCTATTATTAACGACGTCATTGGATCTCTATCAAAGCCTGTTGTTCTGAAATTGATATTATATTCGCCCGATTTTGAATCATAATGGTGGACTAATCCATTGTCCTTATAGAATTTTTTATTGAAGTTTTTCCACTCCGCCTTCATGCCTTCAACATGCAAAGGCTCCCTATAATCTGCAAAATTCGACTCGCAAAAACCCTTTCTTTGAACATTGCAAAACCCTGTTCGCTCCAACAAAATTTTTAACATTTCAAAATCATATGAATATAGATGTGCATACCCCGCAATAAATTCGTTTAACCCCCTGTCGTACAGGGCTGTGTCTTGCCCAGGGGAAACAATAAAGTTCATGAACATTCCTCCAAAACCCAGGTCAGTTCTCAGACTTTCATCCTCAAGTTTAGCCTCCTCAAAAAAAGCAACATCCTTTTCGACATAAGCTTTAGCAACTTTATGCAGATCTGGCGTAAGAATTCTAAGTACGCCCCCTTTGGACAAAACCCGGTTAAATTCTAGCAATATCTCTTCCAATTTGACGTGCGGTATATGTTCAAACATATGACTGGTAAATATGGTGGAACACGTGTCTCCGTCAAGAGGTATGTTAACCGCATCTCCCTTGATTGATGTCTCTGATTCATCTCTCTCTTTATGGTCTAGCGTGTGCCAACCTTTCTTACTCCATATAGGACTAGCTCCAACGTTTAACTTTATCATCTCTGTGTTTCAATATCTTTCAGTAAAAATTCTTGCATTAGTGCGGAACACATTTTTGCATCATCCAAATCGTCTATTTCAAACATTTTCCAAAATTCCATTTTTGAATAGCCTATTTTACCACCAAATCGATTACTCTCCTTTTGTATAACCTCTGGTTTGAACAGATAAAACGAGCCGTTTTCTATAATCTGCCTTCTAGAATCCTGTCTCCTCTGTCTATTCTTATAGTCATAATTAACACTGTGAATCAATTCATTATTTCCCTCTTCCCAAAAGAACAAATCGTCAGCCATACTTGCCGAGAACATGGAGTCACACCCTTCCTCAATGAACTTAGAGATGGCGCTATCAATATCCGACGTCTCACGCAATGGCGATGTAACTTGCGGTGCCAATACAGCATCAACTTGAACCCCTTTTGTAGTTAAATGGTCAATCGAATGTAGCCATGCAGATTCCGATGTTGCCTCATCATGAGAGAACTCTCCCGGCCTCTTAATTATTTTCGCACCAAAATCCTTAGCCACACCTAAAATTTCATCATTATCCGAGCTAACCCAAACATCGCTCACATGGTCTGACTTTTGGCACTGTGTAATTGTCCATGCTATTAATGGCTTTCCACAAAAATCCATGATATTTTTTTTTGGAATACCTTTAGAGCCTCCTCTGGCTAAAATAATACAATGAATCTTCATTCGATCAGCCCATTAGAAGTCCAACCACCGTCAACATAAATATCTTGACCGGTAATATACTTTGACTCTTCTGAGCACAAAAACAAACAAGCGTCTGCAATATCAGATGGCTCCCCCCACCTTTTAAGAAATGTGTGGTTCTCCCTTTGGAGCTTAATGTCTTTGTTAGAATAACTAGCACTTGTCATATCGGTTTTTATATAACCAGGCCCAATGTTATTTACCCGAACTCCGTACTGGCCTAGTGATTTTGCGTAAAATTTTGTCAACATTTTCAACCCCCCCTTTGAGGCAATATATGCAGGATTATTGGGAAAAGCTAACTCAGCACCTAAGCTTGTGATGTTGACAACTGATGCATTATCCGCATTCTTTAACAATGGCACGAAGGCCTCTATCCACTTAAATGGTGCGGACAAATTTACACTCAAGGTCTTCTCCCAACTATCTACGGGATACGGATATTCATGAGGAAGTGTTATACCTGCATTATTAATTAGAGATAAAGTTTGATATTGCTGCTCTTCACAATAACGCACAACTTCTTCAATAAGGTCGTCACTCTCAACACTCCCAGTAAAATTATTCTCGTTTTCGCTTAGACTCAACAGATCAATCCTAACCACTCGTGCGCCAGCTTTTTCAACAGTGTCAGCAATTGCTTGACCGTTGCCTTGAGCGGCTCCCGTAACTACTATAAGTGAGTTATCAGTTAATTTAATCATAAGTTCTATTAGTCCTTTAATGTTTAGAGGTTGTACAAAGTTGGCAGGAAGACAACAATCTTCTTAACTCTTTAATGCAAGAAGGAGTCTGAAATGCTCATCAGCATCATAAGCATAGTATATGATCTGTTAGGTCTTCCAGTCTAGGTGCTGCCTAAGATTTTTAGCGACAGCCTCTTCATCTGAAATACTCTTCTTTACACCGTCACCCATTGCAAGTTCAACTTTTTTTACCGCACCGACCAATTGCCTTAATCCAGGAGGCTCAACCGAAGCTGATTGATCTGACCCATACATAGAGCGATCCAGTGTTACATGCCTCTCTAAAGATGAAATATCAAGCGCAACGGCAGCATAAGAAACTGCTAAACCAACCTCATGCCCACTATACCCAACATTGCATTGGTACTTTTCTCTAAGAGTTTTAATCATGTTTAGGTTTGCATTCTCGTCCTTCATTGGATAAGTTGACACGGTATGCATTAGCTCAAAAGAGCATCCTTCATCTTTAAATATATCGACCGCTCTCTGGATGTCATCATAAGTTGTCATGCCTGTTGATATAAAAGTATGCCTTCCTTCTTGTGCCACCACCCTAAGCAAATCTTCGTAGACAATCATCGCAGATGCAATCTTGTTATACTTGCAGTTGAACTGCTGCAAAAACACCTGACTATCTAAATCCCACGCAGAAGCAAACCATGCAATGCCTTTCTCCTTACAGTAATGGTCTATTTCTGTGTACTCATCTTTACCGAACTCCAAGCCAAGTTTTTGATCTCGCTGAGTTATACCCCAAGGACTTTCTCTATATGAATCTAAGAATTCCTGGGTATATACTTTATCGATAGTCCGTTTTTGAAATTTAACTGCATCGCATCCAGCTTCCACAGCGACATCAATTAATTCTTTGCAGATTGACATGTCGCCATTGTGATTAATACCTATTTCTGCAATTACAAACACTGCCATTCATTACTCCTTATATAAAATCTTAAGAAAATCAAAACCCAGCACCTCTTCCAACAATTCTCTCACAGCGCCTTCACCACCTTTGGCTTGCAGGATAACATCTGATATCTGCTTTATTGATTCATGGCTATCCAATGGACACGCGGTAAAACCACATAATTTTATCGCATGATAGTCATTCAAATCGTTGCCAATATAAAAAATATCCTCGAGCTCACATGCTTCCAATTTGGCAATCTCTTGTATACCTAGCACTTTATTTGCAACACCTTGTATTGCTTGTATTTTTAACTTTTTAGCTCTAGCAGACACAACAGGATTCTTTTCTGTAGAGAGAATGTATGCTGGGATTTTCAACTTCTTTAGGACATCAAATGCCAAGCCATCGGCGCGACTACAAACAACAAGCTCCTTACCGTTCTCGTCTAAATACACCTTATTATTTGTTAAAACACCATCGAAATCGAAGACGAAAACAGAAGGTTTTTTCACGTTGATCCTATTATTAATCAAAAGATTTTTATTTTTGAAAATATTTGTTTAGCTTAAAAGACGCTCCATAATCACATCGAGTATAACCCTTTTGGGTGTTATTGTGAAATTTGCTTGATCTATTTTACCGCTTTAATATATATACCCTTGCCTATGAATGAGAGATACTTCTTATGTTCTAAAAATTTAAACGCCTTAGCAATTTTCCAATTTGGCACACTAAATGCCCCCTTTCGTATATTAACTTTTTCAAATTCAGCAAATAGCTTTCTACATTCTGCCACACTAAACACTTCGGTATGTGGACATCTGCTTCCGCTGACCCTCCAATCGCCTTCTGTTTCAGAGCTAAAGCTAGTTCTACGAATAAGCGACTTGATTTTTCGCCACTGGAAGAAAATAGAGCTCTTTGAGTACAGGCCAATATAAGCAACACCTTTTGGTTTTAACACACGGTACACTTCTTGAATGGATTGAGCAATATCTTCGGAATGATGTAACACCCCACTTGAATAAACAAAGTCAATAGAATTTGAGTCTATAGGGATATAACGAGCATCTCCGTGCAAAGCTAATCCAGATCCAACCTTATCCATAGTGCCCTGTGTAAGGTCTCTCGCTTCTTTTGTTATATCCAGTGTGATCATAGAGCACTTTCCTTGTGTCATCAAGTATAGGGCCTCCATTCCAGCTCCAGAGCCAATATTTAGCCCGACTTTACCTTTCATGTCAGTAAAATTGATTTCTTTTGACCAGAGCCCTCCGCTGCCTGCTTCCGGAGACTGTGGACCTATTTGACGCATTTGCTCATCAGCAAACGAATGTAATCCGTCTCTATCTAAAGCAAAAAAGGATTTGTGATCATTCTGAGCACGACTTGCCCAACCTGCTCCCCAGAAGTTGGAGACTGATGCGATATGATTATATTCATCCTCCGAGTTATATATGGACCTAACTATAAATGTTAGTGCGCCATTTTCATCTTTATCGTAGACTTCGCCACAACCAAGGCACTTGACATTTTTTTCCATAAAATTCAAATCACTATGGCATTTTGGACAGCTAACCATGGACAGCAAGTCTTGATTCTTCATACGACTCTATATAAGGAATAAGTTCAAATTTAAAATAGCTCAGATTTTACACTTCATTCAGCAAAGTCAATCTTTTACAAGAGGATTTTTTTCTGGAATTTTTCAATCATACCTCCTGTTTCACACTCTGGGTCCACAAAAGGCTTTATATGAGTGCTTATAAACGTATCGAATTCAGCATCACTGCAGTGATTTAACCAATAATCAATCAATTTCTCCAGATCAGAATGAGAAGTTGCGTTAAGATTTAACACTCCCTGTGATAAAACCTTGTGATTCTTATACTGCCCTAAAGGATCATAAGATACACACCTAACACCTCCCATTAGCGACTCGAATATAATGGATGACATTGGTGCCGAAACCACTACATTAGATATCCCTATTAGATCCATTGGATTTAACTGCAAGTCGTCATTCGCATATATGCAGTTCGACTGTTTCTTAATCAAGTCAATTAAACTCGTCATTGTTTGATTAGTCTCCAACTCCAAAACCGACAAACTTTTTTTACTTTTAAATATAACTAAGCACTCTCGATTATTACGTGAAAAATCAATAATACTCTGAAGAAAAAGCTTATAAGCTTTGAAATTTAACACTTTTTTATAACCTATCGTATGATCAAAAAATGTGATCACTTTCCGACTCTTATCGATACCGAGAGACTCCTTAATAGTATCGCGCATTATTTTTGACTCATGCACTAAATCCGAAAACATGGGGCCCAGGACCACATATTCATTAATTTTATTATCTGACTCCTTGAAAAAAGTATTAGATATAGCACTACTCACCATACAGTCAGCCATCATATGAACATAATCATGGTTGGTTGCAAATTTATTATCTTTTATTTTTGGCTTTGTATCCTCAGTGGTGGAGAAATAAACGAACAGTGTTTTGACATTGTGTTGTTTATGCACGGTTAATGATGTCAAATTTTCTTCCACCATCATTCGAATTGCCATATTCGACGAATACCTTGAGTAAAACAAGTCCCACAACAAACGCAATCTCATTGCACGCGAGCATGCTGAACTCATCCACGAGTGTTGCAATGACAACAAAACTAGTTGCCATCTCCATTTGAATAATTTGACATAATAATTAGCTAAGTATTCTTTTTTGGGAGTGTGACTGGCTACATCTTCAAGTCTTAATACCAGCTTTCCTAGTTTCCTTGTAAGCTCAGGCCACAATTGACCCTTCCCATGTCGATCATCCACAAAGAGTACTTTACGCCCCTCAAACAATCTCAGTACTCTATTGTTAATATCAATACTATTCGTATTTGGCATTACAAGCCCATCATCCAAATATGCAATGAAATCAAACTCATTGTTATCAACAACGCCTTTTTTAGTAAAACGAAATAGTACCGATTCCGGGTAGAACAGCATTCTAAGAATAAAATAAGAATACTTCGTAGTATTGTATAAATGGAGATAAATTCTAGCTGCAAAGTGCATCTTAATATGTGCAGGTATTAGGTTCATTTTGACCATCTCATCGTACACTACCAAGGAGAAATTTAATGGAAAAAAATAAACTGTGCCAAACATGCGATATTTTGAATAAACTAGCTCAACATAATTTATGCTTTCATACACATTATAAATGTCTTTGAGAGCTTGTCTACCTACAAGAAAATTCGCATAATCTTCTCCGCCCCAATCAGACAAAAACTTCACCTGCGACTTGCTAACAAGCCTTTCAAGTAAATTCTTTTCAATAGAGGATGCCTGATAGTCGCTAAGATTTTCTGCCGTAAAGATATCATCTTGAACAACAATATTCCCCTTCCTTGTCTTATTTGAAAATGAGCTTCTTATATATATGGTGAAGCTTTTGAATAGCCATAAAAATTTTGGCATGGAGCAAAAAACTATACTTTTCACCATTTAATTTTCCTTTTGAAAATTGTCAATAATATGCAAATAATCGATATCTCTCATATCTATTCCGTCAAACATGTCCTGCTTGTCTAGCTTGACAGGCCTATTATTAGAGATTGCAAGTCTTAAGTCCTCCGTGTTACGTAAGACTTGCCTATTGTCTAATATGGTTGCATCATGAATAAAATTGTCGGACATGCCAAGAATTTTGGGCTCATATATATAATAGGGAGTCTTTGCATAAATAGATTCAGCAATGGCGGTTCCGAGATAACCTACAATAAATTTGGCGTTGTACAAATGCTCAGATAATTTTCCAGATATAAACTCTATACTCAAATCACTATGCCTGGGCATTAAACTTTTCATTAGTTCAATTTCTAGACTTTTATCTGGGTTCTCACCCTCTTTGATTTTTATCTGAATT
>Ga0181566_10003012_pt1 | contig 13776 bp, 14 predicted proteins | sample 101ome_15_FD_133762 | JGI IMG/M metagenome (GOLD analysis project Ga0181566, IMG submission 133762) | Coastal salt marsh microbial communities from the Groves Creek Marsh, Skidaway Island, Georgia - 101402AT metaG (megahit assembly) | ecosystem: Environmental > Aquatic > Marine > Intertidal... | reverse complement strand
GTAAGGAAAATGCGTTTTTGATATAGTCTTCGTGGATTTCCGTTTTCCATAAATGCCCCACCATATACGGGTCGTCTTTGACGGGTTTTCGCGGGAATTGCAGACCCACGCGATAGCCGCATAATGGCGGATATGTACCGGAATATACGTTTTTAGGGTATTTCAGCAAATCCTTTATGCAAATGTCGATAATGGTTCCTTTTTCGTAGATCCCGTATTTTCTCACGCATTTCAAGGATAATATGTGACTTTCGTTTACGACATAATAGCCGTTGTCCGTATGCACTTTGTAGAGCGTTTCCATGCCCCGTGCAATCGAATTCACTTTCCGCGGTTTCGAATCGTCGCCCATTAAGTAATCGCCGACATTGATGTTCTGGACCTTCTCGAAACATCCGTCGTGTTTCATTATGAGCGTGTCTTTTCCCAGGCATTTTCCGCGACCACACGGCACTTCCAAAATACCCCCGCCTCCCCGGTTTTCATCGTCCTGGGCAATCGACTTCGAAACATGATCGCAATAGATATCCACGATTTTCTCTTGGTAATCGCGCAATGGTTTCGAAAAGGTAACGTCGATATCTTCACCTTGTTGTATTTCACTCCTACGAGGCAAACCATACCGTTCGATTCCGTAAAACCGAGGGACGTATATTTTCTTAGCATTTTCCCTGTAAACAGGAAAACTCACTTGTTCTTGAGGCGCACCATAACTCGCACCATGTATTTCCGGACTCACTTTGAGTTCTTCGTATAAATATTGCAGTTCTTCATTGCAAATATGCTCTTTGGGAATGGTGTATCCTTTTTTCCCCAAATATCCATGTGTCTGGACAGTGTCTTTTTCAATGGCACTTACTATGCGCGGATTCTTTTGGGGCTTCTTTAGCACTTTTTTCCGCATTTTGATTTTTTACAGAGAATCCAAAACGAATTTTTAATCAATTTTTCATAAAGATTATTTAGACGTTTTCCGGAATTTCCTAGAATCCAATCTTTCGAGGAAGAATTATTTAGGCGTTTTTCCGGATTTTCCTAGAATCCAATCTTTCGAGGAAGAATTATTTAGGCGTTTTCCGGAATTTCCTAGAATCCAATCTTTCGAGGAAGAATAGTTTAGGCGTTTTCCGGGGGGAAAATGAAAGGATTTTTCATTATGATAATAACGAAAAATATAATAAAAAATACAATTATCTAAGCATTTATGCTTTCATAATTATTCAACTATATAATTTATTCGTCGTCTGAATCATCGTCTCCATTGACGATATTTGCAGTAAACCCGTAAATGGCAATAGCACTCATCAAAAAAACGATTTCTACTAACATATGATTGTGGTAAATCTAATAAGATACGTTATATTCATTTAGTTATATTGTTTTCAAATAATAACTATGTTTTTCAGTATATTGCCGTTTTGTGTATTGTTTTATTTAGTCGGTGCAACGGATCCAGTGTGTCCTCTTTATGAAAACACAACATTAATCGAAAAAAGGTTGGAAATTGTTCCTTTAAAGAACAACCAGGAATTTGCCCATTATTTTTGCGAATCGAAATTGAAAGGAAATCGTGGACCGGAATATTGGAATGCATACACGTCACTTGTTATTTCGGTGGTACCGTATGTGATGGGTTTTCCTAAAAACCCCCTTTTTTACAATGTGGCGTGTATGTTATCCGTAAACGGATTCGCCAGTTTCCATTATCATTATTATTTGGATTGGACCGGAAAGCAAGCCGATGAAATATCCATGATTTTAGCAAACTATTTCGGATTGTGGGGATTAATAAACATGTATTACGGACCACAATTACTAAGAAACAAATACAACCGGTACAATACAGCATTTATGTATATGTTTTTAGTAGTCAACACCTTGGTCCATTATGACTATTTGTTTCCAACTATATTTGGTATTTATGTAGGCGGATCGCTTTATATGATACGCAGTGTCGGAAAGAAATACGGACTTCACTATAAACGCTATTTATTTGTATCCTTTTTAGGCGCAATGGCATGGATTATTTGCGAGCATTTTTGCAGTGAAAATACGGTATATGGTCATCCCTTATGGCACGTTCTATTTCCGATGGGTTTTTATTGTTTGCTCTTGGAATATGACCGTTCGATGATACACGAATTATAATCCCTCTTGGACATTTCATTCCAAGAGATATAAAACCATGTTTTTCAACGTTTTTCGGTGTTTTTTCGACGTTTCTCTTGGAACTTTACTAAAAATATTCATTAAAAAGAAATGAAAATCAAAACAACGATCGTTGTAGAACTCTGTTAATCGGAAGTTCAAAACATGAAAGTCCAAGACAAAACACGAACTTTAGAAAAAACGTGATTTTCCAAGACAAAAGTCTCTTGTTAGTTTATAATAAATGAAAAAATCCCTGTTCTTGAAAAATATGCAAATCCCCGAAATCGTGGTATTGGTCATTTTTATATTGTATTTGATTTTCCCCGTTTCTACACCAGGAGAATTGAGCCCTTACATTGAGAGTCCTTTAGGCGTAGTGTTATTGTTGGTCATGATTGTAGCATTGTTCCTTTATAGCCACCCCATTGTCGCCGTATTGTTCATGTTTGTAGCCTATACACTCTTGAGACGCAGTGCAGTTGTTCAACCAAAGGTAGCTTATGTCCAAGAAACACAATCCACAAAGGACAAAATGAAGGCCGCCCAAGACGAATTGGAAAAGGCGACACCTCCTCACCACGAAGTTCGCAATGCCGACTTGCGTGCTCGTCAACCCAAATCATTGGAAGAAGAAATCGTAGCTGACCAATCCCCTATTGGTGTAAGCAATAAAATCACCGTGCTAGAGTCCACCTATTTACCCGTTAGCACCAATGTATCCGGAACATCTTCCGTATAATTCCTTTTCAATATACTGAGTGCAAGAGTATATTGAAATTATAGATTAATAGGTGTGTTTGGAGGAATATCCAAGAATTTTTCGTCTTGCTTCTTCGATTGAATAATAATGTAACACAACACGAACAAAATGGACATGGTCAATCCCGCGGTCAAGATCGTTCCCGTATTCGCCACTTTAGCCGGGTTCGCAAATGCACCGACCATCACAAGTGTAATCGCCGTAATCATTATTATTCCGGACAAAACGACGTCTATCCAAAATACGGTTTGTGCCTTTTCCGAAGGCGTTTTGTAGTCGCGTCCGATCACCATGTCGACTAAGAATAGGTATCCATCAGGAACTACCGCATAAGCAACGGCACTTAAAATCGCAAATACAATGAAAATAAGAATTGTTTTGAGGGAATTCTGGTTGCTTTGTGTTTCTAAAATGCCACTGGCTAAAGGCAGGTTATATGCGGCGACTTCTTCGCTATCAATCGGAACGTATTCACATTCCATCCAATTGCCCGGAACGGAAATCGGGATCAACGTAAAATTCGCATTAAACATGTCGAACGCGGCGAGATTGTTTTGCAATGCATTTACGAGTGCACTTCCAATGTTGATTGGGTTCATATATACGATAACTTCGGACCCGCTATTTAATTGACTGCTTTTGTATTCTAAATAATTGGCATTGGGATCAATATTTCCGAAAATATCGTGATTGAAATCGACGGTGATTTCGGTTTGATTGTTTTGGATTGCGCCGAAAATCTGGTCAATTTGTCCTCCAGGGGGAGCGTTTTCGCCAACATAAATGAGCAAAAAGCACATGTATAAAACCCGCGATCCATCTTCGCTAAAGTTTTCAATAATTAATTCACCTGTAGGTCGATTTCCAGTCGAATCGGATGATGGCGAAGAAGATACTGTAACCATATTGGGCAAGTTACCGCCTGAAAATCGGTGTAACGTACACGTTGATTCATTTGGAATATTGCTTTCGCCAACAATCCACAATTTATTTGCATAATAATGAATGGTTTGGTTTTGTTCATTGGTATAAGTAATGTTTGGAGCAGAAGAACGACTACATAACCCCGTAATCCAATTGCTTTCTGTATTGTAATCCAAGGCGCTAATTCCCATAGGCAAATAATTCAGTGTTACACTTTCCGCTGCGTTTGGTGCTACATTATTTAAATTAAATATACCGGTTGGTCCACAAATATTTGACATTCGTATAAATATATACTAATATGATAATAAATATTGTAGACTGTCATATTTATTGTCATATTAGTATATGACAATAAATATTGTAGACTGTGCTAAATTGTTATAGTATTATTTTTTCCGTTTTACTATCGATGATATCATTCTTTCCGTCAGGCTTCATAACAATCGTATATTCTTCTTTTCGTATTTCGTTATCTGCAAGAGGCGTATTTAGAAATGAGTGACCATCAACTACTATTGCTGCTTGGTTATCTGTTACTGCGCCTATATCTGCGCCTGTTTTTCCTACTTGGCCTTCTGAAGTTGGACCAACTGCAGGAAAAACTCTAGTTTCACTTTCCATTTTACTTTCCATTTTACTTTCCATTTTACTTTCACTTTTCGTTTCCTTTTTCATTTCACTGTCTATTATTGTTGGCATTATCTTTTGCAAGGTAGATAAAATGCTGGTTATTTGTGTGCTTTCGTCATTCATACTATAGAAAATACATATATTTTGTATAGTCTTTTTATACTCGTTAAAGCAAGGGTTTATACAAAGGGAATATAATGAAGCAAACTATTTTCATAAACAGTGGCATGGAAAATATCATCATATCCTTCCACATAAACATTGTCTCCATCGTAGATTTCGTCACAACCGATTTCCGATGTGCAACTCCTTCCGTTTACGCTAATCGGTAATTTGGTATGAATATTTCCCGCGCTATTTGTCATGGCATAATATTGGTATTTATCGCGTCCGGTAGTGCTTCTTCGACCCATAAGTGGTAAAATCAGCGTTTTCCCATTTTTGCGGGTCAAAATACCGACTTGGCTGTAATTTGTTTCATACCCCCGGGTTTTCATGTTTATAGGTAATCCATAAGAAGCTTCCACGTTTTTCAACGGAGGCGCATATTCACTTTGGAGGGGATCTTGGTTACTAGAAACAGTATGAATTTGACTCGGTAAATTCGTAACAGGAGGCGTCATAAAAACAACGGGTTGGACAATTTTTTCGCCATATTGCTTGGAATATCCTAAAGGTGTTTTCTCTAAACCTTGTTTGGCAATATTCAAATAATATAAATACGCCATAACACCCACTACAATTATTAATAACAAAAACGTTACATTTTCAATGCAAAATAATCCGGGTATACACGTTTTCTTGGGCATTATAGTATATAGTTGGAAATTTATCACTAGGGCATTTATACAAGTGAAGATTTAAAATGGCACGCACGACGGGCGTATAATTCTTCAACGGTTTAAAACGCGGGCTTGTTGGTTGCACCGCATAGTTCTTGTCCGTTGCCCCATGCGATCCATTTGTCGCTTGGAATAATGGATTCGAATATTTTCTTAAGACCATTGTTCATTTGTGCCCAATTACATTTGTTCAATTGGGTCCATTCGTTAAATGTTTTGTATAAAACAACGGTGTCATTGCTGCAAGTCTTATATTTTCCCTTACATAAGAAGCATTTTTCTTGGACAGATTTCGGCCATTCGACAATATAAAAGCCCGTAACAAAGAAGATGAGATCGTTTAGAGGTAAGATGGTGATCTTGTACACGTCATTTACAAAGGGGAATAGATTGATACCGAAAATGGCGCGTATTAATACAATGGGTAGTTGAATAAAGACGGCGTAGATTATGCCTAAAATAATGTCTACAATATAATAAATCGTACATTGGCCATTCATAAACAATACAAATTTCTGCCACATACAGTCCCAAAGCACATTGACCACAAAGAAGAAATTTTCACTGCCATAATCGTATTCTCTCGAACCACATTTAACATGATTATTGATGCCCTTACTGAGGTTTTTCCCTTGCGTTGCAAACATCACGACAATAAAAATGATGAGCGCAATGAGCGTTATAATAAACAATGTAATCATGACATAAGAAAAAACATTAATATAGGCACTGAAGAAGTTCGAGGCCATATTGATGGCGCCTTCCATCATACTGACAATTCCTTCAACCATATTAATAAAAATATCGACTGTATTTAATGTATCTTCGGTAACAGCGACTCCATCTAAAATATCAGCCGTAATATCAGGCGGTAATAAAGCAGCTATAGCAGCCATATTTATTTATTAGTTATATATATTTGTGATTTTATTCTAAAGTGTTTGGAATAAAATCAATTACATCGTATCGGAACTATTTCCTTCGTTTTTATTCTTAATACTGGTTAGCATTCTTCCAATGACCCCGATTTGGTCAACAATGTTTTCCTCCAATTCAATGAGATTTTTCATTTCATCGCGTTTTTCACGGTTTTCGATGTTCTCGACCCCGTCTTTTGCTTTTGAAATGATCTTCTTTAATTTATCTTGAGTAACATTCATTTTGTCAACGGTGTTGCCAAGTTTTTCTCTTGTTTTATCGTCTAATTCGACATCAGCATCAGCACCATTATTCGCCATTAATTCGTCGTTTGCTTGTTTGATTAAATCAGCATTGTTTTCGTTATCACTGTCCGTTTTTCCTTCTAAACCTTCTCGCACACGGATATTATCCAATCCGGTCATCAAGGATTTCCATTCCAATACAAATCGAATAAGATTGGGAATCGCAATGGACCAAAACAAAATAACAACCATGTTTTTAGAAAAGAAGGAAATAATAAACCCGGTCAAAAACATGAAAGCAATATACAAGTCATTTGCAGACATTACATAAGCATACATATTGACCAAGGCAATAATAAAGAGTAACCACAAAACAACTCTGCTCTTTAAAATTTTGTCTACTTTCAGATTCTTGCTCGAAAATTTCATATATAAGTTATGTAGATTTTTCATCGTCACTAGAACCATCAATTATAGTGTTTGAAGGAGAAGAATCATAGTAATCGGGTAGTGTTTCATGACTATAAATATCCAAGACTTCTTTTACAACTTCCTCGCGTTGAATATCGTCTCTTTCAAATTCGAAACTACTAATGCTCGATGATCTTTTTCCGCGAAATTTATCCAAGAAATCCTCTAAACCATTCATTTGTTCGTTGCGGTCATGTTGGTCCAAATCACCTGTAATTACAATTTTACTATTTTCTCCTAAACGGGTAAGTAACATTTTCATTTGGGAGATGGTGGAGTTTTGCATTTCATCGGCTACGATCCAAGCGTTTTTGAAGGTGCGTCCGCGCATATAGCCTAAAGGGGCGATTTCGATGACCTTTTCTTCTAATAATTCGGTGACTTCTTTCGGATGAATAAATTGATATAAAATGTCGTAAATGGGGCGAATCCATGGTGCCATTTTTTCCTCTAAAGTTCCGGGTAAATAGCCCAAGTCTTCGTCCACAGAAACAGAGGGACGGGTGAATATGAGTTTTTCACAGTTTCCTGTTAAAAATTGACGAATACCGCATTGTGTTGCAAAAAGCGTCTTACCCGTTCCCGCTGGTCCAGTTGCAATGACGACTTTTTTGGATTTCGATCGTAACAAAGAACTGTAGATTTCTTGGCTGCGGTTTTTCGGCTTGCAGAATTTCGATTCAAACTGATCTCGCTCGTTGTTGGATAAATAATGCATGTTTTCGTAAATGTTTTTTTGGACCTTTACACTGATAATTTCTTCTTGGTGTTCAAAAAGAAGCTCTTTCTCGTTTTGTTTGCGTCCTTTGCGACCCTTTTTTTTATCCCCTCCGTTGTTTTGCGTGTTTGTTTTACTCATATTACATTAAGGTGCTATATTATTTTATGTAAAAAATAATATGCAAATAGTATTTACACTATAAACACTGCATAATGCACTGTTATATATGCAATTATAAAAAAAATTTCAAAAATGCCTAAAAGTTCATATTCATATCAAACACGTCATCATCCACTTTTTTATTCGCCAAAGCATATTCCGAGTTGGTTCTTTCAAAGAAATTTACTTTTGACTCCACACTAATAAGCTCCATAAAATCAAACGGGTTAGTGGAATTATAGATTTTATCGTAACCTAATTGTGTGCATAGACGGTCTGCTACAAACTCGATGTATTGTGTCATTAAGTTGGTATTCATGCCAATCATACGGCAAGGAATAGCATCGCATATGAACTCTTTTTCGATTTCCGTGGCTTCTTGAATGATCTCATGAATGCGCTTTTTCGGTAATTGTTTCTGTAATTTACTATAAAGTAATACGGCGAATTCGGTGTGCAACGCTTCATCGCGGCTAATGAGTTCATTGGAAAAGGTCAATCCGGGCATTAATCCGCGTTTTTTGATCCAATAAATAGAAGCAAACGAAGAGGAAAAGAAAATACCTTCGATTGCGGCAAAGGCGACTAATCGTGAAGCAAAAGACGACCGATTATCGCCAATCCATTTTTTCGCCCAGTCTGCCTTTTTTTGAATACAAGGAAAATTCTGAATTGCATGGAAAAATTTGTTTTTCTCTGCACTGTCTTTAATATACGTATCGATCAACAAACTATACATCTCGGAATGAATATTTTCCATGGCAATTTGAAAACCATAAAAACTACGTGCCTCTGCGATTTGCACATCCCCCATAAATCGCACTGCCAAATTTTCCAACACAATTCCATCAGACGCAGCGAAGAATGCCAAAATCATGGATATGAATTTCTTTTCATCTGCGTTTAACGTATCCCAATCCGTCAAATCCCTTGACAGATCCACTTCTTCTGCCCTCCAAAAACAATCGACTTGTTTCTTATACATATCCCAAATGTCATTGTATTGCACTGGAAACATAACGAACTTGTCATCATTTTCGTCCAAAATCGGTTCAGTGGGTTTGGAAGCCATTTCCCTAAATAATATACTGGGTATATTTTAATTCTCTCAAAATATTTATATCATTTATCGTAAATACAAAGCATAACCCTGTCAAAATATATTTTCGATCAAATAAACTTAAAAATATAGAGAGTCTCCTTAAATTTTCTATTTATAATACAAATGAAATATTTGTTTAAAGTTTCCATATGTATTGCTTTTTTATTATTTATAGTGTTTATAGCCATTCTCCCGAATGTGCTACTCACAAAAGAAGGATTCAACCAACAACGTGCTACATACAAAGTATATTTGATTAATTTAGACAAAGATAAGCAACGTTTAAAGGAATTCCAGGAAAATTATAATCATTCTGATTTCAGAAACATCCCCTTTAAACGTATTCCAGGTATAAAAGGTGACGATGTAGATAGTGATGCATGGGTGTCGCATCATGCGAAAGAAGATTTTCAGCGAAATATAACCACGGGAAAAAAAGAGAAACACCATGAGTTAAGTAAAGGTGGTCTTGGTTGTTTCATGAGTCACTACAAATTAGCAAAACAATTGGCCGAAGAAAATGATCCGCACATACAATCTTATATTATTTTCGAAGACGATAGTAAATGCAGAGAAAACACCAAAGCCGAACTCGATGAACATATGCGCCATTTACCCGAAAATTGGGATATGTTTATTGGTTTCCCAATACGCAATGAAGGGAGTACCGTCAACAAGTATATAAAAAAACCCAGTAGTTTCTGGGGACTCGGTATTTACGTTTTAAGTAAAAAAGGCGCAGAAAAACTCGTCAAGGAAGTGGAAAACAAAAAAATCGACGGACAAATCGACAGTTTTTTATCGCGCATGAATCAACATGGATCTATAAACATCTATTCTTCTCATAAAAATATTATTGACGACAATAGCAAAAACCTCACAAACATTCAAATTCCATTAGAATCAAACGGCAAAGACCCATTTGATTATTACGGAACGCCTCTATAAATTCGTTTTCTATAAATCAATGTTTATAGAAAACATGCTTATTCCAGATTACCTGATTCGAACAGGTGACCCTTTGATAACCACAACTACTACAGTCAAATGCTCTGCCAACTGAGCTAAATCTGGAGTCAAGGAATACTTTCCTCAAACAACTATCGCTGTTCATATTTAAGTATTTTTTCACATTAATATATAAATGAATCACGTATATGTTCTTTCGTTGACAATTTGTGCAACCCTTATTTTTCTTGTTGCCGGTGTAAACCATGCCCTTACGTTGAAATCGAGCACGAATTTCCTTCAAACATATGTTCCGTTTTCTTATTTTCCAAGAGGACTCAACACACTTATCGAATTGGTCGCTACATTCATCGAAATTGTAGCACCTTTAGTAATGGTCTTGGCAATTGCAAATAAGCAATATAGACAATTCGGAAAATGGGCTGCTTATGGTTTATCTTTTTTGCTAGTTTGTATTCTGTTATTGGTCCACAATCCATTCTTTAAAGGAGAAACCATGAATTTTCTCAAAACATTGGCACTATTAAGTGCGGTACTATTTGCCGAAATGCACATGTAAGTCATTGCACAGTGATATATTATTTTTCAAAATAATATAAATCGTAAGAAAGGATATTATGAATATGGAAAATCCAGAAAAAGAAGAAGGCAATGCATTTATCGAAAAATTCAATGACCAGGATTTTAAACAAAAAATCGGCATGTATAGTGCATTTATTATGGAATTCTATCGTGTGTTAATGGGTTCCTTTTTGCTTATTTTCGTCCCCCAGAAATGTGGCGGAGAAATTTGCGGTATGTTTGAAAATGTGATTGTCGGAATGCCCTTAATCGACACGGCATTTGCGTTTAATGTAATAACCTTTGGAGTATTTTTGGCAATGTATTACGCGGAATTGACCCGTGAAAATGCAATGATCAATTATTTGCACGTAAACCCGGAATTGCCGCGTGACAATGACGCCGTCGGTGAAATGTTGGTGAAACTCCCGGAACATAAAAAAGACTTCATTTTAAACTGGGATAAAAATTACCAAACCATTGGCAGAATTGGAATGGGAATGTTTGTAGTCAATCTGGGTTTCAGTGGCTATGCCGTGTTTACTCATTATTTAGACAACAAAACGATCACCGTGTTTATTACAAACGCGCTATTTATGGCTCTGAAATTATACGATACGAAACTCATTACTGAAACCGAGCAAAACATATTTTTGTCGGCCTATTTGACACGTAAAATCCAGTACAATGACGTAGATCCGGATAAAATGGTTCACGACGAAACAGCGGAGTTACACGAGATTTAGTCAAATTGATATCCACTTTCTAAAATATGTAAATTCAATGTTTCCAATTGTTCTTTTGTATTGACCCCACTTAATTCGACGTTTTGCTCAACTGACAAACACAGCTTATCAACCACAGCAGATTCATTATTCTTCTGAATAATTTCGATCATATCGGTCAAATAATATTCGCCTTGGGCGTTATTGTTTTCCAATAAATGCAAATAATTGGTCAGCGCCGAACACTTAAAACAATATACACCGGAATTCACTTCCTTAATATTACGTTCTAATTCATTGCAGTCTTTTTCTTCAACGATTTTCAACAAACCCGTGTTTTCATTCATGACAATGCGACCGTATCCAGTCGGATTTTCAACAATCGAAGACAACACACACACATCTCCATGTGTATGAACCAACATTTTCATAGTAGAGCTGCGCAAAAGGGGGACGTCGCCCGACAAAATAAGAACAAGGTTTTGAGGATGTTTCAGCAAAAATGGATGCGCGCATTGAATTGCATGACCCGTTCCACGAGGTTCTTCTTGGATCACATATTCGACGTGTTTGTTAACGTCAAAACTGACTAAAGTTTCTTCAATAATCGATTTGTATTTTCCCACAATGACGTATATTTTTTCAGGATGCAATTTCAGCGCATTTTCAATGACCCTTACCAACATGGGTTTTCCTAAAACAGGATGCAAGACTTTAGGCATATTTGATTCCATACGTTTTCCAAGGCCTCCTGCCATTATGAGTACACATAACGAATTACGAACCATTTTGAGTTATATATTCAACATGGATTTTAGGATTCTACTTTAAACTATTGAAGAATTTCGTAATGGCTGCGATTCTTCAACAACGTAAACAACAACAACAACAACAAAAATACATTTATTTAGCGGAATATTTGTTTGACGGATTGAACTATTTAGAAGAACATCCGGATGTTTTGCAATACGGATATGTTACTAAAACACATGCCTTTGTCCATTTTATGCAAAGCGGATTGAAAGAAGGACGGAAATTCCGGTTTTTACATGGTTTTTCCTTGGATCCGCATTTTTACTTAGAAACGTACAAAGATTTAGGAAAAGCCGGAATAACGACTTCGAATCAGGCATTAATGCATTATATTTTGTTTGGTTTCCAAGAGAAGCGCGTATGTTGTCAAAAACAAATGGACAAACATCATAAACAGTTTTTAGATCAGGCATTACAACCTCATATTCGAAACATCTCAAATCAACGCAACAACAAAGAAGAATTCAAGATCAACGTGCTCATACGTACAAGCAATCGTCCAAGTGAATTCGAAAAACTAATGCAAAGTATTTTACAACAAAATTATGCAAACTACGAATTACACATTTGTTATGACAAACACGAGAGCCTGGATTATTTAGAGAAATATAGCCACATGCAAAACGTCCATCATTATCCCATTGCCGTCGAGAGCAATGAGCATTACAAATACAATTTGTATTGCAATTTCCTATTAAGGAAGGTCACACAAGGATACATATTGTTTATAGACGATGACGACATGTTTCTACACGAAAACGTATTTACTATTATAAACAACGAACTAATAGAAAACGACATCGTGTTTTGGAAATTCCTACGCGCAGACAAACTCATTTTTCCCGAACATCCAAGACAACCACTTGTTTTAGGCGAAATCGCCAATGGGAGCGTGTGCTTTAACCAACGTTTAAAGGAAACATCACAATGGGATAACCAACAATGTAGTGATTATCGTTTTTATGCGCGATTATTTGACCATTCTACAAAGCGAAAATTCATACCTTTTATTATGACAGGGACGCAATTTTCCGAGAAAATCGGAAATTGGGGCAAATAGTCCTATTTTTTAAATAGGATTATTATAACGAAACATGTGCGGAATAGTAGCCTTTTTAGGAAAAGACCAGGCATCTCATTACTTATACAATGGATTAAAACAATTACAAAACCGCGGATATGATTCCGCTGGAATTGCGTTGTTTCACAACGACAAATTAGTAATACATAAACACGCTTCGACGGAAACGCAAAACGCATTATCGAAATTAGAACCTTATTTAGAAAACTATAGTTCGAGTTATTGTGGCATTGGTCATACACGATGGGCGACACATGGAGAAAAAAACGACACCAATTCACATCCTCACCAAAGCGCAGACAAATTATTTACGTTGGTTCACAATGGTATTATCGAAAATTACCAAGAGCTCAAGAATTTTTTATTGACTAAGGGCTATACATTTTCATCGGAAACGGACAGTGAAGTCATTGTTCAACTACTTTCCTATTATTTTACACAAACACGCGACGTAAACGAATCATTGAAAAAAACAACCCAATCGCTCAACGGAACATGGGGTTTAGCGGTTTTGTATACGAAACAACCCAACCGATTATATTGCACACGAAAAGGAAGTCCGCTATTAGTTGGCATTGAAAAAAACAAACTTATGGTAACCAGTGAACAAAGTGGGTTTTGCAATTCATTCTCGCAATACATTGTGCTAAACAATCACGATATTTGCGTCATTCAATACAAAGAAAACGAAAACAAAATAT
>Ga0181566_10003009_pt1 | contig 13778 bp, 6 predicted proteins | sample 101ome_15_FD_133762 | JGI IMG/M metagenome (GOLD analysis project Ga0181566, IMG submission 133762) | Coastal salt marsh microbial communities from the Groves Creek Marsh, Skidaway Island, Georgia - 101402AT metaG (megahit assembly) | ecosystem: Environmental > Aquatic > Marine > Intertidal zone... | reverse complement strand
TGACCGTCTCGAAGACACCTACGAAGACGGTCAGGAAGTTCCCGAATGGTGGAAGAGCAAGATGAGTGTGGCAGCAAAGGACGCTGACACACTAGCAGACGCACTTGAGTATGTTGACGAAAGGGGTAACCCAATGCCACTCATGGGGCTATCTGTTCAAGTGTCTGGTTATCGCAACGCAGCAGGTGCCTTCGTGATGAAGGGAAAGAAGTTCTTGATTCTCCAACGCTCCAAGAAAGAAACCTCTAAACATGGGCTTTGGGAACTCCCCGGCGGCAAGGTTGAGGAAGGCGAAACACCTCGACAAGCCGCAGTTATTGAAGCCAAAGAAGAAGCTGGCCTGGATATCAAACTGAAAACCAACCTCGGCCCCCATCACGACGATAAGAAGAAGAAAACTTACCATGCTTACATCGCCACCCCCAAGAAAGGACAGAGAGTCAAACTCTCTGAGGAGCACTCCGCTCACAAATGGGTGACGCCCGAAGAAGTGATGGCCATGCCTAAGAACATGGTGAGCCACCACCTACTTTACTTCTTGAAGAAGGAGGGCGAAACCATTAGGAACAACCCACGAAAGAATCCAAGCCACGAAGAGAAAATCGAGAAAGGAAAGAAACTCTACGAGCACATGAATGGTAAAGCACCAGACAAAGTCGAGAAAAAGAAAATCGACATGGGCGATGTGTGGTATCAAGTCGGTGAAGGTGGTTGCTGGCAAATCGGCTACATGTCCGGTAAGGAAACAGGTAGTTCCACGCAAAAGTACACCCACACCTTTAACGAAGAAACCCAAGACGGTAACTTCCCAAAACTTTATGCAACCATGCCTGAGAACGGTAAGCCACTACTCATCATTCAAGGTGGTACCTGGAAGATAAAAACAGACGATAAAGGGGTGGCATGGATATATGATTGACTTTGACACATTTGAAATTATTTTTGGAGCAGTCCTGACTGTGGCAGGTCTCGAAAGACTGTCAAAGAACAATGCAGATGGTCTAGGAATCACATTTGCTATCGCAGGAATAAACTCACTACTAGATGGTGGCAAGGCAATATGGGGCTGAGTAGATGACTGATGGAACCTTTGGTATCTCCAAGAAAACTTGGTCGGTTATCGAGTTAACCTCTGCTGGTTTACTTGCTGCAGTGACTGCCCGTACCACCTACAAAGAAATGAAGAAAGCAGGTGGATGGGCTAAGTTTGTTCGACCTAAAGGCGATGCCTGGAAGTCTGCCGCCACCTACTCAAATATCCTAATTTCCATCATCCTACTCAAGAATGCCGCCGATGCTGCTAAAGAGTACGACATCATCAGCGGAGTGGGAGCGGCCCCAAACAGCATGCAAGAGCGCGGATTGGGCGTGATTAACTACTTCTGAGGTGTAACGATGGCAGAGATTTGGAATGTACTAGACCCTAACAACCCTGTTTATGCGCAGGTTGCTAAGAAAACCAAGAGCACTCGCAGAACCGCTCAACGAAGGACCATTGTCGCAGTTATCGCTATCGGTTGGCTTGCCTATGCAAACAAAGACTCACTGGGCCTGTTCGGGGGCCCAGTTAACCAATTTGGTGTCATTCGCCGGAAGTGATGCCGGTGGCCGTCGCTTACAGAAACGCCAAAGGTGGCGGCAAGAAAGGCGGCAAAGGCGGGGGAGGCCAACCCGACCAAGGAGAACTTAACAAGTTCATCAAGGCCAACTTTCCAACTAAGGACAACAAAGTGAACATCAAACTCACCTCAGAGAAGGCTGACTTAGGTGCGCTAAGCGCTTACACCAAATCAATGGTAGACCACATGCTGATGCACTATGAGACTTTTGTAGAGTCTTCTAGGCCACCACAGTCTAACACGTATTCCCTAGATATCATGAATCTCATCCATTATCATGTAATGGGAGACTATAGGGTGGTCTTCAAGGACAATAGACTGCAGTACGAGTACTCAACGCTGCAAAACTTTGGAGGGAGCACCTATCGACAAGAAGACGTGCAACTCCACGAAATCTTGACTCAACCAGTGACCCCAGATTCGTTATATGGGGTACACTCATCAGGTCGAAGCCCCACACCTGGTCGAAGCCCCATACCTTGGATGAGTAAAGAAATCAACCAAGGCTCCTCAGGTATGCGCCTTATGCTACCAAGCATCGGAACCCAAGTAGTTTCGACATTTGCCTATGACACAAACATAGCAGAGTTTCAAGACATGGTCATCAAACTATGTGAACTACTGAACGAAAGGATACAGAGCAGCCAAGGTCTTGCTGAGCAAGTACTCCTCCCCGACAGAGTTGACGCAAGTGGAGAAAGCCACCCCAGAGACGCAGAAGGCGAACTTCCGATTGTGGCCATCTTAGTTGCGGCCTTGCGCGCTAATCCAGACGTCACACCCGCGCAAGTAACTGACGTCATGGAGCATTTAGACAAGGCGATTGAGGCAAAAGATAGCTATGCCGCTATCTTAGAGTACTTCATCAAAGAGTTGATTGTAGACACTACCTCTCGCTTCGTTGCAGGAGACATAGTGCACATTACCAACCTAAGTGACCTAAGTACTGCAGAGCAGAACGTGATGCGAGATAGACTCAGCGAGACTGACCAGGCCGAAGAAGAAAACATGGTGGTAACCGGAGTTATCACCGAAAAAGACCGAAACGGAAACAACATCTACTACTATAGATTAGAGGGAGAGTTCGATGATAGTATAGTTGCTGCAAGAGTTAGGGAGTCGTACCTCAAGCCAGTGAGAGAGAGTCAAAGGGATATCAAGAAGAAAAACAAGAAGTTCGTGGAGCCACCAACTGGAGAAAAACTCGTCCTTTACAGAACCATCGTAGACATCCTTGCCTCAGTTCAAGCATACCTGTCCACTCTCAGAAAAGACCTCACGGTCATGTACTTATCACAAGGGCTACACCCATCTACTAAAGCAAGCTTCATCACTGGGGTTCAACTCCCTAATTTCCGTCCTCCATACTATGGAAATCAATTCGACTCCAACCCTGCACGCTACTTCGGTGAGGGAAACAAAGCCAAAGTCAAGGTCAAAGATGCCTTTCTGTACAAACTCATCTCTTTGAGGAACACTTACTCCCAACTATCACTATCCGCGCAAAGAAACTCACCAGCGGTGTTTGACAAGAAAATCTTTGATGACTTTTACAAAGATGACCTGAGGCTCAAAGAAGTCACTTGGTTGGCTTACGCATTGAGCGAAGAAGGTAAGGTGCTAGTCGAAAAGCCTCGACAAACCGACCCAATGGCGGTGCTCATGTACCGACGCCCTGGTGCTGATGAGGGAGTTACAACAACCGCCCCCGCTGACTTAAGAACGGCCTTCTACCGAATCGACGCCCCGATGATTAAGGAAGTTTACTTGATATACCTCAAGGAGTTCAATGACTTTACACTCACGGTGGCTTACTCAGTCGAAAGCGCCTCAGCAGAGCCCAAGGCAGGAAAGATAGCAAAGGCTGTTTGGGGGCAAATCAAGCGAAGGGCCGCGAACATTTTCAACACAGGAGTCATCCCTTACCAGTTCTTTGGTAAAGTCTTTGCCGAAGTCAAGTCTGCACTAGCAAATCAACGCGGTGCAATAGAGCCGTACCCGCCCTCTTGGTCAAACACGAACCTTGTTAGTCAGTTAAGTCAAAATCCACTGGACTTAGGTATTCAAGTGACACCAGAAACTTATCAAACTTCTCTTAATGAGTACATTTCGTTCCTTGAAGGGCGCTATGGCAGCAACCCAAGAGTCGCCTCCTCTGTACTCACAGCGATAGAGTCTTACACGATTTCAACAGCAACTGATTATGCAGAACTGCGCGAACAGTTCATCGAGCGAATCAAAGACAACCAAAAGAACTCTAAACTAAAGTCAACCAATGCGGTGTTTAAGGCGTACTCTACCGTTCTCAGTATCATGAGAGCAGAACTAGCGATACCACTTGGACTAAGAGAAGAAGCAATCGCACAAGGCCTCGAAGAAGACTTTCTAGCGCAGCAGGGGATTGACAGAGCCGGCCTCCAAGCTCAACTAAAAGAAAGAGACCCCGGCAACGTAGCAATTCAAGCCTTCCCAAGAGGTCACCCAAGAAACACGGGTTCAGTGGTTGGCGGACCTCAAGAGGTGAACCTGAACTTGAATGTCTCTCCAGACTTGATTGCGGCACTTAGGGGAATGAATGTCGTTGCTCCACCTGCTCCATCTCCTGCTGAACTTGAGGAAGAACTTGAGGAAGAACTTGAGGAAGAACTTGAGGAAGAGGCTGAGGAAGAACTTGAGGAAGAGGCCGAGGAAGAACTTGAGGAAGAACTTGAGGAAGAAGATGAGGAAGCCTTAGAAAGGTTTGTAGACGGAGAGGCACCCATTGAGGACCCACCTGAGCCCGCGCCACCACGCAGAAGAGGTGCGCCGAGTCCTGTGCCGGGGCCACCGAGTTTCCAAGTCAGCATTCCCAGGCCCCCAGAACCTCCCGAAATGACTCCAGCCGAGTTGATGGAGCGACTTGACGCCGCAGGTGCCCGTTTCATGTACCTAACAGACTTGCTATCGGTGGAGGAAGTATAATGGCTGACACAACAATGAGGCGGAAGGGGTCGCTTAAACTTGAAAAGAGACTCAATTTCTTGTATCCTGTGGGTACGGAGATAAAGCAGTACCCGTCTGACTTAGGAGATGGATATGTAGCTCACTACAAGTTACATATAACACTAAGTGAAGAGACCTATGACAGAGATTGTGAATTTGTAATGAGCTTTCTGCACCAATACAACCATAAATTCAAGATGGTTTCTCCAAGTGACATGAGCGAGCTGAGAGAGGAACACGCATTTACTATCTACCCTGAAAGGGAAGGTGAGCTACTGGATGTAATCGCTGGAATTATGAATCTCCAAAGAGACCTGGAGGAGGTTTACTTCGGCGTTGGTTTAACTGCCGGAAGCCCGTCAGGTAATGGATGGGTAGTTCCTGGAACCAATGGACTGTTTACATACGAGGTTGAAAGAATAAATCGGAAGATTGCAGATGATATGAATAAGTCACACAACTTTGACCCATACTTTCTAAAACGGAGCGTTGGACTGGAGGGCGTGACCCCGAGTAAGGGGCCGATGCTGAAGTCCGACGGACTCACTGAGCACTTTTATGCAAACTTATTCGACCATGATAATGGCTACATAGGCAAGGAAATACCAAAACTGTTTAGGCTAGAAGCAATGAAGTTCCTATTCGGGCGAGGACCCCTCGACTTCTTGTGGAGCGAAGACATCAACACCGAGCTGCCTCCGCCGCCTGAGCCAAAGAAACGCGGGCTTAGGAAAACGAAACCAGGACCACCTCATAACAAAAACAATCACTTCAATGGGAACGCCACAGTACTAGATAAGAACAACAAACCAACAAAGCGAGTTAGGCGACTGGACCCGAAAGTGCGGCCAGGCAGTATCAAGGACCCAGTTTGCTCATACTGCCTCGACAAAATGCGAGAAAAGCACGACTCACCAGATAAAATCCTCAGGGACGGAAGGCCCCCAGCGTTCTTGTTCATCGTTCAGGACCAAAGCTGGAAAGAGTATTCCCCAAGTAAGTTACCCGGAATTAAAGAAAGAGTAGAGGCTATCATGAAGATAATACCACCGTTCACTAAGTACCTCACAGGCTCACACATCAGGCCAATCACAGCTGGTCCTATACTGTGGTCAGAGTACAGTAAAATCACAGAAAGCAGCGACCCCAACATTGGGCCAGTCACAGGACTTGATTGGGAAAAGATTCAGAGCGAATATCCTCAGCTTACCCACTATCCTGAAGCATACACTGTTACAGTGGTGAGAATCGGCTCCAGTCCCCCAAACGCATATGCTACAACAACCTCATTGAACTTCAACAAGAACTTTACACCAAAAGAGTGGGGAGTCATATATGCTCACGAGCTAGGACATGACTTTGGTAACACAGGCTTTGGACTCTATGAAAAGTACCACAAGTGGAAGGGCCCAGGCGATAAGCACTGTCCATACAACTGCCTATTCCACCATTATATGTCCTGTGGAAACATCGCAGATGGAAACGAGGAAGCCGTCTACGATACCTTTGTCCGCCCCCGACCCAGGCGAACCAACTAGTTCTTCAACGAAGAACCCCTCCGATTCACTATGGCGGACCCCACTGCGATGCTGCAAGAGTTCGCCAAGGTCGTTGAGCAAATTGAACTCGATGGAAGAAAGCCCAGCGAGGAAGACATCGACTTCTTCCTTGAAAACTTCTTTGACCCAAACAAAAGAGCCTTTCAATACGGCACTCAGTACGTTTACACAGCAACGCGGGTGGGCCCCGATGGTGAGCCACTTTACGACAAAACAGGTAAGTCCTATCAAGAGCTCCTCGATGAAGCCAAGCCAGTTTTGATGCAAAAGGTAACTGAGGCATTCAATGAGGTCTCTGACTTCACGGGACCTTGGGACTGGCCTACAGCACCCATGTCAATCGACGAAGCAGCACTACTGTTTGCTAAGGAAATGAAGCAAGAAAAAGAGTACCTCTCAATCAAGGGAGCAGACCGACGCAACCACAAAGCCTACCAGAAAGCCATATCCCACATAGGGAGAATCAAGTATAGAATCAAGCAGTACATGAAGACCGTGATGCCCTTCACAGCAAGAGTCACAATGTATCACCCGTTGGCGGGAATCCTTTACTTTACCAACAACGGTGGAAGCGAGTTGATTCAAGGGCTAACTATCGACTCAGAAGAAAAGCTCCTCAACTTCACCACAGGTAAGTCCATCAACAGTTTCCCAGGAGCAGACCACGATGGACTGCGCTCTATTTGGTGGGTTCCTTCTACTTCAGGTAAGGGCGTTAAGATGGGAGTTGTAGATATCGACAACCCAGAAGATTCAGTCTCCGAAAAGGACATGCTAGGCGCGACCCGTAAAATCGAAAAGCGGCTCAGCGACTTAGGTCATCCGACCATCATTATGTTTACAGGAAGCACCTACCAAGTTTGGTTTGGACAAAATGACCGAGAAGCACTTGAGAACTACCGTGAGATGAACGATTACCTACAAGGAATCCTCTTTCAGTTTGGTTCCTTTGATAGGGATGAGTCTATCGAGTTGGGAGTCCCTTACTTAGATTTGAAGACCAACAAGCCGGGAGGCTTGCTTCGCACTTTCTTTTCACTACATTACCCAGCCAAGACAGGAGCCAGAAAGAAGTACACAGGGCTGGCAGCAGTCCCTGTTGCACCCGAGGACCTGATGAGTTTCAACCCAGCGAAGTATGCGCACCCAGAAACTGTTCTTGCTAACTTCGAGGTTTACTCAAACTATGTAGCTGCATTTTATGACCGAGTTCAAATCGGTCAAGACTACGAAGCCCCAGGTGACACCGAGATGACACCAACTTGCTCAAGGCTTGAAAAGAAGTACCCGGACCACAAACTCTTGAAGAAGTTCCTGCATGCAGAAGGCGACCTCAACAAAATCGACCATCGAAACGCCGGGGCTGCACTAGAAGATGAAGAAATGGTAACCACTCATGCAATCGCGAGAGGTGTTCTCGCAGTGATGGTCTACGACCCAAGTGGCTCACTAGCTCCAAAGGGAATGACCCGCCAAAGGCTAGTCAAAGACAGAACAGGCAAGGCCAGAGCAGTGACAGAAGCACCACATGCATTCTACATAACCGCCAGTGGCTTGGTTGTCTACGATGACTATATTTGCCGAGACCTCGAAAGACTCTGCACCAGCAAAAAGATTCGGGACGCAGTTTTAGTGGGAAGAATATCTTCAATTGACACCTTTGGTAACGAAGAAGGTGAGGCAAATACCCGCTTCAAGTTAATCGCTAAAGAAGGCATCAGACCGACCGACTCGCGTGTCATGAGATTCACTATCAATCGCGCGCCGGTTGTTAATAGCAAAGTTATTCCTATACAAATCATGGGAGAGCAAGTCAAGGAGTTCACTACAAAGCGCATCGTTCCAACTGAGTACTTTACTTTCGAGGCACCAGTAGGACAGAAAGTAAAGCATATGTTCAACTCATTTGTTGCAGATAAGCGTTCTGGGGCTATGATGATTTACGGGAAAGAAAAGTACTTGCTTACTTCAACTCGAACGCTCAGAGCAACTATCGTGGGTATTCAACTTTCAAGTGCTTACAACCGAGGAGAGATACCAACTTCTTGGATTGCTTTAGCAAAGCCCTCTCAAAAGTACGGCTTAATTTACTACATTGTAGGCAAGGCTCAGGTGGCACTAAAGAAAGAGGACCGAGAGAGGCTCCTGCAAATAGTTGTAGGCGAAGAAAACCGCAATGTCATTCCTATGCCAAGAAACTACGAAGACTACAAAGAAGTAGCAGCGTTTGTAGAGCCTATTGCAGTAGTTGAGATTACATATGACGATGTATCTCCGTATAAGCAAAGGACGGCGGGCTTCACTTTCACAGGAGGTAAGTTCAGACCAATTCCACCACCACTAACCATCAACTCACTTATCAATGCTAAAATCACTGGCATCTTAGAAGGCTTTTCAGTGAAGCGAACAGTGGACATTAACATTCGCCAAGAGCCACTCATCGAGATTGACAAAAAGTTAGACTCTTCTGGCTCACTTATGGCTGTCCTACCGAATCCAAGCGAAAAACTTCCAACCTTCATCCGACGCAACCCAGCGTTCTTCGGGGTTCCGTCTGAACTAGAAACCTATGCAACTTGGACAAGATATATCCCGCCGGCAAAGAAGGTTACCTATCCTGGTAACTTTGAGGTTCTTGAACCACAAGGATACGGCGGAAGAAAAATCCAAGTCCCACTACTTGAGGTAACTGCAAAGACCCCAAGCATAGACGGACAGAGGCTTGAGCCCGAACTCAAGGCAGCAAGTAAGCGACTGCTGACAGGGGAGCCAGGATTCACTGCCTATGTTGAGCCAAAGAGCTTGCAGAAGTCTCCCTCGCCACCGCACTACAGGCAAACTAACTTGGGCTTTGAATACAACACCGCAGTGGACGACCCCTACGGCTCTGGGCAAGACGGTAACATGGTGACCTCGTTTAACGGGCAACTAGAAGAAATCAGAAACTACTCTGACGTGATGGAGTTGGCCCACTTGATTAACGAAAAGCAAGCCGTTGAGGATTCAAAGATGTACGGAACCACATTCAGAGAAGTGCCAGGGAACGTCAATTCAGAGGTAGCAAACTACCGCAACTTCGACACCGATTATCAAGAATCCTATACGCTATACGGTAAGTCCCTAAAGGCAGCAATCACGCCGCAGAAGATTACCAAAGACTCCGCTCAGATGCTAGTTGACGATGTTCTAGCAAACCCCCGCCCCGTCCAAGAAGACGCTCTCAAGTCAAGGCTTACTGAGTTTACAGAAGACTTCAACAAGTGGAGTGCCCTCCCAGAGCCCAAGGAGACTTGGGAAAACTACGCCTTTGGCAAGTACCTCTCTTGGGAAGTCCCAATTCTTGAAAAGGAAAGAGTCGTTGCAGGAGCAAGAAGCGCAAACGAGTTAACGGAAGAAGAAGTAGCAAGCATCGACCTAAACTACTCTACCCCAGATGAAGGCAACCCATTCGAATCACTACTCACAAAACTGTACGAGGTGAATGAAATTGATGACGACTCCGAAGCAGTCTTCTTCTGACATTCTTCGGGCACTGCGGTTCCCTAGTGCCGGAGATGTGCTGGGCGACACCAAGGTCGTTAGCGCAAAGCACAGCTTCCTCAAGGGCTCCATTTTGAGGTATCAAATCGTCTTCCCAAAGGGAACCCGCGAGAAAGACATACCAAGCCTTCTCGGGCCGTTCTTCAATACTCAGATGCTGGAAGGCGAGCACAACATGATTGTGAAGCACCATGACTACACCGTTAGACCACACGAAGAGAATGTCGCAGTAGTTGGTGCTATGCACATCGTACCAATCGCCTTGGCTAACCCAGGAGCCCAAGAGTTCGATGAAGACTACTCTAAGATGGAGATGAAGAACCCGGAGACCTATTTCCGCAAGTTCGACTGTAAAGGATTCAGTGGAGCCCAGTTTAGAGCAAAATTGTTTTCACTTGTCTCATACATGGGCGAAAACTATGGCTACTGTGATGACAACCACATTTATCATCGCAGAGCAAGCCTTGTGATGCCCAAAATCAAAATCACCAAGGCCGTCAAAGACGCTAAGACGATGTACCACACGCACCCCAAGAAAGACGAACCTAGCCTTTCTTCCGCCGACGATTACTTGCTTTACTTTGACTTGTCACATGAACCAAGGAATGTTCGAGACTTTTACACCGTCATGGCAGACCGAATGGACCACTTCAAAATTACGCCAAAGAAGGGCAGTAAGGAGAACTACCTCAAACTGTCTGAAGATAAGTTCCTTGACGAAGTGAACGCCAAGATGGAAGAGCTCGAAGTCAAGTGGACGAAAAAGATTCCAAAAGAAGGAGCCACCACCGAAGACGACTTAGCGTTCTGTGAAGGCATCACGAAAGACTTGGTCGCTTGGATGAATAAGAAGTACGGTAAGATGTTCACTATCAAATACAAGTGTTACTACAAAGTTAGGCAAAATCCACCCAAACTAGAAACGCAGGACTTACACTTGAACGACGAGTTCCTCAAGAAGGCACTAGTAGAGGTCTCATCTGAAGATTACACCTGGCCTGGGTTTAAGTCCGACATTCAGCCACACGAGAACTATGCCTACTGGCACCAGAGATACTACACTGAGCATGTTAGGGACTCTTACATGACGTTAGGAGTTGACTTGTTTGGTAACGACAACCGGCGAAGAGACCAGTATCTCGAAATGCGCTTTGGGGAGTCTTCAGTCAGCAGACTCCGAGCCCTAAACATCCTCAACCTTTCTTACGACATCTCGAAAGCCGATGGTAAAATCCGAGACGGAACAGGATTCATGTCTCGACTTGAAGACTTGGCCGAGTACCTTGAACTGAGCCAAGATGTGTACGAAACTCTGAAACTTCTTGAGGAAGTCATTCACAGCGGAGACGTGTTTAGCGAAAACGCCAAGACTTTGTCTGGGGACTACTATGCACTAGTCCTACTATCATTCTACTCTATTCAAGCAGTAGAAATTATGAAGAAAGTCAATGCACAAGAGATGAACCTAGAAGTGGCGAAGTTTGAGGTATACAACCAACTCAAGGCCAAAGTCGGTGGTGAGTTGTCTTCCTTTCTGCGCGAGCACATAAGACTCTTTGAAAATGGGTTCATTGCCGGCGGCTTTCACACTGCAAGTAACCCACCAGTTCAACTGAGGAGTATCGAAGCATACACTCAGTACCCTCCTGAAGCATTTGAGTGGCCGGAATTACTCCGAGACGCATTCGATGAACCCGGTAACTCGTTCAATCCCGAAAGAACTGACCTCAAGAAGAAAATGTTTGGAGCCAAGCAAGTCGTGCTCTATGTGCCTACCACAGAAGGCCGAGTCACCATGATGATTTATCGCTCCACAGGTAAAGCCCAAATCAAAGGGCCATCGCTTGAAGCCTGTGCCGAGGCAGCAAAGAAAGTCAACCAGCAACTCTACAAGTATGGTGCAAGGGGAGTCAAGTTCGACGACGAGTTTGACATCTCCGAAAAGATGTACGCCACCAACCCAAGCAAGGCGCAAGTAATCACCATCAGCGGACCGAGTGGGTCTGGGAAGTCATCAATGATTCGAGGACTCCTCAAGATGCTGCCTAACTCCAAAACAGCACCAACGATTACTACGCGCCAAAAGCGAAAGTCCGATAAGCCCGGCGAGAGAACTTTTGTGACTGTTGAAGAATTCAAAAAGATGGCCAACCGAGGAGACCTGGTGGGCGTTCAACTTCAAGCGTCTGGTAACTACTACGCTAGAAAGAAGTCTGACTTCGAGAACGCGAGTTATGTCCTGGTCGATGTGAGTTTGAAGGGTGTAAATGACATCAAGTCAGCGTTCCCAAACACCTTTTCAATCTTCTTGGAACCAGCAGAGGACCCAGAAGTCATCCGACAAAGACTACTTCGTCGTGGTGACATCAGTGCAAAGGAGGCAGCAGGGCGAGCCTCAATCATCCCCTCACAAATAGCGGCCAGCAAGAAAATGAACTTTGATGCGCGGATTCAAACCCAGCAAGGTAAGTTTGACTACGCTGCGCAGCAAGCATATGAACTGATTCCAAAAAAGAACCCCGACCATGACTCGGGAAAGTTAACTGACCTACACATGCTGGCTAAGTACACGGTCGAAGAACTTGAGAACGACAACGACTTGCCCACAATTGCTGAGTGCGCTGCCGCAGTTACGAAAGAAAACTACATCGGAGGTGGGGCATTTGGAAGAGTCTTTCGAGTCCCAGGCACAGACTACCTATTCAAGGTAAACAAAAGGCACGACCCAAATCTGTTCAAAGAACTCATCAAGTATCTCGATGGTAAGTCAAAGACCTTTACTTACCCAACTGAGGGCGTTACTCGCTATAGAGTAGACTACCGGATTCCTTTCGAGTGTGGACAGCCGCGAGCGTGGCTGAGGAGAGAAGGTGGAGGAAGTGAACCCGACACCATTATGAAGAACTTGGAAGGATTCACTATCGGTGACAAGATTCCCCAGTCTCGCTTCGCAAACACTAAAGACAGATTCAAAGCCCAACAGGGAAAGATACCATTCTATAGAGCAGAGAATATCAAAGAGTACTTCGAGTGGGTAGAAGAGATAAGCAACATACCCCAAGAGAACTTGAACGAGACTGTTCGTCAGATGCAGTACCTCATCAGCAGAGGCATCCCACAAGACATTCACTCATACAACATGATTTACAACCCCAAGACGAAGAAGATAACCATAACTGATTGGTTCTGGGACGAGAAGGCCGTTGGGAAGTCAATCATAACAAACGCTCCAACCTTAACGGGCATCTTTGAGCGAGTCTCGATGCCCAACTGGGTTAAAGGAATGTCAGAGTACTTTAGCATCCACAAGAAGAAAGAAGTTCAAAATAAGCATGCTGCAGCCTTCAAGAAAGGCGCGGATAAGGCACTAAAGAGTCACTTAAAGTACTTTGAAAAGTGCTTGAAAGCCTTTGAGGCAAACAACGTCCGGCCCTCACAAACGGATTACTTAGATTCATTCTTCTACACTTACAAGCGAGAGACCGAAGCCTATGTTGACATGATTCGCAGACTACTATCAGAAGGCAAGTTCCTAGACTTTTACTACGACTTTGACGAAGTTCAACGAGCAGATGCTGTGGCCATCAGTAACCCAAAAGCGCCCAAAAAGCAACTCGTTCAAGGAAAGTTAGAGCAATTTGGCGCAGACCTTGAAACTAAAGAAGAGCAGGAAGAGCGCGAGGCACGACTTACCGAAAACAAAAAGGAAATCGAAGAATGGAATGAGCGGCTCAAGCAAGAAATCAAAGAACGTGAAGAGCGGTTCAAGCAAACAAGCTTGGATATAGAAGAAAATCCAAAAGAACTCTTCGATTGGTTCGAAGAGTGGGTCGGCTTAGTCAACATGAAAAACAAAGAACTCAAAGCGTTTATCGACTCTGACTGGGGTAAGGTAGCTGGGTTGTCTAAGCAAGAAGCAGCAGACTGGAACAACATCAAAAGTGGTCGAGTTAGCGCCCAGCGAATCATCAAGATGCGAGCAAAGTTAGGACTTACTGGACCGAAAGACTACATCGACCCAAAGAAGCCAAGAATCTTGGAAGACTACTATGAAAAAGCTCTCAACAACTGGACAGGA
>Ga0181566_10003004_pt1 | contig 13798 bp, 13 predicted proteins | sample 101ome_15_FD_133762 | JGI IMG/M metagenome (GOLD analysis project Ga0181566, IMG submission 133762) | Coastal salt marsh microbial communities from the Groves Creek Marsh, Skidaway Island, Georgia - 101402AT metaG (megahit assembly) | ecosystem: Environmental > Aquatic > Marine > Intertidal... | reverse complement strand
CCCCATATGTTGAAGAAATATATTTAGCTGAATATAGATCAGAAATATCTATTGAGTGCCTGGAAAAAAAATGTCCGCAAAAATCACATTTGTCATAGTATCTAATGTAATTAATTGATTTTTTTGAAAAATTAATATTCTCTAGTTTTGGTGGTGAATTATATGTAAAAAAAGTTTTAACATTTTTTTCTCCACATTTGCACTTTATAGTTGGTTTAATTTTTGTCATTTGGGAAGAAAGTTGAATCAAGTAGTTCGGTGTTATGGAGCTCTAAAATAATGATCATCTCTTCATTAGCTAGATATTTTTTGTAAGTAGAATTCATGGAGGGATCTACAAGGTGAACATAGTATCTATTTGTCAACTTAGATTTACATAAGTATGACTTCCATCCAAATTTTTTTAATCTTCCATTTAATGAAGGTGTGGCATAAAAACCCCAATCTTTCTTGCAAATATCAAACTCTTTTGAATCTGAAAAGAAAGTTACTTGTTCATCATGATCAAGATATATATCAGCAGTCGCAAAGATCTTATTTTTCTTTTTATGTCCAACCTCAAATACTCTAACAGGCTTAGTCTTGATAATTTTCATCTTTTACCAATCCCAATTATCAATTAAAAAATTCTTTATCATCCATTTTCCTTGGTTTTTCTTCCATATATCTTTATTTCTAAATTTTTCAACTATGGTGAAATATTCCTCAAGATTTATACCTATATACTTACAAAACTCACTAATTTCTTTGGTTGGTTCTTCATTACCAATTCTTTCTATAATTTTGATAGCGTCTTGTCTTGACATTCTATTATTTCTTATTTCAATAGATAAGTTATCCCATAGTCGAGTAAATCCGAATTTATACCACTTTATCCAATGATGAATGGTAATAAGAAATTCGTCATCGATATCCGCAAATTCATATAATCCTGTTAGTGGTTTTTTGGCTGATTCAAAGCCACTCTGACTTGCAATTTCAAATGTTCTTCTCGGGTCCCAGGAAAAAAAATGTCCTAAAAATATTGCACTTAAATCCATTTCTTTCTGTTCACTCTCTGAAGGCCATCTATAAATTTCCAGATCTTTAATGGATAACTCTTCGTCAACCCAATCTTCTGCTATCGTACCATTAGTCACCCCATATTTCATTAACCACTCTCTCGTTAGAGTAAACTCCTTAAGTTCGTCTATATCACTGCCATATTCGAATGCTGAATTTTCTCCCCATATAATTAAAGGTATATCTAGTTTTCTAGCAAGGTTTACTGGTATTGCATGAAGAGCCATATGCATTGGTATGACAGGGCTTCCCATCTTAATAAATGTTTTTTTTGTAAATAGTTTTTCAGTATTAGGATTTACGGAAATATCATAATGATCAACACCAAGCCTAATTAAATTCTCTAAATTCTTTTGACCTAATTCTGTTCTAACCGGAGTTTTCCATGTTACGGCCAATATCTTTAGATCATACTCTAAAGCTTTTATAACCTGCCATGTGCTATCTTTACCGCCACTTACAGGGATAATGCAATCATAAGCTTTATTTTTTCCCTTTATTTTGTTTACTATCTTTCTAAATTGTTTTTCTCTAAGGGTCCAGTCAATATTCTTATTTTTGGAAGAAAATATACAATTACAATTTCTACCATCAAGATCAAAATTGATATTTGGCCTTGTCCTCGGTAAAACACAATTTGCACAGTATTGCTTTGCTATTTTGTTCATGAATTTTGCTCCAAAAATATCCTTGCATTAATGAAATAGAAAAGGAATTTACTTGCACTATTCTCAAATTTGTCCCCTTTTAGTAGTTCTTCAACCCTATGTTTTTTCACCAAGTTAAAAATTGGCCCATCATCAAGTATCCTTTCAATAGTTTTACTAGACTTTAAATTGATTAAGTTATCAATAGGAGAGTTAAATCCGACTTTTCTTCTACTTTTTAGTACTTTATCCGGAACAATTCCATTCATTGAATCTCTTAAAATTGACTTGCCAAATCCTTTATTTATTAGATATTTTGTTGGTATTGAATATGCAAATTCATAAAGTCTTCTATCTAGAAATGGTGATCTATTTTCTATAGAGAATTGCATAGCATTAAGATCATCTTCATGCAAAATTACCGGAACCGCCTCATGAAATAATTCATTCATCATTCTGGATCTTAATATTGAATGATGATAATTTTCTTCAGAGAAAGTTTCTTTCCAATCAAACTTAAGATATTCAGAAAAAATATCACTATTTAGAAAAATATGATCTCTAAATTGAGGATTGTCGACAAATATATTAGGATTTTTTAAGAAAGGATTCCGAACAATTTTAGAAATATATTTTTTCCAGTAAAAAATTGAGTCATTAAACAATTCAGGATCTTCCTTTACCTCATTTAGATAGAAATTATGATGATCATAATAACCTGTGTAAAGTTCATCTGCTCCTGTTCCACTAAAAACTACCTTATATCCATCATTTGCAATTTTGTTCATCAATAGCCAATGAGTGTAATAACTAATTGTATAAACAGGTGCGTCATGAGAATTGATAAGGTCTGATAAATTATTGATAAAATTATCCGCGTTGAGGGAAACAACTGTATGTTTGAGACCCAACTCAGAAACAGAGTTATTAATAATATCGCTTTCTTGGTATCTCGTGTCCTTGTTACCAACAGTAAAACCATGAACATCGTAACCAAGAATTTTTTTTGCTATCGATACTATAGCATTAGAATCAACTCCTCCGCTCAAACAAAATGCAAGTGGCACATCTGATCTTAACCTAATTTTTACTGAATTTATTAGAGCATTTCTTGTTCCTTCAATGCAATCATCTCTCTTTAAAGACTGATTAATTTGTACACTTCTATTCCAATAGCTCACCTCTTTCATGCATGAATTATTTTCAAAAATAATACACTTTCCTGGATTTAATTCAGTTACACCACTAAAGAAATTTTCTTTTGTTTTATAAAGTGATTTGTATCCATTGACTAGATATCTAATCAAATGATTGTTATTTACAACTAATTTATTTGGTAAAAGTGTTTTTAATGCCTTAACCTCAGAAGCAAAATAAAAACCATTTCTATCCTTAAAGTAATAAAAAGGTTTCTCACCGAATCTATCCCTAGAGATTATTACTTTGTTGTTTAACTTATCAAACCATGCAAAAGACCACATACCTTCAAACTTATCTAAGGCCTTAAGACCCCAATATCTTAAAGACTTATTGAGAACTTCGGTATCACTTCTAGTTTTGAAACTACAACCTAATTTTTTTAACTCTTCTCGAATTTCAACAAAATTGTATATCTCCCCATTAAAAATTAGAACAGAATTGTCAGACTCAAATGGTTGTGATGAGCGCTTTTCTAAATCAATTATTGATAATCTAGTGTGAATTAGAACGATATTTTTGCAGTCAATTTTGCCCGAAAAAAAACCGCTATCATCAGGACCTCTATGATTAATTACTTTTAGAGTATTGTTAATAGATACCTTGGAAAGGACATCTGTTCCTATATAGCCGGCTATTCCGCACATAAATTACAATTTTTTGATTGATACAAATAAAACTTAAAACCTATTCAAGAAATTTATCGGAAATTTTCTGACCAGACTTTATATCAATAATAATCTTTTTGTTAATTACTCTAGATTTATCTTTCTGAGTTAATCCATCCCCAGGCCTGAGAAAAATTATATCTTCTTGAGTTAATATATCTCCTTTAAATAGATTCTTTGCAGCAAATATAGATCTACGAACTAAAGGTTCTATCTGTCTTTCAGGTTCTTGCGCACACTCTGGATCTGAAGAGAGCATTGTTTCAATTTTTCTAATTTGCATTACCAACTTCTTCATTTGAGCAGGATCTGCGGATAATTTATGATCTCTGAAATCTGAATAATCCTTATCTAGAGTAAAGTGCTTCTCAATAATTTTAGAGCCTTTGGCAACAGCAGCTAATGCAGATAAATTACCTATACTATGGTCTGAATATCCAAAAGCATTTCCTGGAAAGTTATTTTTTAAAAGGTCAATTGCACCTAAATTCAAGTGTTTATCCTCTGCTGGATAAGAAGAAACACAATGAAGTAAAAACAGATTTACTGGATTAAAATTATCAATCCAATATTTATGTAATTTTTTTATAGATGGGAAATCAAGGATTCCTGTAGAAATTATTGTTGGCTTGTCAAAACTCCCAATAGTATCAATGAGATCAAAATAGTTATTATCTCCAGATGAAATTTTAAAAATACTTTGTATAGAATTCAGAAAATAAGCACTTTCAATATCTAACGGAGTTGAAAAAAAATTTAATCCAATTTTCTCAGCTACTATAGATAGTTCATAAAATTGATCATAAGTTAATTGAAACTTCGTTAATTGATCTAATCTGGATGAATCGCTTTTTGAAACAAACTTTTCAGGCTTAAATGTTTGAAATTTAACCGCATCTACTCCCGATTCTGATGCAGCATATATCATTTCCTCTGCTAATGAATAGTCACCTTCATGATTATTGCCAATTTCAGCAACTATAAAAACATTATCTTTATTAATTGGATTTTTTAAGGCATCGATAGTCATATCTAACAATGTTTATGAAGTGTATATTTAGCATCATTGATTTCAAAACCTAATGAAAGGTATAGATTTAGTGCGCTAAGATTATTTAATTGCGTCCCAACATTAATAAACTTAAATTTTTCTCTAGCCAATAAGAATAGAAACTGGATCATTTTTTTTGCTATTCCAAGTCTTCTATGCCTTTGACTTACTGCTATTAAATCAATTACAGCAAAATCGTTTGCATAAATTAACAAAATAAAACCAAGAATTTCATCTTTTTCATATGCAACAATCATCTCGTCGCCCCTGCGCCCTTTGAAAAAATTATCAACCCATTCTTCTTTCAATCTTGAAGCAACTTTATTACTTATTTTTGGGTCTGAGTGAAAACGATCATTTATGAAAGACTCTTTGGCAATTTTTTTAATACCATCTTTGTCGCTAATTTTTGCCAGTCTCAATGTTTTATCGATTTGAAAATCAAATTTTTTATCGACTATTTTTATTAAGTTAACAGAGCACTCAATTACATTATATCCATTAGATTGAAATTTATAGAATTGATCTAAATCATTTACTTGACACTTTGAAAAAAGAAGTTCGGCATCTTTAGGCTCTGTATATGAGTCTTGAATTCTCTTTACAAAATAAGATTTTTTGCTTAATGCTGAAGTAAGCCACTCATCAAGGTAAAAATCATTCATTTATTAAAAAACAAATCAGGATTCTTATTAGAAAAATTTTTGTACCAATCTATATATTTCTTAAAACCAACGTCAATAGAGAAACTCGGATGATATCCAAGTATTTCTCTAGCTTTCTTAATGCTAAGAGTCCCTCTTTCAGGCATAAGATCATCCCTTGGATTGTGAATAAGGTTAACTCCCGGAAAAGAATTCATAACAATGTCTGCAAGATCATTTAACTTTCTTGCACTTCCGTAAGTTATGTTAAAGATTTCTCCTTTTGCCTTGTCGTTAGTTATTGTAAGAATAACACCTTGAATAAAGTCATCAATATATGTGAAGTCTAGAGACTCTTCTCCATTTCCATTAATAGTTAGATCTCGACCGGTAATTGCATTTTCAATAAATGCTTGACCTACTCTTCTACTGACACATCTCTCCCCATAGAGGGCTGAGGGTCTAATTATGGTATATGGTAAATCAAAGACTTGGTTATAACCAATAATTAGTTTCTCTGAGCCATATTTTAAAGCTCCATAAATACCTAGAGGTGAACAAAATCTGTCCTCTTGAACTGTTTCTCCATCAAAATTTCCATAGACCATAGAAGATGAGAAATAAATTACATGCGTTCCAGATGTTTTACAGTTATCAAGAACATTTTCGAGTGTTCTCATGCTGTGATCGAATGTGGAAAATGGGTCTTTATTTGACCTATTTGCATGAGCAATTGCAGCGGCATGAACTATGACATCTGGCTTAATATGTGTGAGAGTAGAACTAAGTATATGATAATCCCTTGCATCAATAATGTGAAGATCGATTTGATTCTCACGAAGAAGTCTTAATCTCTCATTCAAAAAAGAGATGTATCTTTCAGAATTTTCATTTTTATTGAAACTGCTAGTATAAAAACCCAAATGATTTACTTGAAGTCCATCTATTACATGGGGCTCAGCACCCAATGATTTCAACTTTAATGCTAAATTGTGCCCAATGAATCCAGCCCCTCCAGTAATAGCAATTCTCTTTCCTTTAAGGGCTTTTACATCAAACATAAGCTTCTCCATATCTTATTAGTATTATGAGCTATATAATTCATATCATCTCTATTCAAATGAGGTCCAACTGGAAAGGCGATAATATTGTCGCTTATATACGCAGCGTTTTTATACTTCGCTTCATCATATCCATATTTGTCTTTATAGTATTGTAAACGTGGAACTGGATGGGGATAATAAATACTTGTCCCAATGCCGAGCCTGGTTAGAGAATCCATAATTTCCGCCCTTCTGGAACTTATTGATTTATCTAGTAGCAAACCAAGACAATAGTGAGAACTCACAACACTATTATTGACTGGCTGTTCAATAACTCTCACTTTTGGTAAGTTACTAATCATATTTGATAATAATTCATGATTTTCTTTTCTGATCTCCAGAAAAGACTTAATTTTTTTCAACTGTTCAATTCCAATTGCGGCATGAATTTCGCTCATTCTGTAGTTAAAGCCAAGCATCTCTACATCATACAAACCTGGAGTACTTCTCTCTCCGTGAGAACGATTTACCCCGAATGCCTTAATAAGTTTAAGTTTGTCTGCAAGAGATTTATCTTTAAGAATTATCATTCCCCCTTCAGCTGTAGTCAGATGCTTTACAGGATAAAAGGAGAAAACACCAGCATCACCATGAAGTCCAGCATGAACTCCATCAACTAAAGCCCCTGGTGCCAAGGCACAGTCCTCAAGTAAGAATAAATTATATTTATCTGAGATTTGTTTAACTTTTTTTATATCTACTGGAATTCCCAGATAGTGAACTACCGCAATTGCCTTAGTGTTTGGATTAATTTTTTCTTTAATTAGTTTATAGTCAATATTTCCTGATGAATCTAAAACATCAACAAAAACAGGGGTTGCTCCGGTTAGTGAGACTGCGTGAGCAGTTGCCACATGAGTTTGAGCAGGAATAATAACCTCATCAGCTGATTTTATACCCAATGCAAAGTATATAAGATGCATTCCAGCCGTACAAGATGAAACACTTATGGAATATGGAGCATTGGTAAAATTAGCAAATTCATGCTCGAACTCAATTGCTTTTGGACCATGAACAAGAATTGATCCTTCAAGGACTGAAGCAACAGCATTCTTCTCAGAATCATCAATCATTGGTTTACCGAATGGGATTTTCATCGTTTAACCGCCTAAAATTTAAAGAGTAATCTTTTTAACAATTACTGGTTTACTCAACTCTAATGATTCCATAACAGCTAATGAAACATTCATCACATTAAAGACATCCTCTGAACTAACATCTAAAGTATCTTCTCCCAGTATTTTGTTGACAAATGATGGAATTACGTCGCCCTTTTTTATATTTGGATACTGGTCTGATAATATCTCGGGTTTATGATCAACTTCCCTAGAATCAAAATACATACTATTATAGTGACTTTGTATAAATGTGCCAGTGGTTCCATATAAAGCAACTTTATGATGATGCGGAGTGACTGAACCAAAGTTAGCGCTAACTTTAGCAACTCTTCCTGATGAGAATTTTAATAAACAGACAATGAGATCCATACCTTTAAAGCGGCTTGAATTAGAGCAGAAATTGTTCCCATAAGCAAATACTTCAGTTACATCATCGTCTATTAACCAAGTTAACAAATCTATTAAATGTATACCTCCACCATGCATCACAGAATAATTTGGTGTTTTTCCTCTCCAACCTTCAGTGAGTTTTCCCAATCTTCCGTAGTCATAATCTCCCTCCAGATAATATATTTCTCCTAGAAGATTTCTTTCTATTCTCTTTTTTAAATCTATGAATCTTTTTGCTTTTCTGAGAATAAGATTTGAGGACAGAACTTTCTTATGCTGTTTATATGCAAAAAGAATTTCTTCAAATTCTTTACGATTTAAGCATAAAGGTTTTTCAACAAAAACATGCTTATTGTGTTTCAAAGATAGTAGAATCTGCTCATGATGATATTCATCATATGAAGCAATTGACACAGCTTCAATTTCATCATTTTTTAGAATATCTAAAGGATTTAATGTAGAGGCAATTTCTGGATGTCTTATTGAAACCTGCTTGAGTTTCTTGGGGTCTGTGTCAGAAATTAGAACCACTTCACATCTAGGGTCTTTTTTAAACCCATAAATATGTTGTTCGCCAACACCTAACCCGATAATTCCTACTTTTATCTTATTCATATATCCTCATTAATAAAGAATATCTTCATAACTTACATTTATTCCTTGATTCATGATTATTTGTTCAATATTGTTAAAGTCTTCTTGACTATCCACTGAATGTTGAATTTTTGAAAAATCTTCATTATTAGAAAAATTATAAATTGAACAATAACTAGGATTCTCATAGAAAAAACTGGTCACATGTTCAAAATGTGATTGCTTATTCATTAATTTGTAATATTTACTAAAAGTGCTTAGTTTCAGGACTTCTACAGACTGTCCTTTAGGATATGACCTTGGAAAAACATTAGTAACCATATCTGGTTTCAATGTTTGAAACTTTTCTATCCCCTTTTCAATAATGCGGGGATCTATTAAGGGACTATCTCCATTTATCCTAACAAAACTTTCTATTTCATAAAATTTTGCGCAATCTAGAAATCTCTTTGAGACATTCTCCAATGAACCCCTAAAACAGGCAACATTATTTTTTTCGCAAAATTCAAAAATCAAATCATCTGATTTATCAACTGAAGTAGCGACAACAATAGGATATTTATGTTTAATCTTCTTAACTCGTTCGATTACCCAATAAAGAAGGGGCATTTTATGCATATTCTTTAACATTTTCCCAGGTAACCTTCTTGAGCTCATTCTGGCTTGAATAATTATAATCAAACTATTTCCAGACATAGTTTTTCAAAATATATTTTGCAAAAGGTATTGCTGATGTAAAAGCTGGTGAAATAGCATTCAGAATATGGACACTTTTATTATTTCCCTCTACAAGAAAATCCATAACTAGTTCACCTGAATCTGTATTAACCAATTGAGCCCTAATTCCAGGCTTAAGAGAATAATTAAATTGATCTTCATGAGAAATCTTAATCATCTTTGATACTTCATTTATTAGTCGTTTTTTATTGAACTTCCAAATCTCTTGTTTGGACAAATCCCTGAAGTTTTTATTGCTTAAAATAAGACCAATCTCTCTCAACGAAATATTTAGAAACTCACTTAACTTAAATCTTTTAAATCCAGAGTAATTCTCTCTCCAGAAAGCAGGTATTGCAGTTGGTCCAATCTTTCCATATCCGTCTAAAGTTTTTGTCATATGCACACCCAAAAATGGATATCTTAAATCTGGAACAGGATAAACATGTGAGTTAATTTTTAATGTATTTGAGTGTAAATATAAACCCTTGAAAGGCAAAAGTGTGTGTTTAGCAGAAAATCCAAATTGCTTTGCAATTTTATCTGCATACAAACCTGCTGCATTGATTACAAAACCCGCTTCAATTTGCTCTCCATTTACCTTTATAACTGATTCTTTTCTTAGGAATTTAAACTCTTGAGAAAAATGAATTGCTCCACCGCATTCTATATATTCATGGAGTAATTTTTTTAAAATATCGACTGGGTTAACAGTAGTTGTTGACTTGATAAATAATGTCTTATCAAAATATTTAATTTTCCTTTCGATTTCACTGACCTGTTTTTGGTCCAGCTCTTCAAAATCGATATTATTTTCTTTTGCTCTTGTCTTAAGAATTTTTAAGTTCTCAGAATCTTGATCTGAAGTCGGAACAATTAATTTACCGCAGTTATCAATTTTGATATTCCTATATGAACAATATTCCTTCCAAAGTTTGTTTCCTTCCTTGGTAAATTTTGCCTTAAGACTATTCTTCTCGTAATAAATTCCACTGTGAAGTACACCACTATTTCTTCCGCTTGCATGTTGGCCGATTCTATCTTCTTTTTCTATAATAAGGATCTTAGAATTTTTCTCTTGCAATTGAATCTCTCTAGCAATAGTTAACCCAACTATGCCAGATCCAATAATCAAGTAATCCAATTTCTTCAATTTAAAAATTTTTTATTTTCGGTCAATAATTGACTGTAAATATTCTCCATATTTTGATGATATCTCCTCCAGGTGATTTAATTCTTTTTTTGAGATACAATCCAACCATGACTCAAGTATAAAAATAAAGGAATCAAGCCAGTAAATTATTTCACCGCTAATATTAGGCAAAATATTATCATATTTAATAGCGATACTCTTTTTTGCTTGGGTAATGTTATTCTGAATAAAAATCTGGTTATCTTTTCCTGAAAAATTTATTTCTCCATACTGGAAAGAGACCTTAATATCAAATACAGTATTTTCCACATTTTCTGCCTTTCCTAATCGAGCCCTGAAGAGACAATTATCATCCCCATACCCTGTAATTACACCAGTATCATCAGCGTGAATATCCCCATCAAGCCTTTTTTTAACTCGCGTAAATTTTCCAATTGATATACTATTTGTATTAAGTCTTTGACCTGTGAGAAATGTAAATAAATCAATAATATGTGGCGATAAGTCTCCAACAGCACCGCTACTATTTCCCTGAAAATTTTCATCCCTCCAACCGATATGAGTTTTGTTAAAAGTTGAAGATTTCAAAAAATTTCCCTGAAAGAATATTATTTTTCCAAAAGATTTATGCTGATTGATAATTGCCCTGAATTCTTTAAAGATGGGATTAAATCTGTAATTAAAACCAATAATGCTTAATGGATCGAGCAATGAGGATAGTTTTTTTGCTGCCTCAATAGAGTCGGTAAATGGCTTTTCACATATTACAGGGACTTTACTAAAACTATATATTTCTTTTATGGCAGATAGGTGTATGTTGTTTGGAAGTGCGACAACTATTGCATCTGCTTTGAGTGCAATTTCTGCAATACTTTCTGAGACTATGAGGTTATCTGTTTTTTTTGCTATAGCTTTAGTTTTTTCAGAGTCAGAATCATAAATATAAATTTGTTCAACTAAATTTATACACGAAAGCGCTCTGATATAAGCTGACCCAGCAGATCCACAACCTATAACTCCAACAATCACTTTACAACTTCCTTCTTACAATATCCAAAATACCAATACAATATTCATTTTCTAATATTTTTATGTTTTTAAACGATCTTCCAACATCAATTGCATCAGGATGAGAATTTGCAACTAGATATGCTTCATCGACAACAGAAAACATATCAAAGTCGTTAAAACTGTCACCGAAGGCAATAGTGTAAGGGTGCCCATTATATTTGTTTTTAATATACTTCACTATAAAATCTTTGCCTGATCCAAGAGGAATAAAGTCAACATCATAGAAACCCTCTGGATCTCCAGCCATTGGGTTACATTTAGTTATGCTAACTTTAATGGAAAGTTTTTTTGCGATTGATTTAAGTGCCAATTCATGATTTGAAAAATTTTCTGAATGCCGTAGATAGTAGCTCACTTTATTTGAACTCTGGAATTTATCACTTTGGATTTGGATTAAATTACTATGTGAATTATTAAAATCTTCAACCATATCAAAGATATGCTGTATGTTGAAGCGTTTCTTATTATCAGAATTATAATCTTCATCTAAGTGGTATTTTTGGTCATTAAGCAGATAAAGCTCCGTTCCAAGGTCTGAACTTATAAAATTAGGTAAGAAAATATGATTGGTATTTATTTTCTCAAGTATTGAACCAAATCTAGAACCAGATACAATACCAAATAAGAAATTTTTTTCTCTGGCATTTTTTTCTATATAGGCACCTAATTCATATACTCCAGACTTTTCAAGGTTTAAGTCATTAGGAAAAAAGGTTTCGTCAAAATCACAAAAAAAAATTTTTTTGATAACTTGTTTATTCATGCATTGAAATAAAATCACTCATAGCAGAAAACACTTTAGATTGCTCTTCAAGCGAAAAATGATTGTAAATAGGTAAATTAACTAATAAGTCATGTAATTCGACTGATTTTTTAAAATTATTATGTTTTGAGGCTCTATCTGCTAATTGTGTATTGTAATTACAAGATAAGATAGGATAAAAAATATCAGTTCCGATTCCATTATTTTTCATAAAATCAATAAATTTATCTCTAAGTCCTTTTTTTACTAACAAAGGAAATAAATGCCAGGTATGTTGATTGCTAAATAACGGCATATCAAAAATATCAGAATCAATTTCAGAAAGGAAATGTATATACTTTTGCGCAAAGTATGCTCTTTTAATTGCATTAATTCGAAAAAATGGCATCTTTGCAACTACTACAGAAGATTGAATATTGTCAATCTTTAAATTGTAACCCCAGTCTCGGGATTTCATATTTTTTATTTCCGGGTCAAACCCATGATAGCTAATTTCTCTTAACTTTCTTTTTAATAATTTATCTTTACCGAAAACAATTGCGCCAGCCTTGCCAGATGCACCAAGATTCTTAAACGGGTTGAAACTTAGAGCAATAATATCTGCAAAAGATGTTATCTCTTTAATACCGAAGCACTGAGCTGCGTCGACTACAACCTTTAAATCAAATTTTTTACTGGCCAAATAAACCTCTGCCAAGTTAGTTATTGAACCATATAAGCAAACTGGGATTACAGCTTTTGTTTTCTTGGTTCTTAATTTCTGTATTTCGTTGGGAGAAATATTAAAACTTTCATCAATGTTTGCGAAGACTGGAATTGCTCCGACAGACATGACAGCATTTTCAGTTGCAGCAAATGAATTGACTGGAAGAATTACTTCATCACCATTTTCTATATTCATCGCTCTCAAGGAAATCTCAAGAGCAGCTGTTCCGCTTGCAACTCCAACGCAAGAATAGTTCTTGCCATAGATTGAGGAAATAGTATCTTCCAAAATTAATGTATTAGGTCCACTAGTGTATTGGCCAGACTCAATCACATTTTCAATTGCTTTGCTTATTTCCTTTTTCTCATTCTGTGAATTCAGTCTATTAAGAGGTAGAAATTCAACAGTTTTATTTGTTACATATTCAGAGTCTCGAGAAACAATTTCTTCTAAATTTTTCTTCGAAATTTCTAAATATTCGCTGTTTATGGATGAATCACCGGATCTAGCAAAAGCAGCAAGTTCAGTATTAATTTTTCCGAAATCAAGTTTTTTAATTTGCATAAGCTCTTTCCCATAAATTTGCATTAATTAATTGCCACATAAACATTGGGTCTAAAGTTGAAAAATCTGATTTCACAATACTATCAATAATCTTTTCTATATCGAAATAGAATGAGATATTACTACTAGTATTTTTTAAATTTTGAATTAAGAATTCCTTATACATTTCTGTTTTCATCCAAGATGAAAAAGGGACATCAAATCCAACCTTAGTGTGTCTTCTAATTATCGATTCAGGCAGAATATCATCAAATGTTTTGCGAAGGATATATTTATTTATTCCGTCTCTTATTTTTAACTCTGGTGAAAAATTCCAAGTCAAATTATGTAAGAACTGACTTAAATATGGG
>Ga0181566_10003002_pt1 | contig 13804 bp, 20 predicted proteins | sample 101ome_15_FD_133762 | JGI IMG/M metagenome (GOLD analysis project Ga0181566, IMG submission 133762) | Coastal salt marsh microbial communities from the Groves Creek Marsh, Skidaway Island, Georgia - 101402AT metaG (megahit assembly) | ecosystem: Environmental > Aquatic > Marine > Intertidal... | reverse complement strand
GATGTTGATATTGATTTCCCCCATCATCGACAGGACGAGGTCATGCAGAGGATCTTCAAGAAGTGGCCCGGACGCAGTGCTAGGATATCTAACTACGTGCTCTATAAGGATAAATCAGCAAGGCGTGAAGCGGCCAAACGCTTGGGTGTCAAGGGTAACCTACCCCGCAGGTTCACATATGATTCGTTGGGCATCGACACCAAAGAAGCCAAACGTATCGAGAACAAATTGAAAGGCAAGAAGAGATGCATATCAAAACACTGCGGAGGAATACTGATGTTTCAAAGACAACTACCAAAAAGCCTGTTCACGGCGGAAAACCAAATACTACTAGACAAGAACGAAGTGGAGGACTTGGAACACCTCAAGGTGGACATTTTGGCAAATAGAGGACTATCTCAACTGCTGGAAGTAGACCCCGTGACCAAATTAACCGAGTATCCTGAAGAAGATAAAGAGACAGCGGAACTATTATGTAGGGGCGACGTGCTGGGAGTCACACAGGCAGAATCCCCGGCAATGAGGAGACTGTTTCGTGCCATACAACCAAAGTCAATGAAAGATTGTGTGTTCGCAACAGCATTGATAAGACCAGTGGCCGTGTCAGGAAGGAAAAAGGCAACAATGTTTCACGACTGGTCAAAGGAAAGAATGGAAGACACTATAGTATATGAAGACGATGCCATTGACAGAATATCCGAGGTGCTGGGTATTGACAAATACGAGGCAGACAAATACAGGAGAGCATTCGCAAAAAAAAATGAAGAAAAAATCTTAGAGTTTACAACAAGACTTGGCAATCACCCAAGGAAAAATTCAATAATAGAAATGTTACAAGGACTGTCTGGGTTTGGTTTGTGCAGAGCTCACGCCATAAATCTAGGAAGATTGATCTGGGCTCTAGCCTATCAAAAAGCACATAACAAAAAAAAGTTCTGGGAGGCGTGTCTTAAACATTGTCATGGATCATATAGACGTTGGGTTTACAGAATTGAAGCAAAAAGAGTAGGAATAGATGTAGTCACACCATCAAACTCGGATAAATGGGACACACCGGATTTTCAATATAGGAAATATGGTTGGTGGAGTTCAAAAAACTTTATGCCAGGTATGTATGTAAGAGAACTCTACATGGACAAAGTTGAATTTGCAGGACTGATAGCAAACGGCAGAGTGTTTAGAGGAGACAAAGGCAAGTATGTAACATTTTTGACACTTGGTGTTGGTAATGGAAAATATATAGATGTCACAATAAAGAAACCATTTTCCTATCACGATCATGACGTGGTCTGGGGACAAGGAATAATAAGACAATCAAACAATTCCGAATATCTTGATGTATATGATGCAAAAGGCTTTACACTTGAAAAATTTAACAAAGTGTAGTATAATAAAAATGTATGCCCTATGTTGTAAACGATAAATGTGTAATGTGTAAACATACCGATTGTGTAGAAGTTTGCCCGGTGGATTGCTTCTACGAAGGCGAAAATATGTTAGTTATAAATCCAGACGAATGCATAGACTGTGGCGTGTGTGAACCGGAGTGTCCAGTGGATGCTATTGAACCCATGGACAGCGGTGAATTAGTTGAATTCAACAGGACCTGGTCAAACAAATGGCCAAATATCACACAAAAAAAAGATGCATTGCCGGAAGCAGAAAAATATGCCAACGAAACAAATAAACGAGAAAAATATTTTAAAAACAAATGAGTGAATTCAAAAACGGAATATTTGAAACATTCAAGACCATAGTGAAATCGAGTTCTTTGAGTCTTGCTGTGATCTATACACTGGGTCACATCTGCATCGCTATGGCAGTGGTATCTTTTGTCACGGGTTCTAGCCTGTGGGAGTCTGGCCTGGTGGCTTTGATCGAACCGTCAATAAATGGCATTTGGTTCTACATCCTTCATCGATCTTGGAAAACATTGAATGACTGATAAAATAGAAAATTATAAATTAAACAGGGCAAGTGTTCCTATCAACAGCAACGAGACAAAAGATTTTATAGAGAAAAATCTTTCGGTGTTTCACACAGGTAGCAAACACATTTCACAAGTCGAAGTTGAGGAATCATTTAGGAAATTTCTTACAAAAAACACAAACAACAACATAAATCTAGACAATTTCAAATATGCAGATTATTGTTACGGAACAAGTCAGGCTATAACTGAATTCATAGCAAGAAATAATAAAAGAAGGTTGCGTGTCAGCAAAATAGATTTTGTTCTATCAAAGATAGTCGGCAACGCCTATAAAATAAAAATAACATCATTGGAAGAAGACAAAATAAGAAAAAACGACTGCATCGTGATAAGTTTTCCTTTTAGTGGTAACGGATCTTACTACAACAACTATGAAGAGATCTTGAATGAAGCAAGTAAATTACAAGTTCCGGTTCTAATAGACGGTGCCTATTTTGGGATTGGTAACGGAATAGAATACCCAGTCAATCATGACTGCGTTACTGATTTTACAACAAGCCTAAGCAAGTCACATGGAGTTGCTGACTATAGGATAGGCATAAGATTCAGGAAGGAATTTGTAGACGATCACATTTCTGCTTCTAAAGATGCGGATGTTTTCAACAGATTTGCGGCCTGTGTGGGAGTCTGTCTGATGTCAAACTTTACACACGATCACTTACTCAAAAAATACATTTCACAACAAAAAAAGATATGTGATGATCTAAAAATAGATGTAACAAAAACTTTAACTTTTGGACTAGGAGATAACAAGACTTGGTCTGATTATGCACGGGGCGACAATGCGAGAATATGTATCAGCGAAAATTTTGTATGACGAATTAGAGAAAGTCGACTTCATAGAATACGGAAATATAGATCTTCCCTGGAAACACTACGTCACAGAATGTGAAAAGTCGAGATCACTTAATCCAGAATACAATATCAGTCCTTTTGACGGCGAAGTATGGCAACCGGGAGCAAAGAAAATGTTCAGCATCGTAGATACCTGGAAAGAATGGGGTTACACCGAACACAACACAAGGATATGGAAGACTACCAATCAGAAACCAAAAATAAATTTTGATTGGGAAAAAGATATCAGCAAATACCTACCGTTCTCTGACTGCATAGTGACTCCAACCATGCAGGAACCAGGACATACCTTACCATGGCATCAGGACAACTTTGTGCTTCTCAAAGAAAAATATCCATCGGGCAACATTTTAAGATTTTTGATATTCATGGAAGATTCGGCGACGGGTCATGCCCTGCAGATCAAGGACACCTGGAAAACAAGTTGGCGAGCAGGAGATGTTATAGTATGGTACCCCAACGCAGGGCATCTATCTATAAACATAGGAAACAAAAACAAATGGACCTGTAACGTTACAGGTGTGCTGAAATGAAATTGGCTAAATTAGAGTCTCTACAGAAACTCAAAGACCAAGGACCTCGTAAAAAAGATAGAGCATTTTGGGAAATTTTCAAAAGAGATATAAACCAATCCAACTATAATATATGGCTCTGTTGGATGCAGATGGTGATTGATTACTTGGTAAAAAGAGCGGAGCGAAGCGCCAAAATAAAAGACAGCGTAAGCGTAAATTCAGAAAACAGCGAAGCGTAAAACAGCGTAAGGCGGCCTCTGACCCCTATAAGTAAAACGTATGTACACCTCTACAGGAGAAACCTGCATCACGGAATGCTGGCCCGAGCACGGACACGTGATCAAACAGTTCAGGCCCCGTAAACCAAAATTTGGAAGAGCCATAGATCCCTTGCGTGAAAGCCTGGACCTTTGTTTCTATCGCGAACTGACCTGCCTGCAGAGATTGGCCGGCAACACCCATTTCCCCCAACTGTTGGACTACAACGAGGACGAACTGTGGATCAAGATGACCTGGGTGGGCAGACCTTTCCTGCATTTCGCTGACGATAACCGAGATCCCTATCTCGCACAGGTTGATCCCATAGTTGACGCCCTGGCCGAGAGCGACATACGCCTGGCCTATAGGTGGACACCCAACGACACACGCCTGGGCTACTGCCTCAGCATGATGATGGTTCGATCACATCAGTTGTGCATCATAGATTTTGAACGTGCATGGCCAGTGGGCTGTGGGCGAGAACCCGAGTTCAATGGACTGTTCCGGGACAGTTTTGAAACACACAGCAACACAGAATTTCGTCGCACACTCGCAGACACGATAATTACTACTATCAAGCAACCGCCGCCAAAGGGAAACTATGAAAAAGAGTGAAGCAGAAAATTTACACGCCTGGGATCAATATCAGCACAGCAAGATAGGTAATAACGTGGAAGAACGTATTCGTCTGTTTGATTTAGAATCGTATACTGGCAAGGACAAATCTCTGTTGGACACCGGAGCCAACAACGGCAAGTTCACTGCCCAACTGGCACACCTGTTCGGACACTGCACAGCAGTGGAACCGTACGCAGAGCCGGTCGCACAACCCGACAACGTTACCTGGATAAAGAAAGGATTCCGGGATTTCTGTGAGTCCAATCGGGACACATTTGATGTGGTGTATTCTTTTGCCTGCACTATCCAGATCGAAGACATTGATCTGTTAGACACAGATGCCATTGCTGAACACTATCATCGTTTGGTCAGTGAAAACGGTATGCTGATATACGAAACACAGAAATTGACCAAACCCAGACACCGAGCACACGCCGAAAGAATGATAGCATCATTCCAAAACAGTTTTGGCAAGGAGATCAGGATCGGTCGAGGTAGAAGCAGAGACACCAGGACCGTGCATTATTTTCAGAAGAAAACAGCATAATGGGAGAAACACAATGGGCATACATCACGACTACAAGAGCACCAGGGGTGCTAAAAAAATGGAGAAACAAAGACAACGTGAACAGCGTAGGCTCAGGAAAAAGAAGCCAAACACCGACAACCGGAAAGATGCAAAAACAATCCCCGAAGACGTGGTGCTGACCCTGGACATGATCACCGATCCCAATTTCAAAAATGATTAACCCAAGACTGTTTGACCACTACGGCATCGATATCAATAAAAATCTCAAAATCAAATCACGATGTGCCAGACCGTTTGACACTGTGTTGATCGATAAACAGGGATCCTGTTATGCCTGTGAATGCACTGCCTGGTTGCCACAGAGCATCGGAAACCTGCAGATATCTCCACTCAGAGACATCATAGGATCTGCCACACATCGCCACCTACAGGAATCTATCACGGACGGCTCTTATCGTTACTGCAACAATCAACAGTGTGCCTACATCAAGGCCGGTCGTTTCTATGAAGCCTCGGAACAGCAGATACGCTATCTGAGATTGGCCATAGACAACTCCTGTAATCTCAGATGCCCCAGTTGTCGAACACAAAAAATTTTCCACAGCCGTGGTTCAGAATTGAAACGAATAAAACTGTTGGCCGATCGTGTGTTGGAATATCTGTCCGAGTCCGATCACGGCCTTCACGTACACATAGGCAGTGATGGAGATCCTTTTGCCAGTTTGGTCTATCGATACTTCATGCGAAATGTGCCTGAACAAATGAAGCACACATACTCGTTGATGACCAATGCACTGCTACTTAAGAAACAGTATGCCCACAACGAAACAGTGTTCGACAATCTCACCGAACTACAGATCAGCATCGACGGTGCCACCAAACAGACCTATGAGAAGTTGAGGTTGGGAGGTAATTGGGAACAGTTAAAAGAAAATTTAAAATTTGTCAGCGAGATAATGACCTTTGACGTTTGCCTGCACATGGTGGTGCAGAATGACAACTGGGCGGAAATACCAATGATGTTGGATCTTGCGGATCAATATAATTTTGATAGGGTCTACTTCAACAAGATCGAAGACTGGAACACCGGTATAGATGTGTCCACACATCGTTTTGATCGTTCAGTCACATTCCGAAAGATGATCGAATCTGTTCAAGATCATCCCAAATTCAAAAGTTCTATCGCAGTCTAGATCGCCATCGATTGAATAATAGATCAGCAAATTCTGTGTGGTGCTCTTGCCCAAAGTGTTTGCCATCTCTTGCCACACTGGGTTTGTCTTGTAGTTTTCTATTTTGGTGATCGGTCTTGATCGTTGACCATTTGGGCCAGCAAGATCTTAAACTTTTTTCGTTGAAACAATTTTTGTGTTCCACATCATATATTTCGTCAGCGAAACAATGATAGGTTTGGCAACTGTTTTTTTCAGCAAATTTTTCTACTAGAAAAAAATTTTTCAAAAAGTTATTTGTATCCGTGTGATTGTTTTCTAAAATCAATTCTTGATCAACGTTGGTTAAATTTTTTGGAGCGAGATCCAATCTTTCTCTTCTTGAATTCACAGGCCAACACACGATAACAATTTTTGGAAACAGAGTTTTCTCTGTGGCAAACAGTATCCTGGTTACAAGATCGGCACTGGCTCCTGGTTGTGCTAGATTCCAAAATCTCAAAAGTTTTGATTGTAATTTGTTTTCTAATTTTGATAACCAAATTTCTGATTGTTCTAGGCCTTCACCAAAAGTATGTGAACAACCCAGCACCACCACGTTCTTTTTGCCAGGTGGCAACGGTGAAAATTCCTGTGTGCGATATCCATGCGAATTGGTGTCATACATAGGATTTGTAAACTTTGGAATGCTGTCGTCTGAATAATAACCGTGCTTCATAAAACTATTTAAACCTTGGCGTGCCCGGCAGGATTCGAACCTGCGACCCCAAGTTTAGGAAACTCGTATTCTATCCAACTGAACTACGGGCACATATTTTGTTGGCGGTCCCTAGGGGAATCGAACCCCTCTTTCGAGGATGAAAACCACGTGTCCTAACCGATAGACGAAGGGACCACTTGGTGGAGGATAGGAGAGTCGAACTCCTGACTCATCCATGCCATGGATGCGTGATCCCACTTCACCAATCCCCCAAAACTTATGGTGCCCGAAGAGAGAATCGAACTCCCAACCTACTGATTACAAATCAGTTGCTCTACCAATTGAGCTATTCGGGCCTTAACATATTATACTAAAATCAATGTGAATATTCAAGCAGTTCCGTGATGCCGTTGTAGGCAAAGTATATGGCCAGCAACCCAAAAACATACCTGCTGTATTTGAAGACAACCTTGGCCGGGATACGTTTTATTTGACTCTGTCCAAATATACCCAAAATCACCAAAATTACCAAACCAACCATCACGCCCATTCCCACCGAAAAGTGATCCATGGTAGTGACAATGATACCTGAAAGGAATATGACTACTTCCACACCCTCTCTGAACAGCACGGCAAAAACGACCAATCCTAACAGCAGAGAATTGTGTGTGGGCAACGTTTTGAGGTGTTGACTAGCACCGTGGCAGAACCAAGCAACATAGGCCAATACAACTGCTGTAAATAGGCTGATTAACGCTTCAAATCGCTCTATATTAGCGTGGTTGCCCAAGATCTGAACAGTTATACTGCCCAGAGCCAAAGTGGCTAAAATAGCCCCTGCTACAGCAAAATATATGCTTCTGATCTGTGCCTTGTTATTACCAACCGCAGTCAGGGCCAGCATGGCCAAAAGCCAGGCTTCTAGGCCTTCTCTGGCTATTACAAAAGCACTTGTCAGTAATGGTGTCATCTAGTTGCGAATAGTTATTAGTTGCATCTATACTTATTGTACCATATAGAGATGGTTGTGTCAACTGAAAGTGCGTGTTTTTTGATATTGACAAATCTGAACAATAATGTACTATGTGTTTAACGCATACCAGATATGCTAAATACAAAACACGTTCGAGCAATATGCTTGGAAGTAGGCAGAAGCCGAAGGAACGCACCTAACCTTATAAGGAGGGTGACATGAACTTTAAATGGGATTTAAAAAAACTGTTCTCGGAAAAGAGCAGAGAGGTATCGGCCAAGGCCCAGTTAAGGAAAAGAAGCATGGATTCTATTGCTAGACCAAAGGCAAAGAAAAACATAACTTCAAAAGATCCAAGACTTCAGGGAATTTAATTACATCTTTTAGGACGTGGTCCAAATTTAACCGTTTTGGCCACGTCCGGAGTAAATAGATCTGAAATGATTTTCACACAGTATCACGCCAAAGCATTACTAACCGTTGCCGGTATGGCCTTCATTATCATGACCTTGACAGGTTGTGTGAAACCAAAGGTTGCCGACCAGACAGGCCAACCAACGCTCACAGACACGATAGCCAACATGGGCAAGACTGGAAAAGTGATAGGATGTGTGTTTGCTCCATGGACAGAAGAGTGCAAGGCCTTGAAAACGGACAAAAAACCACATCAATCTCAGGAAGAGTATCTAGAAGAAGTCAGCGAGGACTTTGAAAAACTCGATAAAGAGTTAGAATCTAATTAATTTCTTTTGTTTCTTTTGTGAACAGGTGTTCCTGCACAGTTTTACCTGTTTCTTTTTTCACAATGATCTGAACACCCGTGGATGTCATGCCTTGTGTGATCTTTCCGTTTGCCACGCCAACGACGGCACCAGACATTGGCAACAGTGATGTCACCATGGGTGCCGCACAGTTGGTAAGTGAAAACAAGAGTAGAATCGCTAGTGCTCTCACTTGTCCTCGGCTTTTTTTATAAGTTCGCAAGTTTTTTGGTCTGCATCAAGTCCTTGTTGCTTGTCATACACCCAAGCATATGAGTAATAGATGGTGTCACCTTTCTGCATACACTTCTTGCCAAAACTTACTTTTGGGTTTTTTGGTACGGAGCATCCTATCAACAGCAACGATCCAACCAAGATTGATAATATTGTCTTCATATATTAACTATAACACAATTTTACTTTTTGTCAAACGGTGTTGGCAGTCTTTTGTCAAATTGTTGCTGTGTGATCATCTCCAATTCTACACAATCTGCGCCGGCCTTGTACCAATCCCATACTTCTTTGAGTATCATTTTGTATGGGAAATAACCATAATACCAAGTGTCATACTTTTTTTGGAAATAGTATGACCCGTCTGGTTTGAGTTTGGTCACTTTGAATTTATAGAAACATTCGGATTCCATTGCCTAATTGTACAACATTTTTGGTAGTAGTCAACGATAAATATTGGTAGGAGAATATTATGTTTTTGACAATTGGATTCGTAGTAGGTTTTGCCGCAGGTTGGTACGTCAACGAAAAATTTGAAGACCTGGCAGGACTTATCAAATTCTGGAAAAAGAAATAATTAATTTTTTGTAAATTGTTTCCTAAAGCACAATCTGTTTGTGTTGCCTCCTCGGCTATACTCATTGTATTTTCCGTTCCTATCTATGCCAAACAACACACAGGCACTGGGTTCCACTGATAGTTTCTCACATAGTTCTATCTGTTTCTGTCTGTATTTTTCGAAAGTATGATCTGCACCAAACTTGTCCATCATGTAATATCCCAGTCCACAAGAAAATTTGTTTACGTATTGATTCTGTTGATAGGCTATCATTAGGTCATCGTCTATTCCTTTTGTAAATCTTATGCCTATGCGATAATGAGGGACGGGAAAAACTTTGCTGAGGCTTGTGGTCACAACCTTGATGCATTGATATGAAAGATCTATGCTGAGTCCCTTGGCTAGATTGATGTAGGCCATGTCTACAAGAACTGGAACCTGCTGTTTTTCGCAACTGTTCATGATCTTTTCAAAGTCGTCTGGTATGTTTCCTGTGTCGGCGAACGGACAACTTACAATCACGACATCGTCCTTTTCAATAGGACCGTCCTCTATCCACTTGAATGATTTATACACTTCTCTTGCCGCTATCTGATGATAGAAGTATTCACCTCTGAGCAGACGTAACCTTCTGTGATTGGTGACCTGATACCATTTGTCAAAACTTTCTGTCGTTCCTTGACTGACCGTCTTGCCATCAAACGTGCCCAATCCTGATATTTTGTGAGTCGACGGAAACCATTTCGAATATTCTTCCAAAAACAAGTCTGACTCAAAATCTGCCAAAGAATGAGAATGTTCGTCGATTATGTTGAACAGATGATTGTTTTGTTCAAAATCTTCGATGCACCATGCTCCGCCGTATGGTTTCTTTTTTAAGTCGGGTATGTTATGTTTTTTTAGCACCATCTTGATATCAAATAATTATGCACAGCAATGAATAGTTTCCTTGATATTGACATTCCAAATTTGGAAATTGTGAACTATGGACCAGCGGTACCCCAACCGCCTGTCGCGTCCACTGTATCACAATTTGACAGGTATCAACACATATTTGACAAAACCAAAATCTTGATAACATTTTCGGACCTGTTAAATCATAAGTTCACAAAGAAGTATGTGTTGCTATGGCACATGAACTATGTCAATTATTGCGGAGATCCCGAACCGGCCAGCAGACAAAGTTACAATGATGTAATAAAAAAAATCAGTAAACAAAATCCGGACAAAAAATTTTTTATAATTGACGAGATAGCAGTGTTAAACATAGACCAAAAAGAATTTCCAAACGTGCAGGTATGGCATAGAAAATTCCAATTCAATCTGCAGGTTTTGTTTGAAGATGAAGTTGATATAAGTCTGCATCGTAAACATTGGTTTGTTTCTATCCTGGGGCGGGCCGATCCTTTCAGGACAGACTTTTTCAATTGGATATTAGAAAACCAATTCCAAGAAAACAATTTGATCAGTTATGGTTGTTATGATGCTGTCAACAGGACAGGATGTCCAGTCGAACGATGCCGAGACAACTACCTGGCCTCCGGAGGACTAGAAAAGAGAAAAAACATTATACCTTTCAATAATTTTGGTTCTGTGCCGATGGACCTAGATGGCCGACTACAGATAGATCAAAAAACTAACCATGCCTTGATCAATATCGTGTTCGAAACATTTGCCAACAAAGAACACGTGTTCTTTACCGAGAAGACCTACAAGTGCCTTCTCCAGGGTCATTATCCCTTGATCATTGGAGGACTGGGCTCAATGAGCAAACTGGCTTCGCTGGGTTTTGAAATTCCCGATTATATCAATTGGCACCTGTGGGATCATTTGCCAATGGACGAAGCAAATTATGGCAAAATGGACATCATCAAAAAACAGTTACGTGATTTGTTTGGAAAATACAAGATAGAGGACATAGCACTGAATTACTACGAAATCGCAGTGAAAAATAAACAGAGGCTTATCCATTTCGAGGATCTAAACAAACAGGAAGAAAAAGAAATCTGCAGATGGTTATTAACAGGTTGTGAACAATTAAGTAATCCCGGACTGCAATATTTGTATAATTAAGATTATGCTCAAGGAAGTCAAGTTAAACATAGATTTTGAATTCTTCACACAATGTGAATATCCCGACTACACAAGTTGTACCAAACACCAGGTGCACGAACTGAAGGACATCCATAAACAGTTTGGGGGCTTTCCGGAATCTTATGTGTTCGAGAACACACGAATCAAACAGAGATGGTGGAACAATGATGAAATTGATTTTGACGACCTTGGAAGGCAGTTGTCTATGGAAGTGATCACTGTCAGCACAATCAAACAGTATCCAGGAAACACCATTCCGTGGCACAGAGACACGTTCTATCAAATTAAAAAACGCTTTCCGGAAAGACAGGATCAGCCTGTGAGAGCAAACGTGAATTTGGAAGATTGGAAGATCGGACACTTCATACAATACAATGACCAAGTGTATTCCAACTGGAAGGCAGGCGATGGATATATGTGGGACAGCACTGTGCTACATCTCGGAGCCAATGCCGGCATGGAACCAAAATACACTATACAGGTAAGTGGTTATCTAGTCTAAAAACTCTCTGTTGAACTTGACCCATTCGGACACCATGTACTGGGCCTGGTCACCGTCTATGTCTAATCCCAAACAATCGTTCAGTACGCCGGCAACATATTTTCCACCCTTGTTCCAAAAATCTGAAAGATTGATGTGACAGACGACCCTAGGGTCCGATGATGCGGCACACAATCCTTTGACCTCTGGGTGATCATAGAACTGTTCTTTATAGAAATCCTGTTTGCTTTCATACACATACTCGGTTTTAATATTTTCATGGGCAAACCTTTTGGCAAGGTTTGGATGTGCTATGTGTCCTGTTATGAATCTTTTTAGATAGACCTTTGTGTTGTCGATCTTGTCCCATTCGTAAAAAACTATATCCCTGCGCCTACGTAAGAAATCCATGCTGTCGGGATCATTCACGATCCTGACACATTGTCCGGTGAACCATTGTTCAAGATATGGTTTACAGGTGGGAAGCATTATGCGTTCTAGGTCGAGGTACTGTGGATTTTTCTGCTGGAAAAGGTCCTGTGCTTCCTCGGTCGTGAGCGAATCACCTCTGGTAAATGGTAATTGTCTAGTGTAGAAATCCATAAGATATGGATGTTGTGGTTCCTGTTTCATGTGTTGGTAATGGTCAACCAGCATGAACTGGTGCACAAATTTTTCTAGATCAGTATCAATTACCTTGTTCCAGGAATCAACACGTTTGTCCAACTGACCGATACAGCACAGAAGTTTGCCTCCCGCACCGGGAGTGTACTGGCACCATATCCAATCAGACACATCAAGCATAATCATAATTATCGTTATGATCTTTAGAGGCACAACCGATCCGAACTGGAACATGGACACAGTGAGATCCTTGCCGTTTGTGAGATATCCTGTGGACACACAAGGATGGCCAGAGGCAAAACACTATCCAGAACACTTGGTAACTGGCAGTCTGTGTAGCGACAAAACAGCAGAAGAAAAAAAATTAGATTGGTCATGGACTAACGGGTTCAGGATACGAGAATGGAAGGTATGTGCTTTGTCTTTCTACAATCTACCTCCCGGACACATCACTCCATGGCATCATGACGATTTTGTCAAGTTCAAAAAACATTACCAGGCAGAAGGTATGAATGTGTTGAGGAGATTGATTTTCCTAGAGGACAGTCTGCCCGGTCAGTTGTTTCTGATAGATGACATCACTATAGACAAATGGAAGGCCGGAGAATGGGTGCAGTGGACCCGGGAACACAGACACATGGGAACCAACCACAGCGACCAAAATAGATTTACTTGCCAACTAACAGGTTATATAATATAGAATGAAAGTTTTTACTAAAAATGAATACAGCGAACTGAAGAGTGTTATTGTCGGCAGGCCCGACAAGGCCAATTGGCCAAAGGGTGACATTTACTTTGATCGCCTGATACAACTCAGTACCTATGAACCAAAACTGAAATCTGGTCCTGTCCCCGAACAAGTTATAAAACAGGCCGGCGAAGATGCCTATGCGTTTATCGACAGATTAGAGGATCAAGGTGTCAAAGTCTACAGACCAGAGATAATGGACTGGAAAAGGACCGTGGCAGGCCTCAATCACGTCACTACCGGAATGCACAGTTGGAGTGCTAGAGACCTTTTGTTGGCCGTTGGCAACATGGTCATAGAATGCCCCACACCGTTTGTGTCTAGACAGCACGAACACATGGCGTTCCAGGAAATCAAAAACCAGGCAATTGCCGATGGCTGTCGTTGGATCGCGGCACCGGTGGCTCGAATGGAACCTGCCGAATGTGTGATAAAAGATGGCAAAATAAAACTGACAGAAAGATATCCAATCTTTGATGCCGCCAATGTTTTGAAATTTGATGACAAACTGCTGTACCTTGTGAGCAGTACTGGAAATTATGCTGGTGCCAAATGGTTACAAAATGTTGTGGGATCGGAATATGAGGTCGTGGTATGGGACAATGTCTACAATTTTGCCCACATAGACAGCACAGTATCTGTGATCAATCACAACACAGTGATGTTGAATGCGGATCGGGTGTCGGGAGAGATACT
>Ga0181566_10002984_pt1 | contig 13841 bp, 13 predicted proteins | sample 101ome_15_FD_133762 | JGI IMG/M metagenome (GOLD analysis project Ga0181566, IMG submission 133762) | Coastal salt marsh microbial communities from the Groves Creek Marsh, Skidaway Island, Georgia - 101402AT metaG (megahit assembly) | ecosystem: Environmental > Aquatic > Marine > Intertidal... | reverse complement strand
TCTTCCTTGGGTTCATCGTCTTCCTTGGGTTCATCGTCTTCCTTGGGTTCATCGTCTTCCTTGGGTTCATCGTCTTCCTTGGGTTCATTGTCTTCCTTGGGTTCATCGTCTTCCTTGGGTTCATTGGATTGTTGTTGCGAAATTCTATATTTATCTTGCATTGAAAATATAGTATCTATATGAACACTTTTTTGACGTTGGTAAAAATCGCTGGGTACTTTGATAGGTACTAAACGCTTTAATATCCTATAAATGTCTTTAATGTCTGAACTATTTACTTTGGCATATTCTTCTTTAGTAAGCTTGTTTTCCAAATTGTAGATATAATCATCAATAGTATATTTAATTCCTTCTTGTTTTTCTTTTTCATAGATAATAAACATCAATGAATTTGAAGAACCACGTTTTTTATTTACATCTATGTCTTCATTTGGATTAAATTTGCTTAAAATTCGCTGTTTATATTTTTCAATCTCGCTTTGTGCTACAGTATTTGGCGACATTTTTTTCACATTTTTTTTTGTTTTATTTTTCTTGGATCGCTCACGTTTTTTTTCCGTAACAATGGTTGGAGATAGAAAATTAGTAACTGCTGATATTAATGGGTTCTCAGCATTTGCGTCAATTTGCACAGGATTGACAATAGATGATGTTTCTACAACAGTTTGATTTATTTTTTTCTTATTTTTACATTTATATGTTTCTTCGTCGCGAACCTGATTCGGCTTACATTTATTTACACACCGTTTTGACTTGGGATTGAAATCTTTATTCATATCTTTACATTTTTGTTCTCTTTGTTCCATGTTATTCGGATCTTCATTATTAGTATTATTCATTATATAATATATAATACTAATAGAGATTTTACATTTCAAATAATCGATATGTTTTTAATATCGTATTGATGTTTGTTAATATCTTTTTCTTTTCTAAATTATACTCCCGAATATGCTCTAAACAATCATCATACTTAAGCCATTTTACTTGACTAACTTCGCTTGTTTGATGATTATATGTCTGATTACTAATATCATAGTCAATGTATGCCAAAAAATACTTGTGCTTGTATGATTTATAATTTGAACCAGTAAAAATTTCTTCTGATGGTGTTATATTTTCAATATTATGAATAAGTTCTTCCTTATATCCTGTTTCTTCACAAAATTCCCTAATAGCACAATTATAGTCATTTTCCTGAAAGTTTCTACGGCCTTTAGGGAATCCCCATTCAGGTTGAATCCATCTTGTTTTTGATTTTTTAATTAATGTAGCAAATGAAATCACTTCATTCGTATAAGCATCGATATAACCTGATTTTAATTTATTGAACTTGTCAATAGAAACATTATATTCATTTCTGTATTTTCTTGCGTTCTGAGATGCATCCCATACTTTATTCCATAACTCATTAAAATCATATTTTAGTATATTCACTTTTTCCATTATAGACATTTGGTCAATCATAGATACTATATACTCGTGATTATATACATCATATTTCCCGCGAATTAAATCAATATATCCTAAACTATCTTTACGGCAAATCATTAAATACTCTAATTGTTCATCATTATTTTTGCGAAATGCTATTATCCCATTACTTGTAATAGGTAGTTTGCATTGATGATATAAATGTCCTTGTTTACCACAATTATTACAATAATTATCCATTCTAATATAAAATATAATGAAACCTTTATGTATTCTACATAATATTTGAATATAGTTATACAATATATGTCGTCCATTAATAATCCCGAAGTATGGGGTCCCCATTATTGGTTTTTTCTACATACAATATCATATAATTACCCGAACAAACCTAATAAGGTATTAAAGCGCAAATATTATGACCTAATTATGAATTTTCCTGTCTTCATTCCCGATAGTACATCGCGCAAAACATTTATGATTCTATTGGATAAATATCCAGTATCGCCGTATTTAGATAGTAGCATTGAATTTCAAAAATGGGTTCATTTTATTCATAATAAGGTAAATGAAATTATTGGAAAAGAACAACTTACCCGTAAAGATGCGTATATGAAATATTTACTCTTATTTGAATCAAGAGGAGAACAACTAATGAAAGTATTAAACTTGAAAAAAAACTATATTTACTTGGTGTATATAATCATTTTATTAGTAGTCATTTATATGTACTTTATTTGAATAAAACATCAGTGTTGATAATCATAATAATATACATAGAATATATAAATGAGGATTGAATTATATTTTCTACTTATTACATCATTAGTAATTTATAATATTTATACAGATGGAAAATACTTGAAACTATTATTATCTATGAAAAAATACTATCAAATGGCGGGTGTGGCATTGGGTTCATACATGTTATATTGGTTGATAAAGAAAGATCCTACAAAAGCCTCTCAGATTGTAAAATCTACCAATGAATATTTGAAGTATATGCCAATTGACAAAGATACATCAAATGTAATTAGTCCATTTTTGAATTTCACTTCTTCACAGTATCAGGATGGTGGAAGTACAAGAGAAGAAGCATCAAAACACGTATTAATGAATTCTGGAAAAAAAGGCACCAAACGATCAGTAAGCGAAACAAAGAAGAAATACGTTGCTTCCAATCAAAATTGGAAATGTGGAAATTGCAAACAGCAATTATCAGCCTGGTTTGAAGTTGATCATAAAACCCGTTTAGAATATGGTGGTTCTAATCACGTTGATAATTTAGTAGCACTATGTAGAGAATGCCACGGAGAAAAAACAGCAATGGAAAATATGTAATATATATATACGTGTAATATATACTATATGGACGATAAAGGAATGATAAAAAATATATATGAAGCAGTAATAAATAAAATAACTGAACTTAGTAAGCTCATGCAACAAGATACAGGTTTCAAGAATAGCATACTTCAAAAAACAACCATACTGATTGGATTTATTGTAATGGCAATATTATTATATGTATTTAATGATAATTCAAATATTTTATACGATAATCGCAAAGGAATATTTACATTCCTTATTATCGTTGTACCTATTCTTTTTGGGCTCTCAAAAGTCAGTAGTTTAACAAATAGTTTATCATCACAACCAATGTTAATTATTTATGCGGTTATTAGTGTGTATATTATTATGATGGCTTATTCGTATATTGATATAACTACTTATCAACTTGAAATGGGACAATATATTTTTTATATATTACTTGCCGTTGCAATTATCGGATTTTTAGCAATTATTAGTCGCGTATTTGGTAATTATTTACGTTCTCTCGACGGAACACTCGGATTTTTAGCAACCTTTATATTTTACATTCCTTGTATGATGCGCGATTTTGTAGCGTTTATACTTAAAGAATTCGGAGCTACTACAAATGATGTATATATATTATTCCTTATTGAATTGGCAGTCATTCTATTGATTATATACTATCCTGATATCATTGATGCGATTTACAATAGCAGTAATAATATAGTTTTATTACGCGAACCGGATTACATTAATAAACAGAGAACCATACAAAATATGGAGGACTTGAAACGTGAAGCATTATACATTAATTCTGATTTAAAAGACAATAAAGGAATTAGTAACAATTATGCCATTTCATTGTGGGTATTTGTAAATCCAGAATCTTTAGTAAGTGAAGATTTTGAAAAAACACTATTTAGCTTTGAAGGAAAACCAGAATTGAAGTTCAAATATAACATTGTTAACAATGATGTAAATGACTCAAGTGTTATATTAAAAGATAAGGATCCTTCTTACGTATATAAGGCATATTTATCAAATATTCCAAATTCCAATGGTGATTTAGAATTTGTTGAATTGAAAGCACCTATTCAAAAGTGGGTGAATATTGTATTTAACTATAATGGCTCGGATGTAGATGTATTTGTTGATGGGATACTTACAGTAACCAAGAAATTGGAAAAAATTCCTACATTTAGTGATTATGATATTATTCATATTGGAGATGAGTACGGAATATCAGGAGCAATATGCAATATTCAATATTATACAACAAATTTATCTAGGCGTCAGATATCCCAAATGTATAACGTATATAGTGTTATGAATCCGCCTGTGCTATAATCCATATATGACTTTGCGAGATGTATATACATAAGTTATCGTTATCAATATTGTAAAAATATATTATAAAGTAAATATATAATATATAGTCATGAACTATTCTTTAGTTATTATTGGTGTTCTTTTTATTGTCATTCTATATTTGTTATACGTCTATATGTTTGATACATCAACAGAGTTGAAAGATTTTGTTAAAATTGATAATGCGATTAATATTGATGTTGCCAGTCATTCAAGCACGCGATATGCGTATGGAGTATGGGTATATTTAGGTCAATGGGATAATAATAATAAAGTAATTTATACACATGGACAAGATGCTACTGGTAATTTATTAGGTGGTAAGTTGGAATTATCAGCAGCAACACCAACATTAAAGTATAGCGTACATACAACAGATAGCGGTAAACAAGAAATAACCGTAATGGATAACTTTCCTGTTCAAAAATGGTCTCATATCATTGTGAGTGTTGACAACAACATTGTTGATTTTTATTTAGATGGAAAATTAGTTCGCTCTGCAAACATGGGTAACGTTTCCGCACCAAGTTCAGAAAGTGTAACATTAGGAGCTATAAGCAACGCACACATTGCTCGTTTTACGCGCTGGACATCACCACTTAATCCCCAGGCGGCGTATGATGTATATATGCAGGGAAATGGACAAACAGGCATGCTACCATCATATGGAATGGATGTATCGCTATTTAAGGATAATATTGAACAATCAAAATTCAAATTATTCTAAAAAATAATAACATTACTTATATATATATAAGTAATGTCTCAAGAAACGAACTATCAACAGCAAATTACTAATTCATTGCAAGATGGATATGATAATGTAGCAGAAACAATCAATACAACCAAAAATTCTTTTAATGAAACCGTAGAAAACTTTTCAAAAAGTTTAGATGATGTGTCGAAACCATATTTACAATCAAATACAGTTATTGCTAAGTTTGCGTTTTTAATACTGATTATTATCCTTTTTGTATTTTTACTACGCATTGGAATATGGTTATTAATCTATTTCCTTTCTCCTGGAGATAGTCCATTTGTTATAAAAGGGTTATTAAATGGAGGTGAAAAGGTAATTGTATCATCTGATCCGAAGGATGCGAACTCCGTTCCTATATTTAGGTCAAATAATGAAAATACTGGTTTAGAATTTACATGGTCAACATGGTTGAATATCAATGACGTCCCATCAGATGATGTTAATCGCCATATATTTAGCAAAGGTAATGATCAGTTTGATTCAAACGGAAAAGCAACTGTAAATAACAGTCCAGGGTTATACTTGACAAGACAAAATGTAGATGATGCAAGTGTAGCACAATTACACGTTGTTATGGATAGTGTACTTGGTTCTGACCCGAATATCACATTAGATATAGATAATATTCCTATTAAAAACTGGGTTCATGTTGCCATACGTATGAAAAATACAATATTAGATGTTTATGTGAATGGTACAATTGCTGGTCGCATAGTGTTAGACCACGTCCCTAAACAAAATTACCATCCTGTTATTGTAAATGGTAGCGATAACAGTTTTAGTGGAAGTATATCCGATTTACGTTATTTCAATCGTGCGCTTGACGTATTTGAAATCAACGCAATTGTAGCAAATGGACCCAATCTTACATCAAGTAATTTATCCAGTTATTCTCAAAACACTGGTTATTTCACATACTTATCTAATATGTGGTATACCAGCAAACTGTAATTTATATACATAATATATAATTTGAATAATATATTATGAGTGCTTCTACACCTACACCAATTGAAATACAATGTAACCAGAGAAAGAAATATCAAAATATGATTATTCCGAGTTCGCGATTTGAAATGTTAAATCCATATATTGGTTCTCAATATACGCAAAAGGATTTTGATATGCGACGAAAAGCAGAAATATTAAAATATTTGAATACCTCAACCAATTCAAAAACAAATAATGATACACAAAGTCAATTATGGAAAAAGTTGATAGATGACATTTCTACGGCACGTAAATACACAAAAACGAGTATTCAGTCTGTTTATTTTTTAGATATGGATGCTTATTTGGATTTTTATGTAATATCTACTACTGATTATACGTGTAATGAATCCATTATCATATATAAACCGTCATCTAATTCCGATGTACCTGGAAATATTACATTATATGAAGACAAGAAGGTTCCGTTATACAAATTCAAAACCGATACAAATTACGCAATTGTAGCAGATGTTGATACATATAATTTTCTCATTAATTCCGACATTAACTATTTGGTGCTTGATGGTCAAGTTACTTCTGCGTATTATTTATATTCCATTCAACCTAATACTACTATAACTACAATAACAATAAAGGTTCCACTATCATTTTATGTAAAGGGAACAAGTAAAATATTAAGTGGAACACCAATTATTTCTGACGGAACCCCAATAGATAGACAAATTTCGTTTTCATTAGACTCCATAAATTTTTCAATACATTATAATCCGGACTTGTATAACAGTATATCAACATCACAAATAGAAAATATATCTGTGGCTGTAAATAAAACATTAAATATAGATATTAGCTTTGAATATCATAATCAAACAAATAATCATTTCCAAAATATACAGTATATAGATACTGTAGATGTTGAAATCCCAAATATACCTACAGGTGGTAAGTTTATATATGACATATATGTGGATTCAAAAATAACTGAAACAATCAATAGTATAACTGATTTTGATACTTCCTATGGAATTATTTTTAATGTGGAAGATAACTATGATGTTTCAATTAATACCACTGTAACAAATATAAATCCACCAAATGACCCATATGTCCCGTATAGTGTTAAAAGTAACGATGAGAATGATGTAATAGAAACTATTTTTAAGAATGAATATTTTGCATCATTGACAGAATTATCTCAAACAACATATCAAGAACAACAAGATATTAGTCAAAATATTTGTTTATATGAATATTCATATGTGGATGTTGAAAAATATTATACTCAGCAAAGTTATCAAAATGTATATGTATTGAAACGGGCAACATTAACAAATACTATTTACAATGTTGAAGATATCAAATATAATCCTAATGTCTATTATACGTTATCAAAAGGTACATATTATTTTGTAAACATACCATCAAGTCATCCTATTGCTATTTTAAACAGCAGTTTAATATATGGTAATAATAATGATTATATGATCACTTATACAAATAACAACGATGCAGGATATAATCTTTACAATAACAATAACAATAATAACTTTAATAATACTGAACAATATCAAATTGGTCCCGAAACTGTTTATATAGATGTAAATGATCCAGAAAACGGTGATTATATATTTATGTATGGGGTAGTCAAAGTAGAAGTATTTGAAGATTTTGACAAGGCAAGTATATATTGTTACAATCACGGATTTATGGGAAATCGATATCTGCTGAAATATTCAGACAGTTGTTAGTCATTGTTATTACATAATATATGAATGAAATATTATGCAATTTATTGTGTTGGCATTTGGGGTGCTTGTTGTGGTGGCATATTCGGTGTCATTGTAGGGTTCATACATATTTCTTGACTGGGGAATACTTGTCCAGATAAACATTTATCATAGTCGGAAATTTCAATACAGCCACGGCGACCTTCATATTCGCCAACTAAGCACCAGCCCACTTTTTTGGATGTAGGAGTCTTCATTATTGGATTGGTATATGATGTAGAAGGGGTGGATATTTGCTGTAAGTTGAGTGTATTATTAGGGTTTAATGTTTGTTCTCCCGCGCGCTGTAATAATGAACCAACAGATTGAACTGTTCCTTCGGCAACATCAATGCCAAATTTTGCAGTATCACTCACTACATCAGCTGTATTATTTATTAGTACGCCACCGGAAACGCCAACAATACCAAATATTTGACGAATAACCGGCATAACAAGTTCTAATAATGTTTGGATAATGTTTCCAATTAAAATAACAATATTAACACCAAATAGCGAAAAAATTATAATAACTGCTAAAATGAGTATCAATACGTTTTTAGTATCGCTTGTATCCATAAGTCCAGAAAAAATGTTTGATGTATTTTGTCCTTCCATGATATATCATATGCTGTGATAATAATATAATATTACTAAATAAATATAAATATATTCGTTCAGTTATACTTTATAATATAATAGATAAATCTATAATGGGAGGAATGATTAGCTTTATGAACACTTTTTTTGTAGCAAGTATCTTAATTTGTTGTATTCTTGTATTAATGTTGATTTATAATTTTAGACAACGTTTAAGCACATTGGAAACAAATTATAAACTTGCTCTTGAGATGATGAATAATGTAGTTCAAAAGATGGAATTGATTGAAAACAATGTTGCATCTGGTGGAGAAGTACAACACAGTCAAGAACTAAATATACCAATGGTATCTCAGCAACAATATAACGTACTTGAACAACATGATGACGAGGACGAAGATGGAGAATGTGAGCAATTGAGTGATGATGACGATGAGGATGAAAATGGAAGCGACGAAGAGGGCGGCGAAGATGATGATGACGATGAGGATGAAAATGGAAGCGACGAAGAGGATGACGAAGATGATGAAGATGAGGATGAGGATGAGGATGAGGACGATGACAATGATGAGGATGATAACAATGTTGCTGAAAGTAAGGAAAACGTTAATGTGGAACAACACGAAGATATGGATGACGATAATACGATTAGTACGGAAGATGGAAAAGAAATGGCACGAACTCTTGAAACCGATGGCGAAATGGATTATGACAAAATGAATTTGACACAACTGCGTGCTCTTGTTAAGACACGTGGTCTTTCAAGTTCTGTATCTAAAATGAAAAAAGCAGATGCATTAGCATTATTGACAGCATAAAAATACCATAGCAATACTGAAATGAGCAATAAATCACAATGTTAAGTAAAATTATTACATCAATATATTTTATTGGTGTAATATACTGGTGATAATACTTGCTTCATAATGAAATAATATTATTGAATAAAACAAATACATTTTATTCAATGTAGTATTAGTCCAATTACTTTGTATATTATTCTGTAATATAGCAACGACAACTGTAGGATTCGAACCTACGCGTCCATCGGACAATGCCTTAGCAGGGCACCGCGTTAACCACTCCGCCAAGTTGCCATATGTCACAAACTGGGATCGAACCAGTGACCTCAAGATCTTCAGTCTTGCGCTCTCCCAACTGAGCTATTGCAACAAAAAAATACAAGCACTGAGAATTGAACTCAGATTTCAACGGTGTTAACGTTGTGTTCTAACCATTAAACTATGCCTGCTCAAAATGCGACAGCTACAGGATTCGAACCTGTGCGGCTTTCACCAATCGATTTCTAGTCGATCTCCTTAACCACTCGGACAAGCTGTCTATTATATACTGAAATACATTTGCATTTCAGATTTGATAACACATTATATATGCTATCGTGTAGTTCATTTATGAATAAATTATTCATGGGTATACCTATAATGGCGAACTATGTTATACCCATTCTATCTACATTGTTGTTTTTATATTCTATTTGTGTTAATTATAGTTATTTTTATTTATCGTATTTTTCTTAAATATCTAATGAAATGACATTTTTATCTGATTTTTGTTTTCGTTTCTGAGTACGCTTTGGTGCTTTTGAACCTGTTGAGTATTGTCCCATTGAGTTCGCACTAATGACTGAATCTTCCTTATCTTTTTGCTGAATATTAACCGATTTTGTTTTCAAACCAGCAAGGATATTGTCAATATCACTATTGGCCGGTCCCTTCATTTCTGGGCGAGCACTTCGTTCTTGTGCATTAAGGTTTCCAACACCGTCTAAATCCACACCAGGTTCATTCAGTGATGCTCGGATATCTGGACGAGATAAAACTGTTTTTGTTGGTTGTTGTGCTCGTGAAGATTTGGTTTCTTGTGGTGCTGGTGGTGGAGGACCACGAGGACGCATTTCTTGTTCATTCATCATATTATTCATAAAACCAAATCCTGGTGATTGTTGACTCATTGTATTTACTGTGGCATCACTAAACGCTTTCATCAAATCTGGATTTTGACGAATAACATCATTGAAACCAGGTGTCGCACTGGAAAGAGCTTTATTTGTAAAATTCACTACAGCAGCACTAAATCCTAAACGCAATACAAGTGACAATTCGGGAGCCATTTTACCACCTTTATATTTTTCATGTAACTCTGAAAAAATTTCTTCGTAACTGTCAATATCTTCATTAACTTGTTCTCCCCAACCGTCCAAGTTCAAATCAAAAGGATTAAACGCAGCATTTGCATATTCAATGGAATTAACAGCAGTCATAAACCACCATCCTTGAAGTTTAATGCTATCCTTTTTGCGTTTGTCTTCCAATGCTGTTTCATATTCATCTTCTACTTCATCAAAAGGGCTATCCATATTCAATTCAAAACGCCCTTTCAACATACCTTTATCGTGCCAATCTTCTAATTTTTTCAACATTATGCGTTTTTTTCTTCTCATTTCTCGTTCGCTCATTCGTGGTTTTGCTTCGCGTATAAATGACTCTGATGGTGGTTTCATAAATCCATCGCTATTACTACCAATAGTCTCAACTGTTGCTGTTCCCAAACGTGAATCATTTGGGATAGTTGGTTCATCAATTTTTGGCAGTTGAATAGTTTCACCCATTGACATTGGTTTGTCGTCAAATGCTGAACTACCAGCACCATTACCATCTACCGTCAAATCATTCAATTCATTTTCTAAAGCATTCAAATCACCAATTTCAATATCACTTGACATTGATGGTAATTTCTTGTCATTCATTAATAATTCTATTCCTACCCCTAAATTTGATGCTGGTTGTTCTGACACAACTGGCTCGCTATTCAAGGTAATATCAAGTGGTTCAATATCATCAAAGCCTAAATTCACTTCCATTTATCTAATACCAGAATTTATATTTATATGTTTTACGCATCAACTATTTATTATCAAATGTTTATTTTATTTTCAATATACCATATTCCTTGTAAAAATGCATCCGCTAAATCGTCCTTCTTTTTCACTTCTAAAGTTGATTTCCAATTCTGTAGATAGTCATATTTGTGAGATAACAATTCATTACAATAAAAAATCCCATTCTTTTTATTTGCCTTGTATGTAGATGTTGCTGTTGGGTCAATGTGTTTATCGAAATATTTAAGTTTATTTTGAGAACTTACAAATATGATTTTTACATTATCATTTTTCATGATGAAATATTGAGCCAACATTCCCTGAATTGTTTTCATGCGATTGGCAATTGGGCTAATTTGGTTCTCTATTAGTACATAATCTATTACATCACTATTAATGCGATTGTCACAATAATATTTAATCCTTTTTCCTAAATGGACTAAATCATATTCATCACACTTCTTTTTCTTGTTATCCAATTTTTCCAATACATTATTATTGTAAAACTCCACCAATTTTATACAACATTCTTGTTTTGTGTACTTCTCTACAGCAATATGATACTGCTTACATAATTGTAATAATTCGTCAATTGTCTTTTTATTTAATTTACCCTTTGTGAATTCCTTAGATGGTAACCAATACTTACACTGCTTACTATGTACATTGCAAAAATAAGTAGTATTCTTTTTATATGTCGCCTTTTTATTACATTTTTTGTTATTTTTTAATATGTGACTGCATTCCATAGTAGTATTATTTTCTTCTATTAAATCCATTATTTCCCATTGTGCAATATATGGAACACTATTGCTCAAATCAAAAATACAGTATCCCATATTTTTGATACCTACATCAAAACTAATGATTTTCATATATATATCTAAACATATATGAACTGTTTAACCTCAAATTTAAAGAACATTATTTATTCAGAGAACAATATTTGGTGCCATTTTGCGAGATTGTAATTCCGTTTTAACTTTATAATTTTCCTGTAAATCACTATCTACAGGAATATAGTCTTGATTTTCAGGAATATATCTTCCACAATGGTTCTTTGCTTCTCTTAGATTTCGTTTCTTAATGGGTTCTGAACGTTCTTGCATATATTTGCGATATTGCCAACTTGAGAATGTTTGTTGTTTTTTCACATCACTTGTATAGAAATTGGGTTCTTTTTTTCCATACACATTGTCTATTTCATTGGTCATACCATATCCTAAATATGTTGGTGTAGTTATGTTATATGCGTTGTCTAATGTTTGATAATTCATGTTATATATATTCAACACATATATTTTTACGCCTTTGAATATAATTCCATCATTTTTTCTGTTTGAACCTTGTAATCAGCAATGGGTTTTATATATACATCTTTGTGTGATTTCCAACGTTCATACCAAGAATGAATTTCTTTTGGTTGTAATTGTTCTAATTCGGGAACCCACCTTTTAATATATACACATTCAGGGTCAAATTTTTTACTCTGTATCCATGGATTCATTGTTCGGAAATAGGGTTTCATATCAACACCTGTTCCACTAATGCCTTGCCAATTCCCATTATTGGAGGCAATATCATAGTCTGTGAGCTTTTGAGCAAAATATTGTTCTCCCAATCGCCAATCTAACAATAATACTTTTATTAAAAATGTAGCACAAATCATTCTACAACGATTATGCATATATCCCGTTTCATTCAATTGACGCATTCCTGCGTCGACAACTGGAAACCCAGTTTGGCCGTTTTTCCATTTATCAAAATTTGTAATGCTGTTTGACCACACAATCTTTCTGTATTTTTTGATATAGGATTGTCCAACAACAGAAGGAAAATTGTATAAAACATGTGCAAAAAAATCTCGCCATATTAATTCACGTATCATTCCGTGCTTTAATGAGAACTTATCACGAATGCTATGATATACTTCGCGTATTGATACACACCCAAATTTGATATATGCTGATAAGAAGGATGTATTGTAATCCAGTGTATCGCGTTTTACTGTATAATCACACTGATCTTTCAATGCCTTCTTCAACTGTTTTATTCCGTTTGTACGACCACCTTTCACTAATATGTCAGGGTTACTATTATACAATTCACTTGACTGATTCAATGAATAACTATGCTTCTTTGCTATTTTTAACAATGAATTGGATATATTAGATATTTTGGATTTATTTATGGGTTTCACTTTTTTATTTATAACCGTATTCATAAATGGTGTATATTTTTTATAGTAACTACCAGTTGTTGTTTGTATTGTACCAGGAACCTGTAAATAATAATCGTGTTCTTGATGACATAATACATTATTTTCTTTACATAATGATATAATGCTGATATCACGTTCCCTTGCATATGGACTATAATCTGTATTGAAAAACACTGCGTCAATACTATTGTGTTTAAATACATTTTTCAAAACATCGTCATTTGTTCCATAGAAAATATTGAACACCCCATTTGCGTTGTCTATATGGTGTTTCAAATCATTCAATGATTCAATCATAAATTGTATAGCATTATCGGATTTATATTTATTTGCTTCGGTTATCTGTTCTGGTGTGAAAATAAAACAGACATGTAAATTATTACAATTCTTGGATGCTTCTAATAATGTAGTATTATCATAGAGACGTAAATCACGGCGAAATATAAATAATCCATTTTGTATTGTCATTTTCTTCTATATTAGTCCTTTGGAAAAGAATATAAAAATATACTTTATCATATATTTA
>Ga0181566_10002980_pt1 | contig 13851 bp, 13 predicted proteins | sample 101ome_15_FD_133762 | JGI IMG/M metagenome (GOLD analysis project Ga0181566, IMG submission 133762) | Coastal salt marsh microbial communities from the Groves Creek Marsh, Skidaway Island, Georgia - 101402AT metaG (megahit assembly) | ecosystem: Environmental > Aquatic > Marine > Intertidal... | reverse complement strand
TCTTTAAATGGTGAAATTCTTGCCCATCCATTTTTAAGTTCAAACACTTTTACTCTGTCGTTTTTATTTAAAGAATAGCTATGAGTCGCGTGTTTGTTAGAACCTAACCTTACTTTGAGTTTGTTTGCATGGACAAAGTGGGTTTTTGAATTATCCTGAAGAGATTCTTTTTCGATCTGTTTTTCAATGATCTCTTTTTTTTCAGTATTTTGTATTATTTTTGTTAAATATTCTGCGTAAACCCAATGTGCACGTTTGTTAAACTTTCCATCTACAACACTATTTTTGTAACGTGAGATTCTTGCCCATCCATCTAGCAGTTCATACACTTTTACACGATGTCCTTTATAGATGCTGTAACTATGATGTGCCTTAGTTGTTGCTCCAAGTCTTACTTTTAATGTTGAAGTATTTACATAATGTGTATTAGCTCCAAAGAGTGTTGAAGAAAAAACAAAATAGCCTAAAAATGACAAAAAAAGTTTTAGTAACATCACAAATCCTCTCGTTTTCTTCAACAAAGTATAGTGAATAGGAGCTTAGATTAATCTATAGTGATATAATGACGAAGAATATATACCTGAAGAGAAAATATGGAAAATGTTAAAGAAATTTATTTAAAAGATTACACAAAACCAAGCTATAAAATTGACTCAGTTAGTTTAGAGTTTGAGCTTTTTGAAGAGCAGACGATTGTTACAAATGTTATGGAGATCACAAAAGTAGATACTTCGCTTAAGGATATAGAGCTAGATAGCATAGATCTAGAGTTACTTGAGATTTGGATGAACGATCTTCAGCTTAAAGATACACGGTATGAATATCTTGGTGAAATATTGCGTATATATAATGTGCCTGAAAAGTTTATGCTTAAGGTTAGAAATAAGATTTATCCTCAAAATAATACAGAGCTCGAAGGGCTTTATAAATCAGGTTCTATTTTTTGTACTCAAAATGAACCAGAAGGTTTTCGAAGAATTACACCTTATTTGGATCGTCCTGATGTTATGAGTGTTTTTACAACTACTGTGATTGCTGATAAAGAAAAATATCCAGTTCTTTTAAGTAATGGTAACAAAAAAAGATCTGTCGCAGTTTCAAATAATAGAGTTGCTGTTACTTGGAATGATCCACACCCAAAACCTTCATACCTTTTTGCCCTTGTAGCTGGAGATTTGGGAAATATTACTGATAGTTTTGAAACTATGAGTGGGAATATTATTGAACTCAATATTTATTGTGACCTTGGAAATGAATCAAAATGTCATCATGCGATGCGTTCTTTAAAAGAATCGATGGCGTGGGATGAAGAGAAGTATGGTCGTGAATATGATCTTGAGATATACAATATTGTAGCAGTTGATAGTTTTAACATGGGAGCAATGGAGAATAAAGGTCTCAATATTTTTAATTCTCACTATGTTTTAGCAGATGAAGATACAGCGACAGATAGTAACTTTATGGGGATACAATCAGTGATCGCTCATGAGTACTTTCATAACTGGACAGGGAACCGTATAACATGTCGAGATTGGTTTCAGCTAACTCTCAAAGAAGGGCTCACTGTTTTTAGAGATCAATGTTTTTCAGCCGATCTGAATTCAAGTGAAGTACAACGTATAGAAGATGTACAAGCTTTACGTGAGCGCCAATTTGTAGAGGACGCATCTCCAACTTCACATCCAATTCAGCCAACATCTTATATTTCGATGAATAATTTCTACACTGCTACTGTGTATGAAAAAGGTGCTGAAGTGATACGAATGATTTATATACTTTTAGGGAAAGAGAAGTATAGAAAAGCGACAGATCTTTATTTTGAGAGTTTTGATGGTCAAGCAGTCACAACAAATGATTTTCTTTGGGCAATGAGTAAAGCAGGGGATATTGATCTGGCTCAGTTTGAGCGGTGGTACCATCAAAATGGAACACCAAGAGTTATAGTTGAAGAGAGTTTTTACAATGGTGTTTTCTCTTTGACTATTGAGCAAAAGATACCTTCAACGAAAAAGGGCATCGGGCAAGAGGCTTATTATTTCCCTTTTAAAATTGGACTCATCGGTGAAGATTCAAAAGAGATTTTGAATGAAACTCTCATTGTCTCTAAGCAAAAAGAGACTTTTAGCTTTGGTGGGTTAAGCAGTAAGCCTATAGTTTCACTTAACCGTGATTTTTCAGCACCAGTTATTGTTGAACATAAGCAAAGCGATTATCCATTTTTAATGAAGTTTGATACTAACAGTTTTGTACGATTTGAATCAGCACAGCTTTTTTCCTTAGAAACTATTGAAAAAGTGATGAAAGGTGATGCTATTGACGAAAATTTTCTTGACGCCTATGGATATCTTTTGGATTTGGATACAGATTTGTCATACAAAGCACTTATTCTTGAACTTCCTTCCATTACAACATTGATGCAACGTCAAGAGATTGTAGATTTTGATCCAATTTATGAGGCAAAAGAAAAGCTTTTGAGTACTCTTGCAAGTATATATAAAGAAAAATTACTTGCATTGTATCATCAGTTTCATAATCCTAAAGATTTGAGTATTGAAAGTGAAAGTATAGGCAAACGTGCTGTGAAAAATAGAGTCTTACGTATCTTATCAAATTTACAAGATAAAGAGATAATTTCACTTGTAAAAAAACAATATGAAGAATCTTTAACGATGACAGATCGTATTGTTGCACTTGATATTTTAGAAAATTATGATGCAAGTTTAGCAGAAGAAGCGTTGAGGGATTTTTATGAAAAGTATAAAAATGACACCTTAACGATGAATAAATATTTTTCAATTCTAGCAGCATCAGAGAGAGAAGGTGTTCTTGATAGAGTTATGGCTTTACAAAATGATCCTGCATATGATGAAAAAGTACCAAATCTTGTTCGCTCACTCATAGGGGTTTTTGCAAGGAACTATAAGTATTTTCATGCAAAAGATGCAAAAGGGTATAAATTTTTAGCACACAAAATTATCGAGATAGACTCTATAAATGCTCAAATGGCTTCAGGACTTGCTGGAGCATTTAAGTTATACGACAAGATGAATGAAACAAATAAGAGGCTTATGAAAGTAGAGATGGAAAAGATTATCCAAAAAGAGGATTTGTCTAAAAATGTATATGAGATTATCACAAAAATATTATAATTTTAAATAATTATTATTATAAAATATTGTGTAATTCCTACACACTGAATATGATAAACGTATATCATTAACTAAATTAAAACTTAGATAAAAGAATTATAGATACAATTTATGTAGATTTTACTTTTATGTAAACGAAAAGGAATTGTAATATGGCAAGATTAGTTGTTTTAGGTGGTGGTGTTGCTGGTCATACGACTGCAACTTTCGCTGCAAAATGGTTGGGCTCAGGTCACGAAGTTGTTGTAGTAACTCCAAATTCTAAATGGAATTGGATCCCCTCAAATATCTGGGTTGGTGTTGGACGTATGTCAAAAGAGGATGTTACTTTTGATTTGGCTCCAGTATACAAAAAAGCTGGTATCACATATATTCAAGCAAAAGCTACTGAAATTCACCCTGAAGGTAGTGACACAATTGAAAAAGGCTTTGTAACTGTAGAGTCAACGGATCCAAGTACAGCTGGTGAAATCTCAAATGTTGAGTATGATTACTTAGTAAATGCAACAGGTCCAAAACTTAACTTTGGTGCTACTGAAGGTTTGGGTGAAGGGAGTGAGTTAGGCGAGCATACAGTTTCAGTGTGTACAGCAGACCATGCTGTTCATGCATCTGAAAAACTGAATGAAGCTATTGAAAAGATGAAAGGTGGAACACGCCAAAAAATCTTAATAGGAACAGGTCATGGAACATGTACATGTCAAGGCGCTGCATTTGAGTATATTTTTAACATTGAGCATGAGTTAAATCAAGCTGGTATTCGTGATATGGCAGATATTAAATGGATCTCAAATGAGTCTTTCCTAGGAGATTTTGGTATGGGTGGACTTCATATGAAATCTATGGGGTATGCTGTAAGCTCAAAAATCTTCTCTGAGTCATTGTTTACTGAACGTGGAATTCCTTGGATAATCGGTGCACACGTAAGTAAAGTTGAGTCAGGTAAAGTTCATTATGAGCTTTTAGATGGTGAAACAGGTGAAGAAGAGTTTGATTTTGCAATGTTAATTCCTCCTTTTAGTGGTGTTGATATGACTGCATATGCAAAAGATGGATCAGATATTACAGATCAAGTGTTTGCTCCTAACAAGTTTATGAAAGTGGATGCTACATATGGCAAAACTGATTACAACGAGTGGAAAGCATCTGATTGGCCATCTACTTATCAAACTCCAGGATATAAAAATATCTTTGCAGCAGGTATAGCGTTTGCTCCTCCACACCCAATCTCAAAGCCAATGAGTTCACCTAATGGAACTGTAATTACTCCAGCACCACCTAGAACAGGTATGCCAGCTGGTATCATTGGTAAAGCAGTGGCTCACAGTGTTTGCGATATGATTAACAAAGGTGAAAATGCTCCACTTCATAATGCTTCAATGGCTGAAATGGGTGCGGCTTGTGTTGCTTCAACAGGTAAAGGTATTTTTAATGGTACAGCAGCAGCAATGACTGTTTATCCTGTTATCCCTGACTTTGATAAGTATCCAGGAACTGGTCGTGATACTGATTACACATTTGGTGAAATTGGTCTTGCTGGACATTGGATAAAAAATATACTACACTACATGTTTATTCATAAAGCGAAATTAAAGCCAGGCTGGACTTTAATTCCTGAGTAGGACTTTTTTTTGTAAGTTAAAGACTCTGCCGGGTTAAAGGCTAGCATTTGTGCCTTAGTGGCCAGCGTAGGTATTGGAATTACTTCCGATACCGTTAAAAAGGGAATAAAAAGATTCTCTTAAAACTATGAAATAATTTAAAGGAATAATAAAATGTCAGCAGAACATGAAAAAAATATTCGCCCATATACACAAAACTTTGGAACAATGACACCTGGTGGATTTCAAAAGAAATTAAGAACATGTGTAATTTTTCAATTTATTAGATTTCTAGTGATTAATATCAAAATGTTAATCGTAGTTGGAAAAAGTCACTAGAGCACTTTTTTATGTAGGGGTTTTCCCTACAAGTTCTTCAAGTCTCAAAAAAACTCTCTTGAAAAAAATCACAAGGTTGTATCAATGGTTAAAGAAATAATCACATATCCAACCCCTCCAAGTGTCGAATATTCTACAGATGTTCGTGTTGTAAATGATGCGATTATTTCTTTGATTCAAGATATGAAAGATACAATTAAAGCTAATGATTTAGATGGATTAGCTGCTTTTCAAATTGGAAGTATGTATAATATTGTTTTGGTGAAAAATGAGGATGGAGAACTTTTGGAGCTCCTTAATCCAAGAGTTTTAAACGCTCAAGGAAATATAACTACTATCGAAACTACAGCATATTTTCCAGATTTAAGTGCTAAAGTGACGCGTCATGAGAAAATCTCAGTTGTGTATGAGGATAGAGATCTTAAGCAACATTCACTCAAAGCTGAGGGTTCTTTTGCTATTTTACTTCAAAGAAAGATTGACTACACTTTTGGTTCAAGTTTTTTAAACAAGCTTGATAAGGAAGAGAAAAAAAATTTTGAAGCAAAGCTAGAGTACGGTAGTGATGTAGCTATCTCGGAAGTATGTCCAACAACATTTAAGCGTGACTATTTAACAAAGTTTGTCAATTTCATCTTGATTGGGATGGTAATAATGCTTATTGGTTTGATCTTTATTGAAGATGAAGCAATGGTATCTAAAATTTGGACATATCAACTGTATGCATCATACCTTGCTTTAGTGATCAATAGTATATATTTCTTCTACGCCCAATACGAGGGAAGAGAGTACAGCTCGTGTACAAGTTGTCAAATTGGAAATATAGTAGGTACTATTTTTATCTCTCTCATCAAGTTAACTTTTATTATGGTAGTATCATATTTTTTAATACAATAATTACAATAAAAAAGATGATAGATGCACAAACTTGCTCCAAACCTTGTGAGACATCAAGAGGTTTTTCTTACTGCTAAAGATAAGATTCTTCTCAATTGGTTGTCTCATGATGCTCCTAAACAGATATTAGAACTTCACCAAATTGACAGAGATAGTTTTTTAACACTTTATGGAAGTGGGGTATTTGATTACTTTATGGATGTCATCGCATCTAGGACCGAACTAGGAAACTGTCCTGTAATGAATCTTTTACTTGTGTATCTTAAAGAGCGTGAGACAAGTGCCGATGAAGTATTTGAACTTTGTAGCCATTTTCGTAAAACTATGATAGATTTTTCATATGACGCTGAGATAGGCTCAAGGGAGATTACAGATGAGATATCTTTTATTTTTGATACTAATTTTAAAGGTGTTTTGACTTTTTATACAAATTCTATATTTGAGAAACTTGTAGATGCAAGACAAGAAGCACTCAACGCATCAAAAGCAAAAGAGTATTTCTTATCAAATATGTCACATGAGATTCGAACGCCACTCAATGCAATTTTGGGTTTTGTGAACTTGATGCTCAGTGAGGAGATTACTCCTAAGCAAGAAAAGTATCTTGATATAATTGAAAATAGTGGTGAAAACCTCTTAAGCCTTATCAATGATATATTGGATTTTTCTAAACTTAGAAGTGGTGAGTTTACAATTGAAGCAAAGAATTTTTTAGTGCATGATGAGATCTCTCATACACTTGAACTTTTTGTTGGAAGCGCTACAAATAAAGATATAACCATCACTTCATATATTGATCCAGCTATGCCAAAAGAGCTTTTTGCAGATTCATTACGAGTCAAACAAATTGTATCAAATTTTTTAAGTAATGCTATCAAGTTTAGTCACTTCAAAGGTAATGTACATGTAGAGTGTAGTTATCATGAAAAAATTTTAAAGCTCGAAGTGAAAGATGATGGTGTTGGTATAGAGCAAAAAGATATTGACAATATATTTGTAGCATTTGCACAAGCAGAACTGACTGAAGTGAATACCTATGCTGGAACAGGTTTAGGCTTATCAATTTCAAAACAACTTGCTGAACTTATGGAAGGGAAAATATATGTAAGTTCTAAAGTAGGTGTTGGAAGTTGTTTTACTTTGGAGGTACCTGTGGAAACATATACTTCTCAATCTAAAAAGAATGATATTTTTCATGATATGCAAAATCTAAGAATTGGCTTATATTCTACAAAACAGAAGCAACCGTATCAATTTGAAACTCTGGAGCGTTACATGAAGAGTTTTGAAATCCAAACTAAGAAAATAGATACTTTGGATCAACATTGTGACATATATGTATTTATATATGAAGATCAAGATGAGATACTTAAAAAAGCATTACAAGATACAGATAAAAAGTATATTGCGCTCATGAGTAAAGATTATGATACATTTGATATATATCCAAATGTGAGCTCGATACCGTTTCCACTTTATTGCTCAAAGCTCCATCAGGCTTTTGAAACACTTTTATATGGAAAGGTAAAAGTGTCTTCAAAAGAAAAACTGCAAAAACAGTTTGTTGGACATATTCTAGTAGCTGAAGATAATGAACCAAATCAAGAATATATAAAAATAATACTATCAAAATATGGTCTTACATACGATGTTGTATCTAACGGAATGGAAGCAGTGGAGTATTATAAAAAGTATTCGTATGATTTGATTTTAATGGATGAGCAGATGCCTTTGATGGGAGGAAAAGAAGCTGTTGCAAAGATTATTGAGTATGAAGAGAAAAATGCTCTTCGTCATACTCCAATTTCTGCACTTACAGCCAATGTCATAAAAGGTGCAAAAGAGAGAGGTTTACTGAGTGGTTTTGATGCTTTTTTAGGAAAACCAATAGTTATAAAAGAGCTTGAGAGAGTTCTTTCAAGTTATCTTAAAAGTGTTGAAAATTTTGGTGAAGTAGTTTTAGATGATATTGAAAACTATCAAAGAGTTATTGGGATAGATATGCAAAAAGCTAGAGAGGAACTTCTTTTAACAAATGAAGAGATCGTTATGTTAATTACACTTTTTATATCAAAAATGAAAAAACTTTTACCTGAACTAGAAAATGCAATTGAGAAAAAAGATTTTTCAACTATTAGAAAGTTAGCCCATAACATTAAAGGCTCAAGTGCAAACTTTCGTTTAGAAACTTTGCAAGCTCTTACAGCTGAGTTAGAAAAAATGGCTCAAAAAGAAAAGAAAGAATATGATTTTATGCAGGCATATAAAAATATAGAAGCAGCAGTATCAAAAATCAAAATTTTATAGGGCTATCCCTCTATATAGTATCCCATACCAGAAGCATTTTTGATAATATCCACTTCAAGTTTATTTCGAAGTCTCCACACTAGAGTTCTTACACTGTTTTCTGTTGCACCATTCTCTTCCCAAACATATTTCATTGCTTGTTCAAAACTCACAACTTGTCCCATTTGAGCAACAAGAAGTCGTAAAAACGCATTCTCTTTTTTTGTGAGTTTAATTTTTTCACCTTTGTAAAAAGTTTCACAAATACTCACATCTAGGTGAAAATCATCTCCAAAATGGATAATTGGTTCAGTTGCATCTTGCTTTTCATAAAGCATTTTTTCAAGTTTTAGCTTGTCAAGTTTTAATTCAGTAAGCTCTTGTTTCACTTTTTCTTCAGACTCAAATTTAAAAAGTGCCATCTGAATTGTTGCGTGCAAAGATGTTGGATCAAATGGCTTGAGGATATAACCGTATGGTTCAGTTAGTTTTGCTTTTGAAATAATCGCATCATCACTATGAGATGTCAAGAAAATGAATGGAATTTTATGTTTCTCTCGTAACTCTTGTGCTAACTCAATTCCATCAGTACTATCTTGTAAAGAGATGTCAATGAGGATTATTTCTGGTGAAAGCTCTTGAATACTTTTTCTAGCATCGTCAATATTAGAGTCTATAGAGACGATAGAGTAAGCATTTTTTTCAAGAGAAAGCTTCAGGTTTAAGGCTGTTATCTCATCATCTTCAATAATAAGAATATTTTTGTTATTCATTCTATGTCTCGCAAAAGTATCTAATTTTTGTAATATATTGAAAGATTTTATATAATAAATTTAAATATGTCAATTATGTTATACAATTTTTATATATTTTAACTATTATTGTTTTTTATGTAACACTGAGTGCGATGGATAAAGAACTTTTCCTGATGGAACCACTAATGAAGAAGTTTGAAGATGTGCATCTTGGTCATCAAAAAATATATGTGCACGAAAGGATGACAGAATTTTACTTTTTTCAATCCCACCTAAGAAAAAAGCTTCATCTACATATACACCCCAATGTCGTAGTGTTTTGATGACTCGTAGATCTGAAGGTGCATTTCTTGCGGTAACTATAGCGATGCGCACCGGTGAATACTCCATACGCATAGGAAGTCTTTGTTGTAAAAGTGCAAGTTTTTTTAAAAATGATGCAAAAGGACCTTCTACCATTGGAATGTTTTGTGATTTATCTTCATTCTCGTGAAAGGCTTGCATCCCTTGCTCTTTATATACTATCTCACTACTTTCATCAAAAAGCACAGCATCTCCATCAAATGCTATACGAACTTGTCCATCTTCTGTGTTGGGTTTGTATTCTGGTGGTATTGAGAGGACAGCAGAGGCACATATACGAGAATCAATCACTTTTTGAGCATCTTTTTCATCTGTAGTCAAAAAGAGATCAACATCAAATGCTTCAATATAATCAGCACTTGACTCGCCAGCGGTAAAAGCTGAACGGGTTATATTTAATCCAAGTTTTCGAATGGTGTTGAGAACTCTTACCCCAGTATCCGGAGAATTTCTTGACATAACAACCACTTCAACAAGTGGAGAATCATTTTTCTCTTGGAATCGATTTAAATCAAGAAGTGCTTTTATAAATGCAAATCCGATTCCAGGCTCTAAAATCTCATCTTCACGTTCAAGCATATAGTTTCGATAAATCTCTATAGCATTGTCTGGATGTGTTTCGTACTCTTTTTTAAAAAGAGCATCTGCTTCACTTAGATCAAACAATGCAGTTGCTGAGACTCCTATAACAAGAGTGTTTTCAAGGCTGACAGGCACTATATTTTCCTTAGGTTGTTCTCTTTTTGTGAAATTTATTATAGTAGAATTCACTTAAAAGTATTGGAGTATATGATGGCATACTACGTGTATATGGTGAAATGCAGTGATGACACACTATACACTGGAATTGCCTCAGATATTCAGAGAAGAGTTGAAGAACACAACAGTTCAAAAAAAGGTGCAAAGTATACAAAAACAAGACGACCTGTCCGTTTAGTGTTTAGTGAAATTTTTGAAGATAGAAGTAGCGCATCAAAAAGAGAATACGCAATCAAGAAACTCTCACGTGAAGAAAAACTGCATCTTATTGCAAGCTCACAAAGCTAACACACTATATCGCTATCATTCTATGTTTGGAGAAAGAGATGAAAAAAATTTTAATACTACTTGTAAGTAATGTTTCTTTTTTATTTGGCTTGGAACCTTTTCCATTGAATGATCTTACATATGAAGAGAAACGAGTTATTTTGTATAAAGGTACTGAGAGACCATTTAGTGGAAAGTATTATAAACATTCTAAAGAGGGAACATATACTTGTAAACAGTGTGATGCGCCTTTATATAAATCAAATGACAAGTTTGATTCACATTGTGGATGGCCTAGTTTTGATGATGAGATACCAGGTGCTGTTGAGAGAAAACTTGATGCAGATGGAAGAAGAACAGAGATTTTGTGTGCACGATGTGGTGCACACTTAGGGCATGTTTTTAAAGGTGAGGGGTTTACAAAGAAAAATATTCGTCATTGTGTAAATTCTATTTCACTCAAATTTAAAGAAGAAAAGAAAAAGTGACCGTAGATTGACCATAATTGAAACTATAATTTTGAAATATTTATCTTGGGGTTTTGAATGATAACAATTGGAAATTTATTGATATCTGTTTTAGTGTTTGTAATGTTTTATTTTTCTCTTGTACCTTTTTTAGTTGTTTCTACTCTTGGTATTATTGGTTTGTTTTTATTTTTTATTTACAACGTGAATCAGTATGATAAAAAAGCTTTACAAGAACAAGCTAGAGGGAATGAGTAAAGGTTTTATTATAATTTTAAATTATAATAAAACTAATTTTACAAATAAAGTGACCGCAATTTGACCGTAATTGCTAATATAATTTCGTTGACTTTACATGGGGGATACATGTACTGTGACGATAACCTAATCCAAAGGCTGAACTGATGCATAAAAATTTATTTCTTGTATGTTTATTTGCTTTGACATTGAATGCTCAAAATACAAGTGAAAAAGAATCTGCGCTACATACTCACAAACCTGAAAGTAGTTTGTATTGTTGTCTTTTAAAAGAAGAGAGAGAAGATAAGCTTTTAAAAAGAGACAAAGAGTATAAAAACTCTCAAGCAAAGAGTGAATCAAATAGAAAAGCACACGATGATTATGTCGAGATGCAAAGAAATTTATTGTCAAGTCAAAGAGATCAAAAGATCCAATCACGTTCAGATAAAGCATACCAAATCTATTCTAGTATAATGGGTCATAAAAATACTTTATAAATAGTTTTTTAATAAACAAAATTTCTTTTTTTGTATAATATGCAAAAGAGGAATTTTATGACCTCTCATCCAAGAAAAAGGTAGAGTACTTTGCTAAAAGATATATCAAACTCTACCCTTTTTTCTATATTTCAAGCATCTAACATAGGACTTTGTGTCTTAGATAAAAACTTCCATATACTTGAATATGATACGTTGTTTAGTGAAATTTTTCATTGTAACGACAGTGAGTATATTGCCAAGGCTTTTGAAGAGCTTTTTTTCGAAAAAAAAACATATAACAATTTATTTTTTACTGATTCAACTGAGTTGAAAAGTGAGATATTTTCCAAAATCGATACCTTTGTAGATACATATAATAATACATTGTTGTGTAAGTTCTCATTACAAAGCTTAGGTAAAGAAGGATATATTTTTTCTATTCAAAACGTTCAGTATTCTGATACTCTTCAGAAGTATTCTCAAGAGCTTAAAGAACTTCAAAAATCAAAGCAGTTTTATCTTAATGCATATATCGAAAAAAATGAACTTTTGAGAACGAAGGATTCTTTACTAATAAACCAGTCTAAATTAGCTGCAATGGGTGAAATGATAGGTGCTATAGCACATCAATGGAAGCAACCACTTGCAAGAATTAACTCTATTTTAGTAGAGATGCAACGGTTTTTCCCACATGATAAAGAAGAAGCTAAGGAACTTGATAAACGACTCGATAATATTGAGGACTTGACCTATTATATGGCTGATACTATAGAAAATTTTAGAAATTTTATCACTCCAAATCCTGAGACTAAAAAAGAAGATTTTGATTTTTTAGAAGTTCTTCAAAGTGCTCAAAAAATATTTCTCTCAACACTTAGTAGTAAAATAGAGATAGATTTTAATATACAAGTGCCAAAAAAGATAAAAATTTTTGGTCATAGAAAAGATTTTATTCAAACTCTTTTGATTTTTTTTAATAACTCTAAAGATGCATTTCTTCAAAACAATATCGAGCAAAAATATATTAAAATATCTACCAAGCAAATTCAAGAAACGAAAATGATCAAGATAGAAGATAATGCAGGTGGAATTAAAGAAGATGTGTTAGAGAAAATTTTTGAACCTTATTATTCAACAAAAAAAGAAAAAGGCGGAACAGGTTTAGGGCTCTATATGGCAAAACTCTTGATTGAAGAGGGAATGAATGGTAAAATTAAGGTGAAAAGTATTAACAACATTACAGAAGTAACAATATTTATATTTGGGATTGAAGGTGGAAGATAAGATTTTAAAAGAGTATACACTTTTGTATGCTGAGGACGATTCCCAACTTAGAGAAAATTACTCGTATCTTTTTTCAAAATATTTTAAAAAAGTGTATCAGGCTGCAGATGGTCTTGAAGCTTTAGATCTCTACAATAGACATCTTCCTGATATCCTTGTTTCAGATATATCGATGCCAAATATGGATGGATTAACTTTAGCTAAAAAAATACGAGAGCATGATAATGTGATGCGAATTATTATCTTGAGTGCTCATGGAGATCAAGATAAACTCTTAAGTGCTGTGAAGTTACAGCTAGTTGATTATCTTTTAAAACCGGTAAAACGATCAGTTTTAATGGAGACATTGATAAGTGCTGTACAATCTTATCCATCTGAGCTTCAGCAAAATCGGCCAACAAAGCTTTGCGAAGAATACATTTGGTTGCCAAGTTCAAAAGAGTTACTAAAAGATTCTCAGAAAGTTCATTTGACAAAAAAAGAGCAAGTACTTTTGAGTTTGTTGTTTTCAAATACAGATCAGTATTTTTCAGTTGATACCATTAAGGATCACTTTTTTACCGAACTTGATGAAGCAGCTATAAGTTTAGAAAGTTTACGAAGTGTTATTAAAAGACTCAAGCCAAAGCTTCCAGCAAATTGTATCCAAAATGAATTTGGAGTTGGATATAAAATACAACTTTAATTGCTTAATGTAGTTTAAGTTTACAAAGAATATACTCATTTTAGAGTAAAAAAATAAAGTGAGTGTTTCGATGTTCTTTAAATCATTTATAGCTTATTTCATCTTCTTAGGAACTGTTTTTTCAAGTGTATCTGCTTCTGAAATAAAAAAAGCATACTTTGCAGGTGGATGTTTTTGGGGAGTAGAGTACCATTTTGAAAAACTTAATGGTGTAGAGTCAGTGGTCTCAGGATACATGGGTGGAACTATGAAAAATCCAGGATATTATGACGTTGTGTAT
>Ga0181566_10002979_pt1 | contig 13854 bp, 9 predicted proteins | sample 101ome_15_FD_133762 | JGI IMG/M metagenome (GOLD analysis project Ga0181566, IMG submission 133762) | Coastal salt marsh microbial communities from the Groves Creek Marsh, Skidaway Island, Georgia - 101402AT metaG (megahit assembly) | ecosystem: Environmental > Aquatic > Marine > Intertidal zone... | reverse complement strand
ATTATTACCCCGCCGTCTGAAACGAACGATGAAGTCACGTGTTATTTGTAAAGTACAGTATATGTTTCATTCCATCATCGTAATCGTAAGCAATCTTTCGCGCTTCGTTTGTTTCGCGTCGTCGTCATTTCAGTCAATGAATCGCGTCGACGCGCGCGTCACGTCAACGTGAGGCGACGAAACGATTTCTTCAATCGATCCATCAGCCGCGGTTTCTTCGACGATGAAGACGCCGACGATGACGCCGACGACGGAGACTTCAACCACGGATGTTTGGACACCTCGCGAAGTCGAATTCTCTTCTTCGGATCGATTTCGAGCATGCGTTCCATCAAATCGTGCACCTCTCTCGACGCCGATCGAGGAAGTTTCGGATAGTTTGCGGATAAAATGTTTTGCAACGTCGCCTTGACGTTTTTCGGACGCTCCCTCGATTGAAAAGGATATCGACCCGTCAGCATGATGTACAGAAAAACTCCCGCCGACCACACGTCGCACGCCGTCGCGTCGTACTTTTCCCGTTTGGGCTTCCCATCGGCGTCCGTCTTGTCCAACAACTCTGGCGCCATGTAATCCGGCGTGCCGATCGCGCGCGTGTTCGCGCTCTCTAATCCTTTCGCCAATCCAAAGTCAATCAACTTGAGCCCCTCTTTCCCCACGACGGCGTTCTCCGGTTTCACGTCTCGATGACAAAACCCGTGATCGTGAATCGTCTTGATCGCCTCGACGAGCTGCGCGAACAACGTCTTCGCCTCGGATTCACACAAACTCCCCCCGCGCGCGTTGATGTGATCCAACACGTCCGATCCATCGCACAACTCGAACACGAGCACGAGCAACGTTTCGTCTCTGCGCACCACGTTCAACAATCGCACCACCCTCGTCCTCGACCGCGTGTCCGCTCCTCGCGTCGAATCCATCAATCTCGTCGAATACTTGATCTCTCGCTTCACCGCTCTCAACGGCACGCGCATCGACGCGTTCTCCGACACGTCCACGCACTTCAACGCCACCGCCTCGCCGCTCTCGGAGTCCTCGCCTCGATACACCACCGCCGTGCCCCCGCGATTGATCATCTCGCCCACGACGTACCGCCCGTTCGCCCCCAACCGCGTCCCCGCGCGCAAGTCATTCGCCGCCACCATCACCACCGCCACCACCGCCGCGTCCGTCGGCGCTCTCGACGAATCGAACGCGATCACGAAAACGATGCACGATCGAATCGAATCGAATCGAATCGAATCCTTCCTCGGGTATGCGCGCACCTTCTCGACGACGACGACGACGACGACGACGACGACGATACAAAAAAAGCGTCGCACACTCCCGTCTTCACGACGCGCGCGCGCACGCACATCGATCGATCAATCACTCGACACGATCCCTCGTCGCGTCGTCCGAGAGAGAACGTGATAAAACATGCAAAAAACGTCGATCGACGTCACCGCGCCGATCGACGTCACCGCGCGCGACGGACGCGACGCGACGCGCGGCGACGGTTCCGTCACCTCCGCGCGCGTCGAACGCGGGCGTCGACGACGACGACGACGGTCGATCGGTCGGTTAATTGATCGATTCATTGATTCATTGATTGATTCGTGCGAATCGCAGCGAATCGCAGCGATTGGCGCGCGGTCATTCGTCGACGCGCGTCGACGCGCGCGCGTGGATGCGGGACGCGGTGTATCACGGTGGGGAGGGGGAGACGAGGCGCGGTGGGGAGGATGGGGGCGGCGACGACGACGGTGGCGACGACGACGGCGGCGTGGGGAAACCTGGGGTGGGTGGTGACGACGCGCGTCGATCGGTGGCGACGACGGTGACGACGATGCGTGCGAACGGAGGGGTGGCGCCGCCGACGACGGCGCCTCGGTTGGCGACGGCGCGGACGTACGAGACGCGACCGGCGGAGGGAACGCCGGTGGATGGACGCGGGGTTGGCGCGGCGACGATTGCGACGCCGAACGGGACGTTTACGTTCGTCACGCCGTCGATGATGCTGTTCGGAGGGGATCGAGGGGAGGCGTCGCGAGAGGCGCTCGAGCGCGAACTCGCGCGCGAATTCGGTGAACCGACGAGCGAGTTACCGGCGGACGTGGAGACGTTGGTGTACGCGAGACGGTTTAGTCGCGTCGTGCGTCTGTTCGCCGTGGTGGACATGGTGTTTTGCGTGTTACACGCCCTCGTGGGGAACGGTTTCACGGCGTTGATGATCGTCGGGCCTCTGTGCGGTTTCGTCGGCGCGCGCATGTACAGTCCGGGAGCCGTCGCGGCGTACGTGCTGTTTTGTACGCTCAACATCGTGTGGAAAGGGGTCGGGTTCATCTACGTGAACGACGTCACGGCGCGCGCGTTGACGCTCATCTCCATCTTACTCTCCATGTACGTCACGCGTTTGGTGGGGAAATTTTACGCCATTCTCGCGTCCATTCCGCGCGAGGGACAAATCTTGCTTCGACAGTTGGATTGGGCGAGCGAGATGCTTCGTTAATTGTACAGACATTGTTGTTAAAATCAATCGCGCGGCGGCTTCGGTGACGGCGACGGGTGTAATAATTCTAGAAACAGACGCTGTTAAAAAGCAATCACGCGGCGGCGGACGCGCGTCCGCGAAGACTCTTCCAATACGCCTTCACCTCGTCCCTCGCGTTCGGTCGACCCTCGCCACCGCAAAAGTTCTCCGTGTCTCTCCCGGGCGGCACGGCGCACGCGCACGCGCCGTGCTTTTTTTTAACCTTTTTAACGCGTTTCAACACGAACCAGTTTCGCGGACCCGTCTTCGAGGACGTCCCGTCCTTGGACTCGACGAGGGATAAGAATGCGTCGGAATCTTCAACCCATCCGTGCGCGCAAAACGTATCCATCCACCACCGTCTCGACTTGAAACGGTCGTCGTCGGCACCGACGCCGCCGCCGCCGCGCCCGTCGAGCGTCCTCCGCGTCGCGAACACCATCCTCGCCCCGTACTTGGCCACCCGAGTCGCCTCGTTGACGACCGGATCGACGTTTTCTCTCGTCGCCTTGGCGCGTATCTTCCCGAACACCTCGAACGCGAGCACGTAATCGAAAAACCCGCGCTTGAACGGAAGCGTTCGAAGCGGCGCCGACGCCACGACGCCCGACGCCAACAACTCCTCGGCGCCGTCCCGCACGTTCCCCATCCTCGGGTCCACCCCCACGACGTCCAAACCCTCTTCACGCAACGACCGAAGATATTTTCCGCCTCCACACGCCAACTCCACCCCCCGCGCGCGCTTTCCCGACCTCTTCGCGACGGCGCGCACGAGTTCTCGCGCCGCCTCGCACGCCTCGCACGCGCCGTCCACCTCCTCCGCCGACGCCGCGTCCGACGCGGACGCGTCCGACGGGGACGAGAGCCCGAACGAATCCAACCACCGCGCGCTCGGCGCCGGAGGTGCGCGACGACGCACGCCGTCCTCGTCGACAAAAGATCCGTCATCATAATCACCGCGCGTTCCCATCATCCATCGTCGTCCACACGCGAACACGCACGCGGCGCACAGGACGGCGAGGAGGACGTGCGTCGGTCGAACGCCGCGTCGGTGACGACCGACCGTGCGCACGAGCGCCATCGTCGTCTCGGTGGCACCTTGTGACGCGTCGTGGCGCATTCTTTCATCTTTTCACCAACCGTCACAGAACGACGACGACCCTCGACGACGACGACGACGCTCGACGACGCTCGACGACGCTCGACGATGACGACGCGCGCGTGGGATTTCCGCACCGTCGTCTTCACGCTCGCGTGCGCGACGACGCTCGCGAGCGGTGCGCTCGCGTTCGCATCGTCACTCGCGCCTCGAACGTGGTGGCTTCGCGGTCGCGCCGATGGATTCGTGCTCGTCTCGTTCGCCGCCTCGGTCGGCGCGTTCGCGTATCGCATCGCGTACACGATCGCGCCGTCCCTGCGCGCGCGGGACGTACGCGGCGCGTGGCGCGTCGCGCGCGAGCAAACCGGGACGAATGGTTTTCAATTGTGCGTCTACGCGTCGTTGGCGTTGAACTCGACGGCGCCTCGATCGAACGCGACGCCGGCGTTGGTGCCGCTGATGATTTTGTCCTTTTATCAATTGGTGACGACGTTTGAGAAGATGTACGGCGGCGACGACGCGGCGGGAAAGCGAAAGAGCGCGTTGTGGACGACGTCGGGCGCGTCGCGCGCGTGCGCGGCGGCGAGGACGCAGATGGAGGGCGCGCTCGCGATTTGCGCGACGATGGAGATTTCGTTGCTCTCGACCATCGTCATCGATTTGGCGATGCCGAAGAGACGCAGCGTTAGTCGATTGATCGCGTACGTTTTTTGGTTGCGAACGCGCTATCACTGCAAAGACGCGACGGTCTATCGGATAAAATACACGACTGGGGACACGTCGAGGTACCATCGCGAGGCGTGGAACTTGTTGGATGAAAAGCTCGCGCGTCGGGTGCCCGGCGTTCGACGCGCGTTGATCCCGCTCGCGACGTGGTTCACGACGTCGTCCTCGTAAGTGATCGTTTTCTCTCCTAGTCTCGTTGCTGTAGCGCTAAAATCCTCATAGGTATTAAAAGTAACGTATCAATACCTCGGCGGCACTCTGCACGCGCCGATTTCCTTGGCGGCGGCGTCGAAACCGGGAAACATCATAAACTGCGGTGAAATCCCGGTTTGATCTATGTCGACGAGACCCGGAGTGACGTACTTACCCACGGTTAACACCACGCCGCTCAGATCGCTGAGTTCGTACACGCTCTGAATCAAACCTTTACCGTACGTCTTGCTTCCGACGACGACGGCGCGGCAGTTATCCTTGAGCGCACCCGTTAAAATTTCACTCGCCGACGCGCTTCGACCGTTGACGAGAACGACGAGAGGAACGTCCGCGCTCACCATCGGTTCGCTATTGGTGTTTGTGATGGCTTTGAGCTTGGTGGGGAGATTGGAATCGGAACCGTTTCTCGCCGTCTTAGTCGCCGAGACGTCGGTGTCGCGCTTGGCGCCGCCGGCGACGACGCGTCCCTCGGTGTACGCGATGGTGGCGTCGGGAGGAAGGAACAAACGCGCAATCTCCACGCCGGCTTGGACGAGTCCGCCGGGATTATCCCGGAGATCCAATATATACGCGTCCGCGCCTTGTCGTCGCAAATCCGTCACAGCCTTGGCGATGTCTCGCTCCGCCAGCGAGTTGAACTCCTTCAACCTAATGTACCCGACGTGTCCACCCTCGAGACGCATGCTCACCGGACTCTTCGGCGACGCGTAGTCGTCGTCGCGAACGAGCGATACGTTTCTCGGACCTTCCTCCCCCGCACGCGCGATGGTGAGTTCGACGTTTTTACCCTTGGTTTCCTGAATGAGAGACGACACCTGAAACGCGCTCATCCCTCGCACTTTTTCACCATTCACGGCGACGATTTCATCCTCTTGCTCGATCCCAGCCTTCATGGCGCTCGAATCGAGCACCATCCCCAACACGCGCACGCGTTCGGGATCGTCCGCGTCCTCGGCGATGTTCAACCCGACGCCGGTGATGTCGTATTTCAACATTGCCGTAAACCGCTCGGGATCGACGAATCGAGTAAACTTATCGCCGAGCGTCCCGAGCATGGACCTGATCATCTCGTACGCCTCCTCGCGACTTTCCGGCGGATTCGTCTCGTGCGCCGCCTTAATGGCGAGCCACGCCTCGCGATCGAACCCATCCGATTCGGATTTTCTCGCCGGGAGGAAATTTTCATTCACCAAATCCCACGCCTCCTCCAGCACGGTGACGTCCGTCACCTCCTCGCTCGCCTCGACCTCGTTCGCCGTCTCCGCGATCTCACGCACGCGTTCGATCGCCGACACACCGCGGTCTACATCGACGCCCGTCATCCCGTTCGCCTCGGCGTTCGCCGCCCCCGCGTGCGTCGCCGCCGCCGCCGCCGCCGCCACCGCCGCCGCCGCCGCCGCCGCGCGCGTTCGCGTCCCGATCGCGCGCGCCGTCTCCACCGCGCGTCTCACGACCACCGCGAGCGCATCACCACCACTCGTCTCGTCCGTCGCCGTCGTCGTCGGCGTCGGCGGCCCGTCGTCGTCGGCGCCTCTCGAACGCACGGCGCGCGCGGGACACCGCGCGGCGCGATGCGACCGCGTTCGGGACGTCGCGCGAGACGACGTCGCGCGCGGTGACGCCGCGGGCGACCGTCCCATGCCTCGCGTCCATCGCATGGTGACTCGAACGCGACGCGACGACGCGTCCGTCGCGCGAGGGAACGAATGAGGAGGATTCGAGCGACTCTTCACTAGTATTTACTGTTTGGGTTTCGAGGAGCGACGGTCTCTCCACGCGAAGAACCCGCAATCGCACGATGGATTATCTCTCGGACCGGCGGGTCGCGGGCAACAAAAGAAGACGCGACCGTAGTTGGGGCTGTCGCGCTTTTGGACGGCGCGCGCTTTGCAGACGTCGCCGTGCGCGCATCGAGGCGGCGCCATTTTGGCGAACGCGCGCGTCCATTCGTCGACGGCGTGTGATTTCGCGGTGGTGGTGGGTGGCGCGACGGTGTCTGTCGTCGTCGTCGTCGGTGGCGGTGGCGGTGTCTTTCGGTGGTTCGGTTTCGGATCTCGAACGGCGAAGAAATCTTTCATCGTCGGCTCGGCAGCTTTGCGTTTTTTCGGCGGCGGCACCGATTTCGCGCGAGACGCGCGCTCCAAGTACTCGAGCGTCGACCCGGCCGTAGATTTTGAGACGCGTTCGGTCGCGGTGAACGCGTCTGTTATCGTCGTTTGACGTCCCGGATAGAGCGCGGACAGGGCGAGCGAGGGCGGCGTTTGGTCCGGTCGTCGTCGCCGCCACATCGGCGACTGCAATCGAAGAAACACCGGCGCGTGGTCGCTTCCCTCGAAATGTCGCGCGACGCCGACGCGTTCGACGTGCGCCATCGAAATCTCTCGGTCGCACAAAAAGTAATCGATCCTGGATCCGTAATTGTGCAACTGCGCGCCGCTCGCGACGTTCCAACACGTGTACACGTCGACGCTCTTTGGATGCGCCTCGCGAAACGCGTCTCGAAAGCCGCCGCCGCCGTCGTCGAGCATGCGCGCCATCCACTCGCGCGATGGGTTCCGAGGTTCAACGCCCACGCCCACACCTTTTTCGTGCGCGCGATCGCGCTTCCACGACGGCGCTATGTTCCAATCGCCGCATAGGACGACGGCGCGTCCGCGTCTTCTCAGACTCGCGCATCGCTCCTCGAGCGCGCGCAAGAAATCCGCTTTAAACGCCGCGCGATCCGCCGTTTTATCGTCGTTCGCGGGATCTCCGAACACAGCGGGTACGTACACCGTGCACAACACGAAGGCGTCGAAATCAACCCACAGCGCGCGTCCCTCATCGTCCAACTCCTCGCCGCGTCTTCGATTCGTCGCCATCGGCGGCGTCTCTCCCGGCCACATCGACGACGACGCGTTCGCGCGCATTCGCGTCCCACACACGCCCTCCTCGATCGCGAGCGGACACAACCCATCCGAACGCCAATACACCGCCACGCCCGCGTACCCAGATTTTGATTTCGCGCGACACGTCGAGTGCGCGCCGTCCCACCCGTCGGCTCTCGATAATCGCTCGACGTCGCCGCCGTTGAGTTTCGTCTCTTGGAAACACACCACGCCGACATCGTCGCCGAACGCGTGCAGTAACCCCGCGAGAGAGCCGTATCCGGACGCGCGCGTGACGCCGTGTTCGTCCGGTCCGGTGGATCGCGTCGCCGCGCGATGAGATTCGGTCAAGACGCGCAACCCGCGAAGTCCGCAATTCCAACTGACGCACGTTCGTCGTTCGCCGTCGCGCGCGGACGTCGACGGCGACGCGGTGGAGCGACGCGGGAAGTCGTGGGGGTCGTGGGGTGGTATCTGTGACGTCATCGCGCGCGCGACGACGCGCGAGAGGGACGCGGTCGCGCGCGGATGAGTGCCGATTGGTGCCGGCTTTTTTGTGTTCTCGCAGAGGGCGCGAGGCGGTTGGTTCATTCATTCATTCATTCGTTCGTTCGTTCGCTTACAAGACGTGTTTCACCCAGGGCATGTCGCACGCGTCGTTTTCGCAATTTTCCACGAGCGCGAACGTGATGTCCGCGACGGGCACCGAGAGTGAAATTTGTTGAAGGTTGCGTCTCGCCGAGGCGTCCGTCACGATTAAGTGCGTCGAGCGTAAACTCGAGGCGATGCGCACGCCGCTTCCGATGGGTGGTTCTGCCACGTTGACGCGCGGATCCTTACACATGACTTTTTGCATCTCCATGACGCTTCCCATGTCGACCGTCGTCGTGCCCGCGCGTTGAAGCGTCTTGACCAAGGCGACGAGAAACAGACGTTCATAAAAGCTCGCCGAGAGGATGAGCTTCATGTGCGGACCCTCAAACATTTCGCTCTGCGCCTGACGAACGTCCTCCATGGTGACTTTTTCGGTGCGAGCCTTAGCGCGCGCTTCGGCGCCGACCGCGCTCGTCGTCGTCGCGCCGTTCGCGGGTTGGCAAATGGTGGTGACTTTTTCGACGTTGATGCGCGCCTCCGCCACCTCGGCGGCGCGACGCGCGAGTTCGAGCGCGCGACGCGCGTCGCCGTTCACCGACGCCACTTTTCTGCAAATCAAATCCAAAGTCGACGGTGCGTACGCGTCGCTGCAGCCCTCGACACTCTCGAGACGAGAGGTGACGATTTTCTTCAGTTGTTCCCACGAGTACGGCGCGAACGCCGCGCGATTGCTCCCCAAACGAGACGCGATGCGAGGAAGCATGCGCTCGGGAACGTCGAGCGTGTTGGCGATGCCGATGACGACGAGTCGACTCTTCTTGTGCGTCGGCCAATCGAAGATGTTGTACAAGACGTCCTGACGCTGCGTGACGAGTAAATCGAGCTCATCGACAATCAACACCGTCACGCGACCGTCGCTTCCTTTCCCGTCTTTGAAGCGCTTCTCCAAGACGATGCTCGCTTTTTCGGGGCTAAACTTTTGTCCCATGAGTTCCTCGGCGATCGTGCTGTACGCGTGCTTGGGCGTCTGTAAACGCAGCGCATTGAGTTCGACGTGATTGAATTTCGGAATCGCACCCGTGCGCGCCTGTGAACGAAGAACGCGAATGATTTCTCGCACCGTCGCCGTCTTTCCCGTGCCGGGAACGCCGGAAATGTACAGACACTTGCCCGCGCTGTCGGCGCCCGCAACGATGGCTTCGTGCACGAAATCGTACACTTGTTTCCGCTCGCGCTCTCGACACGGTAACGTCGCCGGCGTCGACGCGAGCGATAACACCGCTCTCACACCGCCGAGCACGGTGGAGGGATGCTTACGACCTCGACCGAGGGCGCTTCCTCCAAACGCGGTGATGTCCAACTGCGCCGCCGCGTTCTCGGCGCGATGACGCGCCGTGAGCGCGGCGAGTCGACCTCTCGTCGACGTCTTCTGAGTCTTCTTCTTTTTCCCATTCCACTCGTCGTCCTCAGCCTCCTCCGTCCAATCTAATTCGTTATCGAACCTCTCGTCGTCGCTAAACTCGTCCTCCTCTCCCCACTCGCCTCGACGCTTGAAGCGTTGAAACGCGGCGTCGTACGTGTACTCGCACACGTACGTATCGTGACTCGCGTCCTCCTCGTCTCGAAACTCTCGAGGCGTGCACACTTTAGCGACTCGAAACAGACACTCCACGGGATTAATGTCCACCGTGTGCGTCAGAAACACCTCTCGTCGCTGTTGAATCGGTTGTCGACCCATGTGCGTCTCCTCGGGCATTGCGTACCATCGAGCCGCAAAGTGATACTCGCCGTTCTCCTCCCAGATGTGTTCTATGCGCGCCATGTGAAGACGACCAGCCATGAATTCCGTGCACGCCGTGCGCGTCGAGCTCTCGATGCGCGGCACGGAACTCGCCGCCTCTCCGCCTCGCGTGCACAGCGGACAGTGCCAATCGTTGTCGGGCACACGCGTCAACGGCGGTTTGAGACAACACAGGTGCCACCCGCTCAGACACGTGTCGCACTCGAGCATGGGTCTGTCCGCGTCAGGAGCCTCTCCGCACACCATGCACGGCACGTCCTCGTCCTCTTCAAAGTCGACAGTCTTTTCGTTGACGACGTACGCGCTGTCGCCGACGCGGAAAATCTCCCCTTCGAGATTAATCATCTTCCAATATTTCCGTTTCGGCGGTCGGTCCTGCGCGCCCGATTTCTTCTTTCCCTTGCTCGTCGTCTTTGACGTCGTCGTCATCTTCTCGCGCGCCTTGTCGCTCGCCTTTTCCTTGGCCGGGACGGCGCTCGTCGCCGTCGGCGCCGCCGCGCGACTCTTCTTCTTCTTCTTCTTCTCCTTCTTTTCCTTCTCCTTCTCCTTCTCCTTCGCCGCTGCCTCCGCCGCCGCGTCCGCCGCGCTCGCACCCATCATCCGTCGATTCAAAACCTCCGCAAAAGCCGCGTTATACGCCTTCTTCTTCTTCTTTTTCTTTTTCCCGTCGCCTCCCCCGTCGCCTCGCGTCGTCCCGCTCGCCGCCCCCGCGCCCGCGTCCCCTCCCCTCTCCCGTTTTCTCACCACCGGCCTCGAACCATCCTCCGCGGCGTAAATCTTCGCGCGCGTCGCCTCTCGCCCGTCCGTTCGCGCCCGTCCGTTCGCGCCACCATCCCTCGTCGACGCGCGCGTCGCTCGACGTTCCGTCGTCGTCATGACGGCCACGATTTCAATCGAGCGATATGTCGATGAATGCGCGCGCGTCGCGATGCGATCCCTCCCTCGCGCGTCCCCCTTTCGAGCTCTCTCGCGCCTACGCTCGATCGACGTCCGTCTTTTCGCGGCGAACGCGCGAGAACGCCGACGACGCCGACGCGCGATCGAGTGTGTCGTTCGCCGTTCATCTGTCGTCGCGTGTTTTCAAAAAATGAATAAAATGACACGCGAGTGCGAACGACGTTCGCAGACGCCGACGCGCGACGTCGAGGACCGAACGCGCGAGCGAGCGAGCGCGCGACGCGCATGTCGTCGTCGTCGTCGACGCGCGCCGCGATCGTCTCGCTCGCGCGCGCGATCGAGGGACCGCGTGGGGGACGACGACGAGGGAGGCGCGCGACGGCGGGGCGCGCGCGCGAGCGAGGACGAGGACCGACGCCGCGCGCGGTGGACGAACGCGACGGGGCGGGGCGCGTCGACCGCGCGTCCGAGTCGTCGTCCGAGTCGTCCGAGACGTCGTCCGAGTCGTTCGTCGAGGCGGTGACGACGGATGCGCGTGACGAGGAGGGTGAACGGTTGGTTTGTTTTTTACGCCGGGCGTGCGCGACGGCGGGGAAGGATGGGAACCGGGCGGAGGACGTGGCGGCGAGACTGCGAGAACAGTGGTTTGAGACGGTGGAGGACGTGTTGGAGATGACGGTGGAGGACGCGAGGGCGGTGGGGATGCCGATGCGGTTGTGGCGGGCGTGCGCGGAGACGGCGGCGGCGGAGGCGGCGGAGGCTCGAGGCGAAGACGACGACGACGACGACGAGGACGACGAGGGGCGACGCGAGACGAACGCGGGAGCGGTGACGAGCGATGAGGGCGCGGAGGAGGAATCGAGCGCGTGGATCGGAGGTGAACTTCCCGGGGAGGGTGAACGCGTGCCCGCGTTGGAGAGACCGAGCGGGTTTCAGACGACGCCGTTGGCGGACGTACGAGTGACGCAGAGAAAACGGTTGAAACCGTTCAGTCTGCGCGGCGAGGAGGTGACGAAGAGTTTACAAGATGAATTAGACGGTCTCGTTCGCGATTTGACGAGTCGACGGGTGCGCGGTGGACGCGCGCCCGTGCGAGAGCGGACGGCGTCGAATCACGTCGCCGTGGCCAAACAATTCATGGGCTGGCTCGCGAGAGAGTCCGAGCACGCGATGGAGTTCGCGACGCCGACGGACGACGGTGTCGTCGTTTTGAAGCCCGGTGTGTCGCTGCGCGACGTGTTCCCCTCGCGCGAGTCTTCGGGGGCGCAGTACGCCATCGAGTACGTGCAGTGGTTGGTGGACGTTCGCGGAATCAAGTCGACGACGGAGGATTTCCAGCTCCGTTCGCTCGTCGCGTTGGCCAAGTGGGTGCACGATCACGCCGACGACGACGGTATCGCGCCGCCGTGCGTGCAAGAGCTCATTCGCGTGCAAAGAAGCGCGAGAGATCGAGCGAAAAACGCGCCGCACGCGGCGGACGACGACAGAAAATGGCTCGAGTGGGATCAATATTTAGCCCTCGTTGAGCACCTCAAGCTCGAGTGCGCGCCCTTGGAGGCGTCGGGGAAAGAGCGTTCCGCGCGAGACGTGGCGATGAGCGTGCAGCGGTACCTCTTATTCGCCATCTTGGCGTGCATTCCCGACAGACAGCGCACGCTTCGCGAATTGCAGTTGAACAAGACGCTCTTTCGAGACGCCTCGAGCGGCACGTGGATGGTTCGTCACGGACCCGACGATTACAAGACGGGCGGCGCGTACGGCGAGCGTCCCGCGCTCGTCATCGATCCCAGGGTCTACCCCGCCCTCGAGAGCTGGTTGAACGTCCACCGTTCAACGCTCTCGCCGACGCACGATTTCGTCTTTACGAGACCCAACGGCGCGCCCTGGTCCGTCTCCGAACTCAGTCGCACATTCTCCAGAACCGCGCTTCGATGCACGGGCCAAAAGACCAATCCGCACCTCATTCGCGACATGATCGTCACCCACGTCCGGTCGCAGGGCATAGCCAGCGACGCCGAGCTCGAGGCGTTGGCTCGTTTCATGGGCCACTCGAGCGCGATGCAAAAGAGCACCTACGACAGGCGCACGCAGCAGGAGCGCGTCAATCCCGCCCTCTCCCTCATGGCTAACGTCAACGCCGCCAAACGTCGACAATCGTCGTAACTCGTGACTCTTCCCGATGTCTTTATCACGCGATCGATCGATCCTTCGTGTAATACCGTTCCCGCCGTATGTATCGTCGATTCGCCCTCGAGTGACGCACCGACCGATCGACGCGCCATCCGATCCCCAATCGGTGACGCCGATTCACACATCGCGCGCGTCGATCCCGTCGACGACCGCCGATCGACGCACCGTCTCGTCGTCGTCGTCGTCGTCGTCGACGACCGATCGGATCGGTCGCGCGTCGTCGTCGTCGTCGTCGACCGAGGAGGCGCGCGGAACCCTTCATTCATTCATTCGTTCGGTCACTCATCCGTCCTCGCGACCGAACGCGTGACGCGCGAGGGGGATCCGATGACGGTCGATGACGCCGCGCGCATGGCGTTCGCGTTCGCCGTGTGTAAGGGGTACGTCGTGGAGGTGACGAAGAGGGACGGCTCGGTGGTGGAGGGCGTGTTCGAAGAGGCGCGGGGAGAGGGCGCGGCGGCGACGGCGACGATCCGGTACGCGTGGACGAAGCGGGACGCGGGTTCGGACGCGCGGGCGCAGAGAAAGAAACCGGAGGAGACGATGACGATACCGTTCGGTGATATCTCGTGCGTGCGAGCGAGAGACGTTGGGATGAGCGATTTGGCGGTGGGACCGAGCAGAATGAATGACGACTTCACCGACGGCGGCATCTCTCGAGGGGCGACTGGACAGAACCGTGAACTCGTCGCGTGGGCGCCGGAAGAGGGCGACGGCGCGGTGGGTATGACGCTCGAGGAGGAGGCGGCGGTGGGACAAGGGGCGAAGAGAGTGAGCGGCTCGACATGGGGGAAGAAGTCGGGACAGTGGGACCAGTTTTCAGCCAACAAGGAACTCTTCGGCGTCGACACAAAGTTTGACGAGTCTCTGTACACGACCAAGATCGAAAAGGGGAAGATGGGCATCACTGAAGCCGAGGCGGCGCGCATCGCGTACGAGATCCAAAACCAAGTGT
>Ga0181566_10002968_pt1 | contig 13877 bp, 7 predicted proteins | sample 101ome_15_FD_133762 | JGI IMG/M metagenome (GOLD analysis project Ga0181566, IMG submission 133762) | Coastal salt marsh microbial communities from the Groves Creek Marsh, Skidaway Island, Georgia - 101402AT metaG (megahit assembly) | ecosystem: Environmental > Aquatic > Marine > Intertidal zone... | reverse complement strand
GCGGGCCGTCTCAGGAGCGGTGTTGGGCTCAATGGTCACGACGGTTTGTGGAAGGTTGACCGTGAAGCCTGCCTCTTCCAGCGTGTCACGGGTGTCTTCGGTCACGCCGATTTTCATTCGGTCAATTTGGTTGCCGAAGTTGTAGACCTTGAACTGGAAGTTCTTGTCGGTCTTGGGCATGAGTTGGACAAAGGGTTCGACAGCCTCAACTTGCACGATACTGAACTGCATGATGTTGATGAGCGCATTCACTTGCGAAGAGGCGGTGTTGGGGGGCGGCAGGTTGTTCAATTCCTGCACCGAAGCCGAAACGGTCAGTTGGCGTGATTGCATCTGCATGTAGGGGTTGGCTCGAACAACCACTTGGAAGTCCACGTCCTGACCTGCGCCGACATACATGTCACCCGGAGCTGCCGTGGCGAGACCATCGCTGGTCACTTGAATGGCGACTTTTTCCACGTAGGCCGTGGGGTTCGACACCGTACAGGTGGTGTATCCCGTAAGGGTCGCACCTGGCTTGACCTCAACCTGAATTTGACCGGGAGCACAGGTCATGGAAACCGCAGCACCGGAGAATTGAGCAGAAGCGGGCACAGCCACAACCAACAACGAACAAAGGTAGATTCCCATCAAAACAACCACGCGCTTCCATGCCGACATTGTCTCACCTATCGTTCTTCCCAACCTCCCCCACCTCATAACCATTATGGGTGTGTTGTGCGAAATTGCTTCATCGCAAAGGAGAATCCACGTGGTGGGCCCGAAGGGAGTTGAACCCCTGACCTCCCGGTTATGAGCCGGGCGCTCTAACCAACTAAGCTACAGGCCCCGTGAATCCGGTCTTGTCGTCGAATGATGAACCTTCTTATGGATCAGTCAAACTGATTCAACGACGATTGCGAAGGTTTGATCCATTCCCTGACGTTCTTTTCCATCTCGTCACGAATTGCTTCGGGAACGAAGATTAAGCATTGTTCATGGGGACGAACCAAGGAACGTATGAGGGCTGAATGCTCAGACACCTCGCGCCCATCTTCTAGGGCGATACCGCCCTGATAAGGTAAGTATCCACGCTTGCTGATGGTGGCTTCAATCATGTCAATTTCGGGGTCAAAGCCTTGCTCAACGAGGGCTTCTTTGATACGGGGCGAAACGATCTCAACCATTTCAGCAGTAAGGTGGTCGATGCGCAGCGACTTGTGGTAGTCTTTCCTCGAAAGCAAACGCTTGGCATACGAGGCCAACTGCGTATCGGATGAGACCGCCCAATGGGGTAGAGCGACCTTGACGTGAGCATCGTTAAGCAACACGTAATCCTCGGGCTGAAGCTCGGTGTTGAGGAGCATGTGCTCGAGCTCTGATGAAAGGGACAGAGCGCCTTCCTCAGCGAGGTGTTTTGCTCGCTCAAGCATGTTGACGAGGTAGGCTTGGGTGAGCATGTTGACCTTGTGAAAATAGACTTGCTGATACATGTGATATCTCGTCACCAAATAGGCTTCAATTGCAGGAAGCCCCCATTTTTTGACAAAGAAGCGACCATCCTGACCCACACGAAGGGCACGGATGACCCGAGCGCTGTCAAATCCACCGATTTGCGCGCCCGTGTTGGCTTGGTCTCGAATCATGTAGTCCATTCGGTCCACGTCAAGTTGGCTACTGACAATCTCCTTCATGAAACGGGGAATGGGAACGCCATCGTGTTCCCCGTACCCATCCATCAAAGCAAATAGACGACCGAGGCGAGCCGTACCGAGGACCTCTCGAACAGCCTTTCCGATGGCCGTGTGCTCCGATTCGAGGATTCGCCGGCCCCAAGATTCATGCGAAGCAAAGGTGGCGTAAACGCGCGGCGTCTCGAGCAAGTGGGAATATGGCGGATGGCCAATGTCGTGGAGCAAAGCGGCAAGTTGCACAAGTTCCCGCTCGTCGTCGCTCAGCAATCCCGGATGGACTTCGTTGAGGTGGTCGGCGAGTTCGCCTGCCAGGTGGTAGGCGCCAAGTGAATGGGCGAAGCGGTTGTGGGTGGCTGCTGGAAACACATACTCGCAGGTGGAGAGTTGCTGAATGGAGCGGAGCCGCTGAAACTCAGGTGTGTCAATGATGGTGGCGTGTGAGGCAGGAACCAAAATGTCGCGATGGATTTCATCGCGAATAACCCTATCTCGACCGTTCATGATGCCCTCCCGTCAAATCGTTTCTTTATAGCACTTCTCGGAGCCGTGTTGAAAATAATGCAGCGATAATGCCTAAGCCCGCTTGAGTACCCCGCCAATCATGGCCGATGCTGTGAAGGGTCTGATGGACCGCATCACGAACGACGACCCTGAAACACGTGGTCAGCAATTGTGGGTGATGTTTGCACTGGCGATGTTTTTGGTAGCCACCCTCAACTGGTATGCCTATGTGCGTGAACCCGAAGTCATTCGGGTGGACCAACTGCTCGAATACAAAAACGAGGTCGTCAAGGTTCAAGGCACCCTGATTTCATGGGTTGAAGACCCCTATGCATCCGGTGACGACCGAGTCGACGCCATCATCGACGACGGTACGGGCGTGGTTGAGTCCCGTTGGTACCGCCCCGGCAGCATGCCACCGATTGGAACCACAGTGACCGTCATGGGAGATGTCATTGAGTACGATGGCCGAATATGGATTCAATCCTTGGGCGCTGGCGCCATGGAATGGACGACGGCAGACCTTCCCGAAATTGAGACCTTAGCCATCGCTGACGTTGCCAAAGACCCAGCCGCCTATGAAGGGAAGTTGATTCAACTCACGGGCTTTATCGGAGAATCCATTGCGCCCGATGCCACCTTCACATCGGCTTATCTCGGCGACCATCCCAATTATGGGAATTCCGAGCACCAAATGCACCTGATTATTCGCTCAGCCATCGGCGAGTGGATTGAAGCAACCTCAAAGATTGAAGTTCAAGGGATGCTAACCTATCAACAACGGGACCTACGGTGGAGTTTACAAGTACAAGGGCCCGAAATTCTGGTGGACAGAAACCACGTCCTCAACATCCCGCAACTCGACTGGAGCGCACAAGCCACGTGGAGTTATCAATCGGGACAAACGGTCACCATGACCGGTGTGTTGCTCACCGGCGATGAACATTGGACCCTCTACGGGCCAAGTGGCGAATCCATCTGCGTCCTTCCCACCCAACAAGACCGGGATAATTCGGCAAGTTCCTCGCTAGACAACACCGTTCAAACGGTGGAGGGCCGCTTGATGTGGTCTTCGTCAACCTCGGGTTGGTGCATTGATGCGAACGAGGGGATGAGCCCGACCCTTGTCAATCCTGAAACTCCCATGAGTTTACTGGCCATGCTCTCAGCCGATCCCGTCGGAATGGTTCAGGACCCCAACGCCACCTACACCCTCTCGGCCTACATGCAGTATGCGATTGAACCCAGCGTTGAGCAGGAAAAGGGCTACTTCGTGGACGCAGCAGCCTACACGCCCGGTTGGACCCGTGTAGCCGTAACCCTTCCCGGACCTCGCACCACCTGGCTCGAAGCGGGTCAAAACGTCATCAGCAACGTCTCCGTCTCTTGGGATGATGAAGAGATGCGCATTCGCCTCATCGTCCACGACTACACTCTTGGGCCGGTGCCACAGGCCCGTACCTTGCTTTGGGACGATGGAGCAACGCAGTGGAGTTACACCCGTGACCAGAACGTTGTTCTTGATGGAAAGGCTGTGTTTGAAGACGGCCGGTGGCATCTTTACCGAGACGGTTCAAACCAATCCATCGCTCTCAACCCTCACGGCCAGGCCATCGGCACAGACGAATACCATGCCGACCAATCCATGACGTGGACCGGAAGGCTCCGACAGGTGCAAAGCGCCGACGGCATGAGCATCGGTTATTCGTTGGACCAAGCAGATGCGCTTGACACCGACGGCGATGGATTAAGCGACACGCTCGAGGACGGATTCGGGACTTCCGTGACCAACGAAGACAGCGATGATGACGGCATCAGTGACCGTGAGGAATACATCAACTCCCTATCATGAGGCGATACCATGCTCGAGGGATACATGTTGGATTTGGCGTGGTTGCTCGGCGCCTTGTTTTTCGGTGTCCTCCTCGGCTCGCTGACGGGATTGATCCCCGGATTCCACGTCAACAACGTGGCTTTGATTCTGCTCGCCCTCTCTCCAGCCCTTCTCGACTTGGGAATCCCCTTGGCCTCCGTGGCAGCCATCATTGTGGCAACCGGCACGGTCCATACCTTCCTGAATTACATCCCTTCGGCGTTGATAGGAGCGCCGGACGGCGATACGGCCCTCTCCTTGTTACCAGGACACCGCATGCTTCTTTCAGGAAACGCTGCACGAGGCGTTGCGTGGTCGGCAAGAGGGTCTCAACTCGGCTTGTTCCTTTCTCTCCCGCTCATCATCGTCGCCCGCATCGCTTTCGGCCCCGAACTTGGTTGGTACGATGACTTGCGCTCTGTGCTTCCGTTCGTTCTGCTGACCATTTCGCTACTGCTGTTGGCCACAGAAACCACGCGGCTCGACTGGCCTCTGTGGATGCAGAAACTCTCTCATGGGAAACTCGGGCGGGACTCACGTCTTGCCGGTTTCTTCACGGCGACTGCGTTCTTCCTCCTCGCTGGAATGTATGGCTGGGGCGTGTTCACTCTGCCCGCCCGCTCCCCTGTCGGCATGCCGGATGCTAGCTTGTTGCTTCCGAGCCTTGCAGGCTTGTTCGGTATTGCCAATCTGTTGGACATTTACGCCACCACCTCCCACCTCCCCCCTCAGCGTGAGAACTGGGCACTCCCTCCCGTTCGCCCCTTGGTAGTGCCCTGCTTCTGGTCCAGCGTCGCTGGCGCCTCCATGGGTGTTTTGCCCGGCATGACCGCCTCGCAAGCCACCGTTTTGGTGATGGGAGGACGAAACTTGGCAGCAAAGGCACAAGGCCGACAAGGATACGGCATGGATTGGGAAACCCGAAGGCTAACCGAACTGTCCGATGACGAATTGCTCGAAATCGCCAAGGCCGAAGCAGAGGACGGTGTGGAAGGACCTCAAACCAAACAGGATTTGGAAATCATCGCCATCCTCTCGGCTGTCAACACGGCGGTGACCGTTATGGTTCTCGGCTTCCTCTACATCATCAGTCGTTCAAGGTCCGGGGCCACACTTGCGCTGAAGATGATGTACCCCATCGAGACATGGTCATCGCTTGAGCCCACCTCGGATTTCATTCGACTCTTGGCCGTGACGCTCGCCGCAGGTCTTCTTGCCATGCCCATGATGCGGTATGTGGGCAAGGGCATGCTGCGCCTCCACGCTGCCATCCCACTGCAACAAATGGTGATGGGCGTTATTCTCTTCGTGGTTGCACTGGTGTGGCTCTCCACGGGATTTGTCGGCATCGGCGTCCTTATTGTGGGCACCATCATCGGCCTACTACCCCCACGGATTGGCATACGACGGTCTCACGGCATGGGCATCATTTTGGTGCCGATTATGATCTACACATTCGCCCAAAAATTCGACAGTTTTGGATTCATTTGAACAAGGACGTGCCCGCATGAAAACTCACCTCACAGCAACCAGCCTGATCTTGCTTTTCCTACTCTCCCTCGCCTCTCCGCTTGCGAGTACATCGCTGGGGGAGGTTGACAAAACCGTTGCCAACACCTCTGCTCGTGCCACCGCATGCAGCGGAAGTGTTTGCATCAACGAAGTCATTCCCGACCCACAGGGCGCCGACACCGCCCTGTATCCCAACGGAGAGTGGTTTGAACTTTACAACAACGGAGGCATGGACGTCGACCTCACTGGCTGGAAAGTCACCACCAGTGCCAACAAAGCGCTGGCCTTCGACGCCAACACCATCGTTGGCTATCAAAGCGGGAACAGTTCCACTTGGACCATCAGTCCGGGCGAGTACGTCGTCATTGCCAGAAACGGAAACAACAACTTCTACTTGACCAACACCGGGTTGTCCATGACACTGGTGGACAACAACAACAACCAGCTTCACACGGCCACATGGGGCTCTGTCTCCGGAGGAACCAGCTACGAACAAGACCCCGCCAGCGCTACGGCCAACTGGATTCCAACTGGAGGGCCTTCCCCCGGGCAGGTGAATTCTGCAGGCGGCCCGGTCACGCTGATTCCGGGCGACCTGGTAATCTCAGAAGTGATGCCAAACCCCTGGCCCTCTTACGACAACGACACCTGGCCCGGAGGCGAATGGGTTGAAATCATGAACACGGGAACCAGCGACATCGACCTCACTGGTTATTCGCTGGCCGACGCAGCAGGAAACACGCTTGAGTTCAACACCACCCATTTGGTCAACGCCACAGCCAGCCCGAGCAGTTTCATCATCGCAGCAGGCGGACACCGAATCATTGCCGTCAACGGGACCAGCCCCTACGGCGTGCTCAACAACGGTGCAGAAACGCTCACGCTCAAGTGGCCAAACGGAAGCCCAACTCACGAAATTTCCTGGTCGTCAACCATCCAAGGATTCTCGCTTGACGACTCCATGCAGACCAACGGCTTGTGGTCCTACGCCTCCTACCCTTCCCAAGAACAAATCAACCCGATGGGCCTCGAGTTGATGCCACGCCAAGCCTTTGATGTTCAGTTCACCGAGGTGCTGCCAAACGCCACCAACGACGGAGCAAATTACCCAGACGGCGAATGGGTTGAACTTCACAACACGGGCACCTCAACCGTTGATTTGATGGGATGGACCATTCTTGACGGGATGGGCAACCTCACCCACATTGACCCTGGAACATTGGTGTTCAACAACACACAAGGGGCGACGACGATTCAACCAGACGGCCGACGCCTCGTTCAGTTCACAAGCGACACGGAATTGTGGGACAATTACAATCACATGTTCCTCCGTGAACCGTCGGGTCAAATCGTTGACACGCTGTTTTACACCACCGATTATGGCGAAGACATCGCCCTCATTCGTGGAACACAACCCACCGACCCGTGGATTCCAGCGGCTTGGAAAACGCCCGGACAACCCGAGCCCGGCACCATGCCATCAGCCAGTACGGTACGGTTCTCTGAGATCTTGCCCGATGCGGTCGGTGCGGACAACCAACAATGGCCTGCAGGTGAATGGCTTGAACTTCACAACTACGGGAACACCGACGTTGATTTGACAGGATGGAAATTGCAGGCTGCCTCCCGCTCCATGACCCTTCACGAATACAACATGCCGTTGCAATCAACACCCATGCTACCAGCAGGGGATGTCGTGCTCATCGCTCTCAACGGAACAAGTTCGTTCTACCTCAAGCACACGGCAGCCGATTCCATCGGACTGCTTGATGCCAGTGGTGCGACGGTGGACACCATCACATGGACAAGAACCGTTGAGGGCGAATCCCTCGTGCCACCCAACAGCACCCACGCAGGAGTTGGGCCCAACGCCAGCAACGCGACGGGAGATTGGATTCTCTCAGCGTGGTCCACACCCGGTGCGTTGAATCCCGTGTGGCCCGCTTACAATGGCTCGGTAGATCTCAGCATTTCCGAGGTTCTCCCGTATTGCAACGATGATTCCATTACCCCCACCGAAGATTGGGTCGAAGTCCACAACACGGGTGAGACACCGGTCAACATTAGCCGTTGGTCGGTTTTGAACGGCGACGGCGATCGCCGATTCATCCGTCTCAACCAACTGTGGAACCAACCAAACACTACAGCAAGCGAACTGCTTCAACCTGACGAAAGGGCCGTGTTTTTGATGGAAGAATGGATGTTGACTGGCTTGGGAGATTCCTTTGACCTGCTCCACCCAGACGGCGGCACCGTAGACAACGCATTCTGGACCGTCATCACGGACTGTCAAACGTTGATGCCGGGCGATGATAGCAACGGCGAGTGGCAACACACCCTTTGGCCTACACCCGGACTTGCGGAACCCGACCCCGACCAGTTTGCCTCAGGAGAGGACCTCATCTTTACGAGGTTCATGGCTTCAGCAACCACTTCAATTTCCGGCGACATGGAATTCATTGAAATCACCAACCTCGGAGAGGAACTTGCGGTACTCAACGGCTGGACGCTTCGCTCAACCACCGGATCGTTGACGACCTACAACGCCACCATCACGTCGTTGATGATTCAACCAGAAAGTTCCGTTCTGTTAGCCAACGATGCCGATGCATTGGCGGTCTACGAACAAGGGACCATCGTCGACGTTGAAGACGCCCTTGACCGTGCCTTCTACTTCCCGGACTCGGGTACGGCTTTGCAACTGCTTGACCCGTCAGGCGCCCAAGCCGACACCCTCGTGTATGGCAACGGCCCGGTTCCACTCGCCGGTTGGAGCGGCATCTCACTCGTGCCACCGCTTACCAATCTTGACAACCTCATCTACCTCCGAGGAAGCGGTTGTGGCGACACACCCGATAGCAACACGGTGGAGGACTGGCATCACCGCTGGAGCCGCTTGGGCGGAAGCACCTTCTGCTACGACACATCGTTGACCAGCACCGGGACCATCACCCCCTTGATCGCCCCTGAAAACGGCCTCGTGGACCTGCTTGCATGGATCGATGGGGCGACAACCTCCCTGAGCGTCCACCTGTACCAACTCCAAGAGCCTCATCTGGTCGAAGCGCTGGTGAACGCCCAAGCACGAGGTGTTGACGTCACCGTCGTGTTGGACTACGGCGACAGCTGGTGGAGTCAATTTGATATGGACACCCAACAAGGCATGGCCACAGAATTGCTGGCCGGAGGCGTCAGCGTTTACTGGTTTGGCGACACCGGAGAAAATCCCTACGCTTACATCCACAGCAAGGCAGCCGTGCGTGACGGGGAAAGCGTGTGGATTGGTTCGGGCAACTGGAAATCCACCTCACAACCTGCACCTGGCGAGGCGGGCAACCGTGATTGGGGTGTCATCGTCGACGACACACCACTCGCCCAAATGGTGCTCCAGCACCTCGCTTTCGACGAGAACGACCTCAAATCTCACATCACACCCGTATCGTTCGCTGATGCTCCTAACGGATGGACCATGCCAGCCACCGGAGCGGTTGTCGGTCAAACGGCGACCGGCATCACTGGCGACTACACCGCTACGCTACTCGTCTGCCCAGACAACTGCATCGGTGAACTGGTCAGCATGCTCGACGGCGCCGATGAAGAAATCTTGCTTTCGTTGCAATACCTCGACATGGATTGGTCCTACGGTTGGGGAGAGAACCCCATTGTTAGCGCTCTTGAAGACGCTGCAGAGCGTGGTGTTCGCGTGCGACTCATCCTCAACGGAGCCTACCTCGACGAGGACATCCAAAGCGTGGTCGACAGAATGAACGAGGAATGGAATTTCACCGAAGGCTACGACACCTCTGCAATTGTGATGAGCGCTGACGAGAATTCAGTCACCAAACTCCACAACAAAGGGGCTCTTGTCGATGGTGAGCAGGTCCTCATCTCGTCCATCAATTGGGGCGATTCTGCGCTGGTCCGCAACCGCGAAATGGGTGTGCTGTTGAACAGCCAAGCCATCGCTTCGGTCTACGAAGCTTCGTGGTGGGATGATTGGAACCGAGTTGACAACACCACGGACAGCGACCAAGATGGGTTGCTGGACATTTGGGAAGTTGAGCATGGCCTGAACCGAGCCCAGCGAAGCGTGATTGGCGATGCTCTCAGCGACGAATCCATGCTCGATGGTGACGATGATGGGTTGTCCAACTTTGCCGAACAACTCCACGGAGGCGACCCGAACAAGGCGGATACCGACGAAGATTGCATCCCCGACGGCCTTGAAGTGGCCTGGGCCCAATCAACGGCTCTGGACATGTCGGTAGAGGACGTATCGCCCTTTGATGCCCTCAACAGCGCCGATGCCGACGGCAATGGTGTGAATGAAAGCGACGAATTGGGGTGCGATTTGGGCGGTGTCGTTGTGGTTCCTGAAGACAACAACACGACGCAAAGCGTCGATGATGACGGAGACGGGGTCTTGAACGTCAACGATGAATGCCCAGAAACGGATGCGGGCGTGGCCACAGACGACAAAGGGTGCTCGTCCGCTCAGCGTGCTGCCCTCGTGCAAGACAGCACTGAGAACAACGCTGGTGAGACAGCCGAGTCGTTCTTCTTCATCCTGATGATTGTAGCGTTGGCCCTTTCTGGTGGTGCGTTCGTTATTCTTCGAAAGATGCGAGCAGAAGCAGAAGGCGTGAAGGACAGCATCACCGAATCGGATTTCGTTGAATTCACGGCCACGCCAAGTGAACCAACATGGCAGACGCCTGTTCTCGATGCATCTGGGCCCATTGTCACTCCTGAAATGCTCGCTCGTGTACCGGGATGGACAGCAGACATGGTGGGTGAATACCTCAAACAAGGTTGGACGATGGACCAGTTGGCGAACTACTACCAAGAACAAGTCGCTCAACACGCCCCGCCAGAGCAACATTGAAACGGGACCTTGACAACCCCGCTTTGATACCCATGGAGATGCGAAGCAGCAACCCAGTCCTCAACCAAGCATTCTGGAGCAACCTTACTGGAAACGACCGCATGACCCTTGAGGGCAGTCTTCGAAAGATTGGTTACCTCCTTTCCTTGACCATCGTCACAGCCATGATTTCGGCCGTCTTGTGCATCAACGCCATCAACAACGGGAACGGTGCGCTAATCGTTACAGGACTCATGGGTCTCGGATTCATGGGTGGGTTGATTATCGCCATGATGGTCTACATCATGCGTCCAGAGAACCCTGCGGGATTGATGAGCCTCTATGCCATTTTCGAGGGTTTTGCCATCGGAGCCTTTTCGCTTTACTTCGAAAGCATGGCCGATGGTGTGGTCCTCCAAGCTGCCTTTGGAACGGTCGGCATCACCGCCACGATGTATTTCATGTATGCATCAAGGATCATTCGACCAACCCCGACCTTCAACAAAGTCATTGGAGGACTTGTGATCAGCATCCTTTTCCTATACTTGACATCGTTTTTCCTCTCGTTATTCACCGCCTATGACGTTCCTTTCCTCCACAGCACGGGCCCGATTGGCATTGCTGTAACGGCCTTCATCCTCGTTGTTGCGGCATTAACCCTCATCTCAGACTTCGGATTCATTGAATCCGGCACAAGGTATGGAGCCCCCAAGAAAATGGAATGGTACGCAGCATTCGGCATCTTGGTGTCCCTCATCTGGGTATACATCGAGATGGTCAAGTTGCTGTGGAAGATCAACGCCTACAGGGACTGATGACACCATGACTCGAAGCATACCCACCGTTGATTTTGGCTTGGCATTGTCCAAGTCATCGGATGACCGGGAGGCGTTCGTCAACCAAGTGGGAAATGCTCTGAAGGACATCGGTTTTTTTGCGTTGGTCAATCACGGCATCCCTCGCTCCCTCATCGACGAAACCTACCGCCAATGCGATGCGTTTTTTGACCTCGACGAGACCACAAAACGAACCTATCTCCAACCCCACATCGCTCATCAACGAGGCTACACGGCCTTTGGCGTTGAACACGCCAAAGACAACCCGGCACCGGATTTGAAGGAATTTTGGCAGGCTGGACGACCGTACCCTAACGACGGGACGATTCCCACTTACCCCGAGAACGTCTGGCCAACCCAACACGTGGCTGGATTCCAAGCGACGACTGAAGACCTCTATTCTAGCATGGAAGCACTGGCTCAACGGTTGCTTGAGGCGTGTTCTCTTTACCTCGGCCAAGACGCAGCCTGGCTTCCCGACATGTCGGTTGAGGGCAACACCATCATGCGCATGATCCATTATCCTCCACTGGACGATTCCACGCCCGAAGGTGCCGTTCGCTCAGCCGCCCACGAAGACATCAATTTCATCACGCTCTTGGTTACGGCGACGGCCGAGGGTCTCGAAGTGATGGACCACGATGGGACTTGGATCAAGGTTCAGGGTGACCAAGACGCCATCATCGTCGACTCAGGTGACATGCTCCAAAACCTCACCAACGGTCTGTTCAAGTCAACCACTCACCGAGTGGTGAATCCCAAAGATGCCAACACCCGCCGATATTCCATGCCGATGTTTGTCCACCCGCGCAATGAAATTGACCTCACACCGCACCCGACGTTTGTTGACATGACCGGTGGTGTTACGCTTTACCCATCCATCTTGGCTGGCGATTTTCTTCACCAGCGTCTCGTAGAAATTGGCTTGATTTGAGGTGGTGGGGTGGACATCACCGAATTGATTCGAGCCATTCAATTTCAGCGTTCTCAACCAACCGACCTGCTCAAGCAGTTCGTCTTAGGCGTCGCCAAGGGAGACGTTCCACACGACCAAACAACGAAGTGGCTGAAGGCAGTTCATCAGCACGGGTGCACCACAGAAGACAAGGTCATACTCACGCAGATGATGGCGCAATCCGGGTCCATGCTCTCGTGGAACGACGGGCCACCCGTGGTTGACAAACACAGCACGGGCGGCGTGGGAGACAAAATGTCGCTGATGCTCGCCCCAGCCCTCGCAGCCTGCGGTTGTCGCGTACCCATGCTCGCAGGGCGAGGTTTGGGCCACACCGGCGGGACCATCGACAAACTCGAATCCATACCCGGCTTCAACTGCCGGCTAACTCCCGGAGAAATGAGCATCGCCGTTGAACGGGTTGGTTGTTGCATTGCGGTCCAAAACGACGCCATCGCCCCTGCAGACGGTGTCCTGTACGCACTTCGCGACATTACCGATACCGTTGACAGCGTCCCCCTGATCACGGCCTCAATCGTCTCGAAGAAGGCGGCAGAGGGACTTCAAGCACTCGTCTTGGACGTGAAAGTCGGCCAGGCAGCCTTCATGAAAACGCTCGAAGAAGCCCGTGAACTGGCACGTTCCATGGTTGAAACAGCCAACGGCATGGGCATCCACACGAAAGCGCAAATCACCAGGATGGACAACCCCATTGGCTCTCACGTGGGCAATGCACTGGAAGTTATCGAGAGCGTGGAGGTGTTGATGGGCAGAGGCTCGAAGGACACACGGAGCCTTGTCATTTTACAAGGAGCAGCCCTGCTATCGATGACGCTCAACCTCACCAACGAGCAAGCGACGAAACGAATGGAAGAGGCCCTCGACAATGGAACAGCACTCAGCGTCTTTGAGCGCATGTGCGTTGAACAAGGCGTTGAGGAAGAGGTCGCTGCAGAGCTCATTCGCACTCCGGAAACAGTGGTTGGCCGAGCACGGTATCAAACGGACATCATGGCACCATCAACCAGTGTGGTGCAATCCATTGACGCAATGCGAATGGCCGAACTTGCTCGGGCACACGGTGCTGGACGGTTCGCACTTGAGGACATCATTGACCCACACGTTGGGTTCGTCATCCACTGCTCACCGGGTGACGCCGTTGAGGCCGGAAACCGTGTACTTACCTTCCACCATAACCGGAAATTAACTACCGAAGAACACGATGACCTCGCTGGAATTGTTCTGGGTGCCAATTCCCACCTCGAACCCATGCCTCGATTGGTGGAGACGATTGAGTTGAACTCAACGAAGCCGTGATAAAGGGGATGTGTGTCGCCCACTCTGCCGATTTAGCTTAGCTGGTGGAGCGTGGGACTGTTAATCCCAAGGTCGTGGGTTCGAGCCCCACAATCGGCGCCATCGTGGCCGTTCAATCCCGTCTTGCCGCTTCCGCAGGATTGGACAGGGAACCTTCTGTGGGGTAGACCCCCCAATAGGCTTCACGTGCTTCCTGATTCACCTGCATGCACAGCACCACATCACCGGGCCGGTCGGGCATGGATTGAGTCCCGTTGAGGTGCTCAATCATCGGCTGAATGTTGGACATGTTGACCACACCCCAGCCGACTTGCGTGCAAGGAGCGATGGGAGAAATTGGCATTGT
>Ga0181566_10002967_pt1 | contig 13883 bp, 12 predicted proteins | sample 101ome_15_FD_133762 | JGI IMG/M metagenome (GOLD analysis project Ga0181566, IMG submission 133762) | Coastal salt marsh microbial communities from the Groves Creek Marsh, Skidaway Island, Georgia - 101402AT metaG (megahit assembly) | ecosystem: Environmental > Aquatic > Marine > Intertidal... | reverse complement strand
TTTTACCAGGTAAATTCGCTTACGCGAAAACTTTGGGCTGACCGTGCTGCTCGTGGATGCGGTTGCAAGTGTCACCGTCCATGCCAAGTCCGTTGGCCAGATTTCCAAAATACTGAGCCTCATAATTTGCTTCCTGAGGTGGAGCTTGAGGCTCGCCTTCGCCAATGAGCGCGCCGAGAATGTTACCGCCGGTGCTGGAGCCCATGGCGTTATTGCTGATAAGACTTCCGAGAATTTTAACTGCGTCCATTTAGTATGTAAGGAGAGGGATAGAATCACGCTTCGAACATTTTTTCCAAGCGCCTCGACCGTAGCCCTACCCGCGATCTGCGACCAGCTTTTTCTTGATCACCTTCAGGACAAGGAAATTACGCGTTTTGGCGAAGGTTTCCAGATTAACGATATCCAGAACTCTTTTCAGTCTCCATGGAATGAGTTCTGACGAACTACCCGCCAAAAATGAACGTCTGCTGTCCCTCGACGTGTATCGAGGAACGGTCATGCTGCTACTCGCCACCTCCGGCCTTGGTCTCGCGAAGGCAGCGAAACAAGGGGAAGGCGCCTTTGCCGAATTTCTGGCGTTTAACAGATTCCATCCCCAATGGAACAGCCAATTCGCTTTTCTCGGCGTTTCGGTCTGGGACCTGATCCAGCCGGCTTTCATGTTCATCGTCGGAGTATCGATGCCTTTCTCCTACGAAAAACGAGCGTGACTCGGGCAGAGCTATGGCAGCCGGATGCGACACGCATGGACTCGAGCGATCCTCCTCACCTTGCTCGGCGTATTTCTGCAGTCTCGCTGGGGCGACACGAACTGACTTTTTACGAATGTGCTAAGCCAGATCGGCCTCGGGTATGGCTTTCTCTTTTTCCTCGTCGGGCGGTCGTGGAAAACTCAATTTACCGCGGGGGCTGCCGTTCTCGTCGGTTACTACATTCTGATGGTGCTACTGCCGCGCGGACTCGAGTCGTGGCGTGCTCATTTTGCCGACGGCACAAGCTTGCCTCAGCAATTCGACCTCTGGTTTTTGAATCTCTTCCCAAGGGAAAAGCCATTCGATGGCCAGGCCTATTCAACGCTGAACTTCGTGCCGTCTTTTGTCACCATGCTGATGGGATTAATGGCCGGACAGCTTCTGAAAAGCGGGGAAACAAGCAGCGGGCAAAAAGTAAAAATGCTGACAATAGCGGCGATCATCCTCTGGATCGTCGGTGCGATTCTCGGAGTGACGATTTGTTCTGTCGTGAAGAAATTATGGAGCCCATCCTGGGCGCTTTTCAGCGGAGGTTATGCGATCGGCTTGCTCGCCCTCTTCTACTGGATCATCGACGTCAAAAAATGGAACAAATGGGTATTTCCCTTTGTCATCGTTGGCCTGAATCCGCTGGCGATGTATCTCATGGGAATGCTCTCCAAGGGATTCGTGAGAGCCAATCTGCATCGACACGTTCCTCATTTCATATTTGCCGGTCCAGCGGTGCCGCCTGCTTAGGCAGAAGCAACTCGATTCGTCACGCAAGTCGGTCACATTTTTTTCTGTTCGCCGCCTCTGCAGTCTCGCCAAACTGCATGCGATGAAATTTGTAATTGCTTTACTAACTCTGGTCAACTCGACGGCTTTTCTTTTCGCTGCTGAAGTTTTTGAAATCGGCGACGCCAATTTCTCCGAACTTCCCGGAGGAAAAGAGGCCGATGGAATCGTGGGAGACTTCGTTCTTCGAAATGACAAAATCGAAGTCGTTATTTCCGGCAATCTCCCGCTCCGACGACCAAACATGAGCGCCTTCTACGGCGACGGAAACGAGACGCCCGGCTGCCTCTACGATTTGACCCTGCGGGATGCAGACAACGATCAGATCACGATCTTTACACCTAGCGCGCAAAAAGGACCGGTGAACTACGTGAAGATTGTCGATGCGCCCGAGGAGCATGTCGCTGTCGAAACTGTCGTTACTACAGCCAAAGGCAACGGACTTGGAAAAACTCATCGCTATCTCTTGAAAGATGGATGGCATGGCGTGCTAATCGTTTCCGAGTTCCAGAACGATTCCAAAGAGGAAAAGCAATTCTCCCTCACTGATGGCTGGACACAAATGCGAAGCAAAGGTTCGGTCAAAGGAATCCAGTGGGCAGACTCAATCGATCCCGCACACAAATGCGGCTATGCATTTGCCTGGGTCGAAGAGGAAGGGGCCGCCATCCCTGAATCCAATACCGTCAAGCTCGCGCCTGGGAAGTCCCTCAAGGTGGCTCGATTTCTCGCAGTCGGGAAGTCCCCTGCCCAAGCAGTAGGCGTCGTGGCTCAGAGAAAAACCCCTGATGAAGTCGGAACAGTCACCCTCGTTCTCAAAGACAAGGATGCGAATCCAATCGTCACGGGTCGAGCCATGGTCAGTCTCGGTGATGCCAAGCCCACCCCAGCTTATCCTGATGACGAAGGCAAAGCGGCTTTCGCCTGGCCGAAAGGAACACACAAAGTGTCACTGGAAGACATCGGGCGAAAAACTGTCTCAAGGGATCTGAAGGTGATCGAAAATGTTATTCTCGAACAGGATCTGTCAGATCTTTCTCAAGTCTCTTTTGCCATCACTGCAGAGGACGGCACTGACATCCCTTGCAAAGTTCATTTCACTCCGCGAGATGGAACACCGAAACCTGATCTGGGGCCGACCGATCGCGCCCATGGCTGCAAGGACCAATGGCACTCCGCAACCGGAAAGTTCAACGTCCCCCTTCCTCCCGGCAGCTACCGGGTGACGGTGGTGAGAGGCCCGGAATACGATGCCATCACCCAAGATATCGAACTTGCACCCGGCGCTTCCGTCGAGGTGAAGGGAAAGCTGATCCGCTCCGTCAATACGAACGGATGGGTTTCCTGCGACTTTCACAACCACTCCACGCCGAGTGGAGACAACACCTGCGGCACCGATGATCGCCTCATCAATCTCGCCGCCGAGCATATCGAATTTGCGCCAACGACAGAGCACAATCGCCTCTACGATTGGGAACCACACATCGGCAAGCTGGGCCTCAAGAAATTTCTGGCCACCGTGCCTGGCATGGAACTGACAGGGAGAGGAGCCCACTTCAATACATTCCCTCTGAAACCTGATCCCAAAAAGCAGGATGGCGGAGCACCTGTCTGGCAAAAGGACCCTCGTCTGAATGCGATCGTTCTACGAAACTACCAGGGAGAAGAACCTGATCGCTGGGTTCACGTAAACCACCCTGACATGTCGGAAAATTTCATCGACTGGAACCGCGACGGCCGCGCTGATGGTGGCTACGCCTATTTCGGAGGTTTGCTGGACGGATTAGAATCACAGAACTACCGCGCTTCGAGCATTCTCGCTGGTGCTCCTTTTTCAATTGGCAAAGCCCGCACCGGTCTTGGCAAGCAGGTGAACTACAATCGCGAGTTCATCTGGCTTCAGCTGCTGAACCAGGGCTTGAAAGTCTGGGGTATCGGGGTGGCTGATGCACACCACGTTTACGGAAACGGTGTCGGCAGCTGGAGAACTTACATTCCAAGTCCAACTGACGATCCCGAGGAAATCGACTGGAGAGAAATTTCCCGCCGGGCAAAAGCCGGAAACATGATCCTGTCGAGCGGCCCCTTCTTGAAAGTGCAAACTGACAACGGAACCATTGCGGGAGGATATGAGAGATCGACTGGCAAAACATTGCTCAGTGTCAAAGTTTCCTGTGCCAACTGGTATAACATCAACCGGGTTCAGGTACTGGTGAACGGCCGGCAGGATCCGCGATACAACTACACTCTCGAAACGCACCCCGATCTTTTCAATGACTCGGAACAGAACAGTGGTTTTGCCAAAATGATCGAGCTCGACCTCAGTGAAGACTCTCAGATCATTGTGGTTGCCATTGGCGAAAAGGAATCGCTACAGCGTGGATTCGGCACGAGCAGCCAGGCATCGATCGAACCTTGCGCCTACAACAATCCAATCTACATAGATGTAGATGGAAACGGCTTCGAGCCAAACGGAGATGTGCTCGGCTATGAGCTGCCGGTGGTCGGACTGAGTGTGGAGAAGGTGGAAGCGATGCTGGGACAGTAGCAGCATCGCATTGCTCCCTCTCACCAAGAGGGAGATAAGACTTTCGCTGAAAACATTCCGGGAGAAGGCTCCAAAATTACAAGTCCCCGTCGGTCACCGCTCCGGTCGAAGCGGATGACACGAGCTTAGCATACTTCGCGAGAACCCCCTTGGTGTAGCGCGGCTTCGGCTGCTTCCAACTTTTCTGACGAGCAGCTAGTTCTTTCTTCGTGACCTTGAGAGTCATCTCACGCTTTTCAGCGTCGATGGAAATCTCATCGCCGTTTTTCACAAGCGCGAGCGGACCACCAACAAAAGCTTCCGGCGTGACGTGCCCGATCACAAAACCGTGACTTCCACCTGAGAAACGACCGTCAGTAATCAGGGCAACGTCCTCTCCCAAGCCAGCTCCCATGATCGCTCCGGTTGGCCCAAGCATTTCCCGCATTCCGGGACCGCCCTTTGGCCCTTCCATGCGAATGACAACGACGTCACCTTTTTTGATCCGTCCGCCGAGAATTGCCTTCATTGCTTTTTCTTCAGAATCATAGACCTTGGCCTTCCCCGTAAAACTGAGGCCCTCCTTGCCCGAGATCTTTGCAACCGCACCCTCTGGAGCGAGGTTTCCGTAGAGCACAACAAGGTGGCCATCTTTCTTGATGGGCTTTTTCAAACTGCGAATGACGGTCTGGCCCTTCGGGTAGGAAGCCTTTACCTTTGCCAGATTCTGCTTCATCGTCTTTCCAGTCACGGTCATGCAATCACCGTGAAGCAGTCCCGCATTGAGTAGCATTTTCATGAGGGGAAGCGTCCCGCCGATTTCGACGAGCTTCATCATCACATTCGCTCCGCTCGGCTTCAGATCGGCAATCACGGGAACGCGTTTCCCAATCCGGGTAAAATCGTCGATCGAGATTTTGACGCCTGCAGCATTGGCGATCGCGATGAGATGAAGCACTGCGTTGGTCGAACCGCCAAGTGCGGTGACAACGGTGATCGCATTCTCAAATGCCTTCTTCGTCATGATGTCACGAGGGCGAATGCACTTATTGATCAAATTCACCACAGCTGCGCCCGCATCGAAGCAATCCATCATTTTTTCATCACTCACCGCTGCCTGTGCGGAGCTGTTCGGGAGACTCATGCCAAGCGCCTCAATCGCACTCGCCATTGTATTCGCAGTATACATTCCACCGCAGGAACCGGGGCCGGGAATCGCAGTTTCCGTAACTCCTTCGAGTTCCTTGTCGTCAATCTTTCCGGCGCTGTGTTTTCCAACCGCCTCGAAAACCGAAACGATGTCGACGTCCTCGCCTTTGAAGCAACCGGGCTTGATCGTTCCTCCGTAAACGAAAATTCCCGGACGATTCATCCTCGCAATGGCCATCATGCAGCCCGGCATGTTTTTATCACATCCGCCAATCGCAACGACGCCGTCCATACCTTCGCAGCCAACTACTGTTTCGATCGAATCTGCAATGACTTCGCGACTGACGAGAGAATATTTCATTCCCTCGGTTCCCATCGAAATCCCGTCCGAAATGGTGATGGTATTGAACTCGACACCCTTTCCCCCCGCGGCATCGACACCCTTGACCGACTCCTTGGCGAGACCATCGATGTGCATGTTGCATGGAGTCACCATGCTCCAGGTCGATGCGACTCCAATAATCGACTTCTGAAAGTCTTTATTGGAAAAACCAACGGGATGCAGCATTGCGCGGCTCGGGGCACGATCGGGACCGTCGAGCATGGGAGCAGAATACTGTCGATGAGCTGGTGAGGATGTTTTCTTAGCCATGTCGGAACTTGCAACTTTTTCTAATTGATGAAAATATTATTTTTCTCTCTTACTGATACTTTTTTGATATGACTAATTTTTCCTTTCGCGAGTTGGAGTGTTTTCTTGCTGTTGCCGAAGAATTGTCATTCACCCGCGCAGCCGAGCGACTTCATCTTGCTCAACCACCCCTTTCCCGGCACATCCGGCAGCTCGAGGAAAAGCTAGGCATCGAGTTGTTTCAGCGGTCTCGAAGAAAGGTTTCAATTACCGCTGCAGGAAAAGCTTTTCGAGAAGAAGCTCAGGAAATCCTCGCCCGCATTCGACGGGCAGGAGATGCCGCTAAACGAGCCGCCGCCGGCGAGACGGAGCATCTCCACATTGGATTTGTCAGCGCAGTTCTCTCGAAGGAATTGGTCGAACTCTTCTGCCAGTTTCGAAATGCCTATCCCAATACCCGGCTCAACCTTCATGACCGACTTCCTTCCGAACAGATTCAAGAACTCACGAACGGAGATCTCGATATTGGGTTCATCGGGATTGCTCCAGAAAAGCTTCCTCGAAATGTGATTGCCACTAGGTGGATGATGGAGCGCCTTATGGCATTTCTTCCTCCGCAGCATAAACTGAGCGGAAAAAAGTCGATCCGCCTCGCAGATCTGGCAGACGAGAGTTTCGTAGCAATTTCCTCAGAAGCGGCACCCGCTTTTTCATCCCATCTCAGAAAAATCTGCAAAGAAGAAGGCTTCCAGGCCCATATCGTCCAGGAAGCTCGTCGCGCACAGGCCGTTGCGGCGATGTCTGTTACCGGATCCGGGGTCGCGATTTTGCCAGCCTCATTGCATCGACTGACCGGGAACGGCATCCCACTGCGGACATCAGGAAATAGAAAAGCGGAGATCGAATATGTCGTCGCCGCGAAAAGCTCCGCCAACGAATCCGTTGAACAGTTTCTCGATCTGGTCCGCTAGCTACCAGCTTACGCTACCGCTGCGGCTCGTCGTCGCAGCTTTCCGATTTGCGTCCGCGCTTTCGCCCTTCCCTCTTTCGTCAGAGAAAGCGATTTGGTGGAACCGGAGAGCAATCCTTTGTCCAGCAGGCCATTCACTACCGAAGTGACGTGCGTGATTCGGGAGCGACCACTTTCTACGACAATATCATTCACGTCGCGGCTGGAAAAAACATCTTGTTGATAGCCCTCGCCAAGGATCAACGCACTCAACAGTGCCTGATCACCGAGAGATAATTGGTAGTTCTCCTGATCTTCCAGAATCGCCTGCCCTTGCTCGTTCAGGCTCGGTCCCTCGTCCGAATTCTCCGGAAAGTGAGAGTCCCCAGTGAGGTCCCCTTCCGTTCGAATCTGCTTCGCCACCTGAACCGACGCTTCCAGAACTTCAAGTTGTTGCAAATTGAGATGAGGCACCGTCGAAACGATGTCAGAAAACTCAATTGTACTCATTTTTTCCGCCATATTTGCTCTTTATCTCAAATTTTTCACTTTTCTCGTTGCCTTTCTGTATTCTATATGAGAACAGAATCATATGAACGAACAAGATCTGAACAATTATCGGTCATTTCGAGATAAAGTCCCGCTCTTTTTCTCAATTTTTTACAAGAAATCCTAATACAACCGCAAAAAATGAGAGAAATTGAGAATATTTTTGTAAATAGCATGGAAGATTTCATGCGCGAAATGGTTCCCCAGCTAGGCTTTCAGCGGAATCCAATCTACCGAGGCCAGGCTTCCGATGTCTGGTCCGTCCTTCCTCCACTTTTCCGTGAGGAAGTTGCGAAATCCGAGTTCAAAAGCTGGAATGAACTGGAAGGCGCCTTCCTCCTCCGCCTCAAACAACGTGCACGAGGGGAATTAGGCTACGACCCCACGACGGAACTGGAGTGGATGTCGATCGGTCAGCATTATGGGCTTCCCACTCGCCTTTCGACCTGGAGCGAAAACGCACTAGTTGCTCTTTACTTCGCCACCTCCCCCCATTGCGACGATGACGGAGTCGTCTGGCGTATTCTTCTCGGTGAAGCAGAACTCACAATCTCACACGACTACGAGCAAGTGCCGGAACAGGTTCGCGTCTACATGCCACAGAATACGACACCGGCGATGCTAAACCAGCAGACCTGCTACCTCTCTCACCCTCTCCCAGATCAGGATGCCGCCCCCGAAACTCTCGAAGACTACTTTGAGCTTGGCGATGATCGCATCCACCTTGCCCGTATCATCATCCCTGCGGAAGAAAAAGCCTTTCTCCGCAGCCGACTCTCGATGATGGGATTCGACAGCCGGAAACTCTTTCCTGGCATGCACGGACTTTGCGAGCAGATCAGCGAAGAAATCTACCACCACACTCAGACCTTCGAGTGGGTGTTCCCCGATTCGGAATCGGATTCGGAAGCGGCGTAAAATCCCTACTCCGATTCGACAAGCCACTTCCGAAAGAACGCAGACACCGTCCTCTGCACATCTTCCGCGTTGAATTCAGGGCCTCCATGGCCTGCTCCCTCAACGATCACCAGCTGGGATGACACTCCGGCCTTTTCGAGGGCTGCGTGCAAGCGCTCGCTTTGAGCTACCGGAACTCCCGGATCTTCACTCCCGTGCATAATCAGAAAAGGAGAGTCATCCTTTGATACCTGATGCAATGCGCTGGCATCTTTCGCTAACTCCGGCACATCGCGGACGGTAGATCCCAGCAACTTGGCCCCGTTCGATTGACTTACTTTTTCGAGCGGCCGTTTTTCACTGACGATATTGGGCGGCATCGTGAGCAAGTCCGTCGGGCCAAACCAGTCGCAAACTGCCTGCACCCGGCTGCTGATTTTTTCTTCTCCTGCCGGGCGCGTGCCCATCAGCGCGACAAGGTGCCCGCCCGCCGAGCTTCCCATCGCTCCAAAGCGATCCGGATCGAGTCCGAACTTTTCCGCGTTGCTCCGCAAATACCGAACCGCCGCGTAGCAATCATCAATCTGCCCCGGCCACTGCGCCACATCAGTCAGTCGATACCCTACGCTCGCGACCGCAAATCCATCCTTGAGCAGAAACGATGCCTTGCATCTATCTTTGCTCCCATTGAGCCAGCCTCCGCCGTGAACCCAGAAGACTACCGGTAGAGACTTGGAGGCCCCAGCCGCTGGCAAATACAGATCAAGATGCAGGTCCACTCCATCGTGAGTCGCATAAAGGATGTCTTTCTTCACCGTGGCACCTTCCGGGAGGACCGGTGCCTTCCTCTTTTTCTGCGCCTCTGCCGGCGGGACAAGGTACAGCGAAAGCGCAAGCAGCAGAAAAGTTCGCACAAAAAGGGCTAGGAAAAAATTTCTCATCACGAAGAAGCTACTGACGATTCCTTGCGGCGTCGAACATTGTTCGCGTAATTGGCCTCTCATGAGATTTCTTGTCGTAACCCTGCTTTCCCTTGCCTATCTACCCTCTCTCTTCGCGGAAAAGGCAAAGCCGAACATTCTCTTCATTTTTTGCGACGACCACGCCACCCAGGCGATCAGCGCATACGGCGGACCTCTTGCTGAGATTGCCCCGACACCAAATATCGACCGCCTCGCAAAAGAAGGCATGCTGTTTCGCAAATGCTGCGTGACCAACTCGATCTGTGGCCCTTCCCGCGCCGTCGTCCTCACTGGAAAATATTCCCATCTCAACGGTTTCCGGAATAACGGAGACACTTTCGACGGTTCGCAGCAGACCGCTCCCAAGCTCCTGCGCAAAGCCGGATACCAGACCTCAATTGTCGGAAAGTGGCATCTCAAGTCCATTCCAACTGGCTTTGACCATTTTGAAGTCCTCAAAGGCCAGGGCCAATACTACAACCCGCGTCTCCTCACCAATGGAGAGATCGTCAATCATGAAGGCTACACCACTGACGTCATCACCGACCAGACTCTGAAGTGGCTCGAAAACCGAGATCCCGAAAAACCATTCTTTCTCATGAGCCAGCACAAGGCTCCTCATGGTCGATGGGAGCCAGCCCTCCGCCACCTCGAATGGCTCGACGACGTTGACGTGCCTGAGCCCCCCACTCTCTTTCACGACTATGCCGGTCGCAGCGCAGCCTCGAAGCAGCACAAGATGGGAATCGCCGATCACATGGGCCCGCATCGGCTCATGCTCGAATATTCCAGCAAATTCACTCCTGAACAATTCGCCAAATTCGACGGACACTTCCGTCCCCAGAACGAAGCTTTTCTCGCCGCCAATCTCGAAGGCAAAGATCGCGCTCGCTGGCACTACCAAAGATACATCAAGAATTACCTGCGCTGCGTGAAAGCCGTCGATGAAAATGTCGGACGTCTCCTCGACTACCTCGATCAGAACGGCCTTTCTGACAATACCGTCGTTATCTACAGCTCCGACCAAGGATTCTACCTCGGGGAGCACGGCTGGTTTGATAAGCGCTGGATGTATGAGGAGAGCTTCCGAACCCCTCTTCTGGTCCGCTGGCCCGGGACTGTCGAGCCGAAGAAAACAAACGATACCGAAATCGTCTCCAACCTCGACTTTGCTTCCACCTTTCTCGACATCGCCGGAGCAGAAATTCCCGACGATCTTCAGGGACGATCCCTGCTACCCGTCTGGAAAGGGGTCACGCCAAACGATTGGAGAAAAACCCACTACTATCACTATTACGAAAGCGGCGGACATGGGGTGCCGCTTCACTTCGGTGTGACCAATGGCCGCCAGAAACTGATCCGATTTCCCGAACCGCACCTCGATACCTGGGAACTCTACGACCTCAAAACTGATCCACAGGAAATGGAAAGTCGCTACGATGATCCCGCCATGAGCGAGGTCCAGGCGGAACTGAAAGCCGAGCTCGCCCGCCTTCAGGATCGTTACGGCGTTCCTGCAGAGTAAAACCTCAAGCGAGGATCTCACTCATCGCGCCCGTGCTGTCGGAAAAGTTCTCCACGGGCACTTCCACCTGTTGCAGCAGAGTGAGGAGCAGGTTCGACATCGGAACATCGGCTCCCAGCTTCAGATGCTGACCGTTATTGAGACCCATCCCTTTGCCGCCAGCTGTGAGCATCGGACAATTGTTGTTGTTGTGAGTGTTGCTATTGCTGGTCCCGTACAAAATCGCGGTGTTATCGAGCAGGCTGCCCTCCCCCTCCGAGGTGGAACGCATTTTCTCGAGAAAGCGAGCCAGTTGCTGCGCTAGGAACAGATCCCACTTGCCCAGCGCTTCTGCACCACCCTTTTTGTTCCAGCCGTGGGCGAGGCCGTGCATGTTTTTCGGCAGGCCAAGCAGCTCAGGAAATTTTCCGGCAATCGAAGTCGCACCGTTCATGTTTCCGATCTGGTAGGTCGCGACACGCGTTGAATCCGTCTGAAAAGCGAGATACATCAGGTCATACATCGTGCTGACATACTCCGCAGGCGTGTTCTCATCCGCATCGAGGAAGAGTCCAGTCGGGTCCACTTCGGGCTTCGGCACATCGAGCCAGGACTCGGACCTCTCGACGCGTTGCTCGATGGACCGAACCGAATCGAGATATTCATCGAATTTCTCCTGATCCTGTTTCCCCAGTTTTCCCCTGACCGATTTGGAATGCTCGTAAACGAGATCGAGCATACTGGAGGAACGAGCCAACTCTTTTCGCTGGTGATCCAGGTCATCGGAATTGGCTCCGAAAAAGCGGTTAAAAATCACCCGTGGCTTGTTCAGGGCCGGAACGGGTTGTCCCGTTCTCCCAAAAGAAAGCGTACTGGATCGAGTTGGTTCCCCAACGCCTCCATCAGTCGACATCACGAGCGAGCAATATCGCGTCGCTCCACCAAAAGCATCCGCTGCGACCTGATCTGCCGAGACAGTATTTTTCAGCTCACCGGGTTTGAGTTCCGCTCCAGTCAAAAAGATGTCAGCGGTATCGTGGCCTCCCATCTTCCGGCCTCGGGGATGAGAGAGACCTTCGATAATCGTGATCTCTTCGCGCAATGCTTCGAGAGGTTTCAGACTTTCATTGAATTGAAAATCGCGACCACCGTCTCCATTCGGAAACCATCGCCAATTTGATCCTTCCGCACCTGGGCGGGGCAGACTTGCACCGTAGGGAAAATAGACCGAGCAAAATCGTCGCGGCACCGCGGTAACTTTATCCGCTCCCATGCATTCCAGGAGAGGAAGACCGAGAGATGCTCCTGCTCCCCGGAGGAAGGTTCTGCGATCGAGGTGCCACGACTTTTTCATGCTTGGTACTATTTACGGAAGAACAATTCACTTCCCGCGATTCGTTGGATCAGATAGGAGAGACGAAAATCATGGGTCACGAAATCCTCCGCTACTTTATCTACGATTTCCTCATCCGTAAATTCAAGATCGCGCCCCAGCGCGTAGCTCGTCATTCGTGCGGTCAATGCCCGGGCAAACGCTTCTGACTTCTGCTCGACGAGATATTGCTTCAAGTCCGCCATTCCTTGGACAATCTCCCCGTCAGGTAAATTTGCCTTCGCATCGACCGGAATTTCCTCCCATTCGTTCCGACGTTTTTTCACGAGAGCCTTTCTGCGAATTTTCTCTCGCCACTGGCCGATCGCATCAAAATTCTCCATCGCAACACCCCAGGGATCGATCCCCTTGTGGCAATCCGCGCACGACGGATCTTCACGATGGGCTTCCAATTGCTGCTTCACGGAAAGCTTCGCCATGTCCGGGCTCTCGCCATTCAGTTCTGGCACATTGGGCGGCGGCGGCGCAGGCGGATCATCGAGCAGCCTTTTCCGCAACCACACCGCTCGCAGAATCGGATGAGAATCCTCGCCCGTTGAATTTCCCAACAAAACAGAAGCCTGGGTAAGAAGCCCTCCCCTCGGATCGGCTCCCGCAAGACTTGTCCGCTCAAAGGCTGCCCCGCGCGGTCCGTCACTGATTCCGTAATGCCTCGCCATGGGCTCATTCACCATCACAAAATCGGACTCGAGAAAATTGAGCGCGCTGAGGTCTTTTTTCAGAATTTCGGAGAAAAAAGCACGCGTCTCTTTTTGCATCTCCACTTTCAATGAAACGTCGAAGTCCTCGTAGTATTCTGGATTTACGGCAACGCGATCGACACTGCTGAGGTCCAGCCACTGGTTTGTAAATTGCGTGACGAATCTTTCCGACCTCGGGTCCTTCAGCATGCGAGCGATCTCCTTTTTTCGAATGGCCGGATTCGAAAGTTTCCCGTCCCTCGCCTTTTTCAAGAGCGCCTCGTCTGGCATCGTGCTCCAGAGGAAATAGGAAAGTCGCGAAGCGAGTTCAAATTCAGACAAATCGCGTTTCTCCTCGCCGCCCGGCTCGACCAGATACAGGAACTCCGGGGAAATCAGAACCATCGCGAGTGTTTCACTGATAGCCGTTTCAAATTGATCCACCGTCGGACGAATTTTCTCAAAGAAACGGAGAAAGAAAGCGACCTCTTCTTCTTTAACCGGGCGGCGGAAAGCTCGCTCCATGAATTTCGAAACCACCTCGGCGGCGTAGGCTCGCTCGTCCTTGCTCTGGGACGAAGATTCAAACAGGATCTCGCGATGATGCTGAGGCGGCCAACTCGAGTGTACCGGGGCGACAAATTCAAAAGACTCAATCACAATCTTGGGGAAGTTCGGATCTTCCACGTAGACTTTTGCTTTTCGCTTTTTCTTCTTATCTTTAGGTGGTGGCGGATCCTGAAGTGAAGCAAACTCTTCGCCATCGTCATACACATTTGTGATCCAAGCCAGCATGCCCGGGTATTTACTCTGGGTCCGGGATTGAATCGGAAATCGCTCGATACGCTGTCGAAAAACAAACTCGGTCGGCTCTTCGCTGACGACATCGACCATTCCGACATCCTCCGCCGGAGTCTGGGTATCGGCCCGATAGCCAAACCGCACTTTCATGCGCGGATAGCCTTTCCCTTCCACTAGTTCGGCACGTGCACGAACTCGGATCTCAAATTCCCCGTTGTCAGGAAATTCTTCCATCCGGGCAACAAAGGCATTGGCTCGACCAACGCGGTTGGAAAAGTTCCCCCTCTTGTCCGCTGCGGTCTCCTTACT
>Ga0181566_10002964_pt1 | contig 13890 bp, 14 predicted proteins | sample 101ome_15_FD_133762 | JGI IMG/M metagenome (GOLD analysis project Ga0181566, IMG submission 133762) | Coastal salt marsh microbial communities from the Groves Creek Marsh, Skidaway Island, Georgia - 101402AT metaG (megahit assembly) | ecosystem: Environmental > Aquatic > Marine > Intertidal... | reverse complement strand
TAGAAGCACGAGAACAATTTGAAAGGCGAGATTTAGAATCTGACAATTACTATAACGGAATAATAAACGTTCGTATAGGCAGTTCTAAAATATTAAAGGAGTACCTAGGCAATGAAACAGGTAAAACAAAACTTTAGGCAATTATACAGCACACAAGGTTAGCGGGCCGGATACATACCGCTGTGGAAAAGTTGGGGAGTAGACCCAAACACGTAACATGTTGAGCCAACGCCCAGAGGCGGTAAGTTGACATAGATTGCTGCTGTCAGTCACAAAACACACTATGTTCATAAAAACTGTACAAGTAGGAACGAGAGTGCAGATAACGTAACAGTGTTACGTGATGTCGACGTAGGTAGGGAAAGGTCAGAGCCCATTGAACGTGTGTATAAACAAATACCTATTTCCATGTCACGGGTGGTGATACTCACAGGAAAACCGAAAGGCTTTTTTTATGACGGGACCGTAACAGGTTCCGTCTGAGCAGATTAATCTACAGGAATCTTTCTTCCCGAGTACCTAAAAAAATCTAAAAAAGACTATCAGATAAAATCTAAAAGCGTATTAGTACGAAGTAAGTTGTTGAGTTTGATTTGCGATAGCGATAGCTGAGCAAACAAACGAAGACATGGATCAACGCAGTTGAGACATAAATAACATAAACATGATATTAAGGAATCCTCATGAAAGCTGCTGACTTTATTTTATTAGAACAATCAGAAGACTTATGGATTGACCAACAGGTCGGCGACATCTGTAAACAATATGGTATCGACTGTGATGCTCCTGATGCTTTTAAAAAGGCTAATAAAGCATTAGAAAAAGACTACAAAAAAAGAATTAAAGAAGTAAAAAAAGATTTAGCTAATCCAAAATATCGAATGATGAGAAGGGTTTTAGAAAATCAAATAGAAAACCTCCGAGACACATTGCGTAGAAAACAAGATTTTTTACATCGTAAATTTAAAGGTTTTTCAAGATATACAGGATCAAAGCCTAGTAGACTTTCAGGTCAAACTCCAAGAGGAGCTGAGACACAAACACCATCAAATACACAACAGCAACAGCCTACACAAAAACCAAAACCTAGCTCTAGTACCCAAAGACCTAAACCTCAAGGCACTATAAGAGCTAAGAACTTCGATACAAGTGGTCTAGAAGCTTTTTTTGGTAGCAGTGGCCCAGGACGAAAAACACTAGTAGCAGTAGCAAATTTACCATTATTTAAATTTATCGGTGCGGCTGTAATTGGACAACAAATGGTCACTATACTATCAGATTACAATGCTTATTTGCTAGGTATTCAACGTGTTAGAGATAACAACATACAGGGAGTTCCTTGCGAAATATCGGGATATGATGGTTACTTAGACGACTACATTGATATAGATCTTGAAAATGAAAACCAGCAGTTTAAGATAGAAAAAAATACTTCCGGCGGCAAAGTTTTATCTAGATCGGATAGCTCGATCACAAAACGAATATCAGATGAACTTTTTGCAGCAATACCAACTTTGCTTGCTGGTACTGCGGCATGGATAGGTTTGATAAGAGGTATAGGAACAGCAGTTGGTGCTGTATTTGCATCGTCTGGTGTTGGCATATTTGCTGGTGTAGCTGTATTGATACTTACAACAGGTGCAGCATGGCTAATTACAATGATGGTAAACAAATTTATAGATCGGTTTGAAACTCAAGGTAGATTTTTAACAAATCCTTTAGCATCATTGATGATGGAAAGATTTGTATCGGATGGGTATATTGATCAAGTTTGCGACACTGGTAAAATATCAATCGGAGGCGAAGGCGGTTTTGAAATTCCAGCAGTTGCTCCTAGTGCATCAGATATACCTGTTATAGGTGATATGCTACCCGACGGCGACAGAAAAAATCCATTTGAAATTAATCTAGATGAAGCTAGACAAGCATATGATGATCGAGAAGATGATATGCCAGTAAGTGATAATTCAGAATTCAAAATGAATCGTCAAGATGCTATGCGCATTGAGAATATGTTTGAAGATATAATTACAGAAATGCTAGCTGAACTTCAAGGTCCACGTCGTGCAGAATTAGAAAGACTTATACAAAGGTCAGCAGCTATGCAAAATCAAAACAAAGACGATGAAAGAGTAGCATAGTAATGAGAGCTAACGAATTTGTAGCAAATAAAATTTATCAAGAATCAAAACTTTTTGAAGATGAACTTTCTGACTTTTTTCAAATAGAAGAAATCCGAGTAGAAGGTGAAAAAAAGTTTAGGTTAAAATATGGCCCAGATGACACTGAAGGCGAATTATTTGATACAAGGCGAGAAGCACAAAAAGCAAAAAGAGAACAAATTAAACTAGCACGCCAAGCAGGTGATTTTCCTGAAGATTTTAAATCATTAAAAGGTAGAATAAAACAAGCAGTAGGCTTTTTAAATAAATTTGGTTGGTTAACTTTTATATTTGCTGTGATTGATGGTATTGTTGAAACATCTGAAATAGTTCAATACTCTAGACTATACCATAGAAAATTAAAAGAATTAAACGTATGCGACCTCGATTACAATATCCAAAATTTGTCTATAGAAAAACAAAATCAGTTAAAACCGTATATAAGCAAAATCTCAGAAGAAATTACAAATGGAATTATTTCTGTTTTAACAACTATTCTAGCAAGTCTTACAGCATTTTATGCCGCAACAGTTTGGATTAGACCAGTTCTAATAGGCTTAGGCGTTGGTGGCTTAATATTAAATATAATTATATATGGTTCTGTTTCAGGTGCTATGTATGCCTTACACAGAGTAACAAATCATCCAAGATTTTATTCAGCAGTTAATGGTAGAATGTATAATGCATTAAGGCCTACCTTAGCAAGTGAATGGTGGGTGAAAAAAGCGTGTAATGATGATTTTGTAAATTTAGGTGCAAGACAAATACAAGAATCTACACAAATCGATAGTAGTATAGATTCTTCAATGGAAGGTATATTGAAAGAAATTGAATCAGATCCAAAAATACAAGAATACGCAAGAGAAGCAGAACAAAATAAACAAAAGGGATTGCCGCGTTTCCATTGGGCAAAGCCTAATGCTACACCATAGGTATTTTTGTTTGAGCAGTTGTTTCTAAATTTTCTTTTATTATATCTTGGTATATTTTGAAATCTTCACGACTAATTTTATGCATTAAATCGTTATAACTTAGATGTCCTCGCATAAACCAACCAACTTTGTAATAATGATATTTGATCTCTTTTACTTGATTATCTATTTGTGTAATAAATTCTCTCAACTCAGAGTCCGAGAGGTTGACAATAGCTTGTCGAAAAAAGACGTATAATCGATTGTTATCGTTGTTTGATAATTATGGTTACATTCAGAATTTTGACATTGTACCGGTAACATTGGAAAATTCCAAAAATTTACAAATTTCTTTACTTCTTCTAATATTGTACGAGCTACTAATTTTTCGTTATTTAAAATAAAATCACTTATAGTTTCAGTGTTAGTTTCGGTATCAGTATTGTCTGTAATAGAAGCAATGTAAGCAATCGTTGCTTGATTATTAAGTTTTGATAAATCCTGTACTAATGCTGTAATTTTTTGTTCTCTTTCTATACTTGTTAAATTTTCTATTAAAGAAATTTGAGCCAGTTGTCTTTGAATATTATATGTTTGCAACCCATACTCGGTAACTTTTTTGTATCTAATTGGTTGTAAAAGATACGATAAAGAACCAATTTTAAAATTATGTTCTACAGGCATATTATCATATTTAGAAAGCAAAAGAGATAAGTCAACTTCGAAACCATTTTCTTCATTACAAGACGGGCATTTAGTTTCTAAATTATATTTCTCCCCTTCTGAAGCTATTTTAATAGCAAGCAAAAGATATTCTATGTCGTATCTAACTAGCTCATTAGGATCTAATATAGTAGGAATACAACTTTTAATAACGTTTAATGTAGCAATGCCGTTAAACAAAGCATCTGGAGTTTTTAGATTTATTTCATCCATAGCTGTCATTGAATAAACCGGAATTTGTACATACTGCTTATTTTCGATTATTTTTTCGTTATAAAACTTTCCGCCGCTCGGCAAGTCGATGTACAGTTTAGGCTGTCTTTGATGTTGCGATAGAAATGATTCCATTTTTTTATTCCACTAAATATATAGTATTTAAGTGTTTCAAAAAATAGGTTTACAAAAATGGATTTAGAACAACAATTAATTCAGGCGCTAGACAGAAATTCTAACGCATTAACGAATATTGAAAATTACATGCGTCAAAACGCTAGTCCAAAAAGCGATACCGGATCTCCTTCTACTCCTATGAGAAACACTTATGCTAGTGATATAACTGGCGCTGGTGCTTTAATAACAAAAACTATCAATAACATGAGCGGTGATATTACAACAGCCGTTGACCCATTTACTGATGTTATAAATCGAGCTACAAGAAATGTAGAAATTATGGGAGTAAAAGGCGGCGACGTTGCTAGAGCATATACTCAATTAACCCAAGATTCTTTTGTTGTAGCGCAAAATTTAAGACAATTTGGGTATGATACAGAAGGCATGTTGATGAAGCCTTTTGCTGATGCTACTTCTCTCGGTATGAATCTTGGAGAGTTTGAACAGTTTGTAATACAAAACGCAGAAAGTCTTGCAAGATTTGCTGGTTCCGTTAATGGCGGTGTTGTTGAGTTAGGTAAATTTCAAGCATTAATGAGTGAAGACCAAGAAGGATATAGAGACATGTTAAGAGAAACAGGTTTCAGTATCCAACAACTAAATGAATTTTTCCTACAGCGTTTAGCTATTGGTAAAATGCAAGGTCTGCAAGACGACGAAGCAAGAAGAAAAGCTATTAAAGATGGCCTTTTATTTAGAGAAAACGTATTAGCGTTAGCAGAAGCTACTGGAATCACGCAAGATACTACTGCGATTACTAGTGCTGAATCACTAAAAGCTAGAATGATGTACGGAGACACTGCTCAGAATGTTTTATCTCAAGCACGTTTAGCTGAACAAATGGGTTTAGGTGGTTTATCTAACATTATTTCTACTGGACGACTTGACCCAAACGATCCTCAAACAACTCTTCTTTTAGCTACAATGGGAGAGTCAGTTAATCAAGCTATGGAAATGAACCGAATAATGAAATCGGGTCAAGACATAGATCAAAAAATGATGACCGAGTTCCAACAAACTGTACAGCGTGAGGCGCAAGGTGCAGTTATGAATTATGGTGATATTGCACACATTATGGGTGGTGAATTTGGCGGAGCTTTAACGGGTTTCTTTGGTAATCAGGAAGCGCAAAAGTTAGTGTTAGGTGGCGATATCGAAGATCCGAACGAAAGAGATGCTAGGCCCGAAGGTACACAGACGCAAATCGGAGCAAATATACAAGTACAAGATAATTTAACCGAAATAGCCCGAGGCACTAGAGATGTAACTAGGCAAGCTATAGATGCTACTCTAAATCCGGTTTTAAAAGAAATGCAACGAGTTTCGGGATCAATAGAAACACTAACTGGCGTTGCTAATCAAATTACACAAGGCAGTTTAGAAGGGGCAATTCAAGAATCAAGAGCAGTTGTATCCGCTTTGCAAGCAGATCTTGAGGCTGCAACTGAAGCAAATGATCAAACTGCTATGGAAGAAATTACTAAAAAATTAGCAGAAGCTGAAACATTTACCAAAGGATTAGAAGGTGTACAAGATTTTTATGATAATCAAATAACAGGTCAAGATCTTGCTGATCTTTTAAGAAACATTCCGCAGGTAGATTTAACTGGCACATTAGATAATATGATACGAGATATTCAAGCAGTAGATATTGTAAAATGGGCCGGTAAGGATGCATCACAGTTAGGAGGCATTATGCAATATGTACCTTCTTACGATCCCAATTCTCCTGAAATAGATACTCAAGGCATAGATCCAAATATATTATCTCTTGAATCTTTTAGAAATTTCATTAATGGGGCCCTGAAACAATTTTTTAATTCACAACAAACTAGTGATATTACTCCAGCAATTAAAGAAATGGAAAATAGAGTTATTTCTAATACAGCACAGCCAAATGACGATCAAGCATCGCTACAAATGAAACAACTTAATGAAAATATCGAAACTTTAATAGAAGTAGAAAAAGCCAATGGCGAAAGAATGGCAGAATTAAAACCAGCTTTATTAGATTTTGGTAATAAAACTGCTGGTGCTATGGGCAGTGCAGCATTTAGTTTAGCTGAACAAAGTAGAACTAATAATCTTTCTAGTTCTATTGCAAAGTCTACTGGTGTATTAACTAGTGCGTCGGCTTAGTGAATTGTAATTAACTCTTCAAATTCTTCATCATCTAGATCGTCTAAAGGTACAGATTCTAAATTTTCTTGATACATTTTTAAACTACGATCATATTGTTGATATGCTTCAATAAATGCACTGTTTGCATCTGCAATAAGAAAAATCTTTTCGTGATCTAACCTAATAGGTGATTCTATATCTACTGAAAACAACCAAGGAACCAAACTAACATTACCTGCTTCGGTTTCTACTAGAGCCACAGGCCGTAGTATTTCAACATATTCTGATTCATCATTGTGTAGTTCTGCAATTACTTCTTCACCAGTAATTAATTTAAATGTTTTTACTGCCATTCAAATTCTCTTTTTTTTCTAATTTTTTCTGTTTTTCGTATTGTTCAGTAGTAAGCATTGGACCAGCATTTTGCTGACTTATGTGAACAGGTTTGAGTTTTTTTGTTTTTGCTTCCATATATATACTTAGTACTTTAATTATGCTGTTGTCATTTTATAGTATAAATATAACATATTAACGAGTAAAAATCAATGTCTTGGAAAAAATATTTTACACAATATGACGGACAAGTAAGTCCAATAAACGGTGGTACCGGTAGCGGTGGAGGTCCAGCTAGTGCAAACTACAATAGCTATCTGCCTGATGTCTACGTAGGTTCACCTAATCGTGTTGAAAGATACGGTCAATACAACACAATGGACATGGACAGCGAAGTAAATGCTGCACTTGATATCCTTGCAGAATTTTGTACTCAAAAGAATCGTCAAGGTAATCATTTTGATTTTGAATTCCATAAACCTGCTACTAGCGCAGAAATAAAAACACTTACAGAATATCTAAAACAGTGGTGTAAACTAAATGAGTTTGACACAAGAATGTTTAGAATATTCAGGAATACATTTAAATTCGGTGATGAAATTTTTATTCGAGATCCTGAAACAAAAAAACTTTTTCATGTTGATCCTGGCAAAGTTACTCGTATTATTGTAAATGAAAGCGAAGGTAAAATACCTGAGCAATATGTAGTAAGAGATATAAATTTTAATTTTAGAGAGTCTGTAGCAACTACACCAATAGAAACAAATGGTAATATTCAAAGCGCAGGCGTAGGTTACCTCACTGGTGGTGCAAGAGGTATGGTAGGTAATGCACCTCAGCAAACAGGTTCAAGATTCTATACTGAACAACAAGAAACATCAGTAGATGCAGAGCATATTTTACATCTAAGTTTAAGTGAAGGATTAGACAATAACTATCCTTTTGGTAACTCACTGCTTGAAACTGTGTTTAAAGTTTACAAACAAAAAGAATTACTAGAAGACGCAATAATAATCTACCGTGTACAAAGAGCTCCTGAACGTAGAGTATTTTATGTAGACGTAGGTAATATGCCTGCTCACCTTGCTATGAACTTTGTAGAACGTGTAAAAACAGAAATACATCAACGTCGTATTCCAAGTGCTACAGGTGGTGGTACAAATGTTATAGACTCAAGTTACAACCCACTTAGTATCAACGAAGACTACTTCTTTCCGCAAACAGCTGAAGGTAGAGGATCAAAAGTTGAAACACTTCCAGGTGGTACTAACCTAGGCGAAATCGACGATCTACGCTATTTTACAAACAAACTTGTTAGAGGCTTACGCATTCCTTCGAGTTATCTTCCTACTGGCGCAGATGACGGCGCAAACAATTTCCAAGATGGTAGAGTTGGAACTGCATACATTCAAGAACTAAGATTTAACACCTATTGCGAACGGCTTCAAGGACTACTGATCGAGACGTTTAGTAATGAATTTAAAAGATATATTTTGACAAAAGGTGTAGAAATTGACACTGAAATGTTTGACTTAAATTTTGTAAAACCGCAAAACTTTGCAAGCTATAGACAAGCTGAACTTGACAATGCAAGAGTGCCTACCTTTGGACAAATGGCTGCACTACCTTACATTTCTAATAGATTTGCACTGAAAAGATTCTTAGGATTGTCAGACGAAGAAATTACCGAAAACGAAACTCTATGGTTAGAAGAGAACGATGAAGATACAGCAGGAGGAGATCTTGATCCTAGTGCTGAAATGAGAGCCGTTGGTGTTAGTGGAGCAGGTATAGCAGGCGGATTAGGAGCGGCAGATCAAGAGTTAACTGACACTGATGCCATTATAGGCACAGAAGCTACACCACCTGATACAGCTACTGACGCTGGACTAGGCGGCGGAGCAACACCCGGCGCTGCTCCCGGCGGCGCAGAAACCATTTAGTAAATATTTTTGAGAAAGCTAAATAATATTATGATATTACGTGAACTTTATTATTTTGACAAAGATAAACCTGGTGAATGGAAAGATATTCCTTTATCATCAGAGTCTGACGACAATCGTAAAGCTAGTGATACTCGTAAACCATCACTTACCCTAGGTGATCTAAGACGTGCTAATGAAATAGCAGCAAGACACAGAGAATCTAAAGAAGATGATTTGGTCAACATTAGAAAAATTTACAAAGCACCGGCTGATACTTCTGCTCTATAATAATGCCTAAAATTAATAAAAATTTATATTCTAAAGAAGAATTTAGAAAATTAAAATCTGTAGAACAAGCTGAAAAATTAGATAAAAGAATTAAGAAAAAATTAACAAAAAATCAAAAAGTTAGTTTGAAAAAATTTGTTACTACGCCTAAAACCAGTACAGCATTTGTTGTTGGCAATGGAACTAGTAGAAAAGATATAAACATAGAAAAATTAAAAATTTACGGCACTTTGTATGGTTGTAATGCATTATACAGAGAATGTAAACCTGATTACCTAATTGCTGTTGATACAAAAATGATTCTAGAAATTAACCAGCAAGGTTATCAAAAAACAAATACAGTCTGGACAAATTATAATCGAGCATATGAAAAATTGAAAGATTTTAATTTTTTTAAACCGAGTAAAGGCTGGAGTAGTGGTCCTACTGCTCTTTGGTTTGCTGCACAACAAGGTTTTAAAACTATATACATTTTGGGTTTTGATTATAAAGGTTTAGACTCGGGTAAAAAATTTAATAATATGTATGCAGATACAAAAAACTACAAAAGATCATCAGATGGTGCTACTTTTTACGGAAATTGGTTAAGGCAGACGCAGCAAGTAATCGAAAGTCATCCAAATATAAACTTTGTAAGAGTTATAGAATTCAACACATATCAGCCTGTAGAATTAAAAAATTATAAGAATTTAAGTGTTATGCAAAAAGAACAATTTTGCCATATACATAACTTATAAAAAATATACCAAAAAAGTACCCATTTATACTAGTTTTATTCAAATATACGTAAATAATATGACAGTTTATACTAGCTTCATATAATGATTCCTTTACCTATTGTAAAAGATTCTTTCATTGAACAAAAGGTTATATGCCTTGTGTAAACAAAGCTATTGTTGGTTTAGAAAGGATATAAAATGGCAGAGCGCAAAAAATTTGAAGAAATGCTTGAGCGCCTTGTAAACGAAGATACTCAAGGTGCAAAAGATTTATTCCACGAGATTGTAGTAGAAAAATCAAGAAGAATTTATGAGTCACTACTAGAAAGTGACATGTATGACGAAGAATTAGAAGAAGATGAAGATCTAGAAGAAGGCGATGAGCTTGAAGAAGATGAAGATCTAGAAGAAGGCGATGATCTTGAAGAAGACTGGGATCTAGAAGAAGATGAAGATCTTGAAGAAGATTTTGACATTGAAGAAGACTGGGACCTAGAAGAAGAAGGCGAGTTTGACGAAGCACCAGGTGAAGATCAAACTGATGATTTTATGGCTGATCTTGCACCAGGGCAAGAGAGAGCTGAAGAAATGGACGGCGAAGATCTAGACGATCGAGTTGGTGATATAGAAGCTGAACTAGACGCTCTTAAAGATGATTTCGAACGCATGATGGCTAATATGGACGGCGAAGGCGACATAGACGACGAAGGCGACATGGATGACATGGACATGGACGACGAAGAGCCAGAAATGGACATGGATGACATGGACGACGAAGAGCCAATGGACGACGAAGAGCCAATGGACGACGAAGAGCCAATGGACGACGACGAGCCTGTAGCAGAAGGTGAAAAGTCTGTAGCTCAACTAATGCGTGAATACACTGAAAAAGTAACAGCAAACATGGGCGATAACGGTGCAAACACCAATTCACCAGTAGCTGGTTCTAACGACATGGGCGGCACTAGTTCGAACATAGTAAGCGGCGGCGACGGCGGCAAAGGCGGCACAGGCGCTAAAGTTTCAGACATGAGCACCGGTAATGTAAATGTACCAGGCGGTAAAGCAGCTGATTCGATGAAAAACGCACCAAAGCCGAGCAACTCAGCAGACAGCGCAAAGTCAATGTTGAGTTAAAGAAAAGCAAGGAACAGGGATGATCAACTTAACAGAAGCACTTACATACGACGAGGCTAAAATAGTTGTCGAGTCATTAAATGATGGCAAAGATTTGTACATGAAGGGAATTTTCATAGAGGGTGGCGTAACTAACGCTAACCAGCGTGTCTACCCTGCAAATGAAATTAGTAAAGCTGTCGAAACTATGAATGCGCAAATTAAAGGCGGCTATTCAGTTCTCGGTGAAGTTGATCATCCCGAAGGTCTTAACATCAATCTTGATCGTGTATCACATATGATTGAGAGCATGTGGTGTGAAGACGCAAACGGCTTAGGTAAACTTAAAATTTTACCTACACCAATGGGAAACCTAGTTGAAACAATGCTAAAAAGCGGAGTTAAACTAGGTGTTTCAAGTAGAGGTTCAGGAAATGTCAAAGAAGACGGTTCAGGACAAGTAAGCGATTTTGAAATAGTAACTGTTGATATTGTAGCACAACCTAGTGCTCCTTCGGCTTACCCTACACCAATTTACGAACATTTAATGAATGCAAGAGGCGGTTACAAGGCATTTCAATTAGGCAAAGAAGTAAAGCACGATCCAAAGGCACAAAAATATCTAAAAGAATCGCTGGTTAACATAATCAGTGGTCTCCAATAACAGGAGAATAATATGTTGGATGCACTAAAAACATTATTTGAAAATAATGTAGTTTCGGAAGAGATTCGTTCTGACATAGAAGAAGCGTGGAATAAAAAAATTGACGAAAACAAAAAGCAGGTAACTGCTGAACTTCGTGAAGAATTTGCACGTAAATATGAGCATGACAAGCAGACAATGGTTGAATCTATTGACAAAATGCTTACTGAATCATTATCTAACGAAATCACTGAATTCCAAGAGGACCGTAAACAACTTGCAGAAGCAAAAGCAAAATATGCTGTTGCAATACGTGAGCATTCTACAAAGTTAGAACGCTTTATTATGGAACAACTTAAGTCAGAAGTTAGTGAACTACATGAAGATCAAAAGTCAGTTGCAGCTAAATTCCAAAAACTAGAAAATTTTGTTATCGAAGCGTTAACAAAAGAAATATCTGAATTCTATACAGATAAAAAAGATCTAGCTGAAACTAAAGTAAAATTAATGCGTGAATCAAGAAACGCATTTAATCAAGTCAAAAAAGACTTTATTAATCAAAGTGCTAAACTAGTTAATAAAACAGTTAGTGAGTCTCTTAAGTCTGAACTTACTCAGCTAAAAGAAGATATCACTGTAGCACGCCAAAATGATTTTGGCCGTAGAGTATTCGAATCATTCCAACAGGAATATACAAATAGTCACGTTAATAAAAAATCAGAAACTGCAAGATTATTAAATGTAATTGCAGAAAATAAGGCTAAGCTGAAAGAAGCAACTGAGCTTCTTAGCAAGACTAAAAAACTAACAGAAAGCAAGAATACTGAAATCAAGCTTCTGAAAGAAAGTAGTCAACGGAAAGATAAAGTAGCAGAATTGATTGCTCCATTGAGTAAATCACAAAAGGAAATCATGAGTGATTTACTTGAGTCTGTTCAAACTAACCGTTTAGATTCAGCATTTGAAAAATATTTACCGACTGTGATAGATGGCGACACTTCTAAGTCAGTATCTAAAAAGGCAAAATTAACTGAAGGCAAAGAAATAACAGGCAACAAAGAAACTCAAACACATAGTTCTACAGCAGACGATCAAAATGTAATTGCACTACGACGTCTTGCAGGCTTAAAATAAGGAGAGATTAATTATGTCAGAACTACTAGAAGGTCGCTGGCACGACACCAAAGGTGCATTGCTTGAAGGCCTATCCGGCACTAGAAAATCCGTAATGGAAACAACTCTCGAAAATACTCGCAAGTATCTCAAAGAGAGTGCAACTGCAGGTGCTACATCTGCTGGTAACGTTGCTACACTAAACCGTGTAATTTTACCAGTAATTAGACGTGTAATGCCAACTGTAATTGCAAACGAGCTTGTTGGCGTACAGCCAATGACTGGTCCAGTTGGCCAAATTCATACTCTACGTGTTCGCTACAGCGACACAGCTGGTGCAGGCGCAAGCGGTGCAGTAGCAGGCGAAGAAGCTCTAAGCCCATTCAAAATTGCTGAAGCATATTCCGGTGACACAGCAAATGCTACCGCAGCAAGCACAGCAGCACTTGAAGGTTCCGCTGGTAACAGACTAAGCATTCAGATTTTAAAGCAGACAGTTGAAGCTAAATCACGTAAGCTATCAGCTCGTTGGACTTTTGAAGCTGCTCAAGATGCTCAGTCACAGCACGGTATTGATGTTGAAGCAGAAATTATGGCTGCTCTAGCACAAGAAATTACTGCTGAAATTGACCAAGAAATCCTAGCTAGTCTAGGCACACTTGCTGGTGGTGCAGTTGAAACTTACGACCAGGCAGCAGTTTCTGGTACAGCTACATTCGTTGGTGACGAGCACGCAGCACTTGCTGTTCAAATCAACCGTGCAGCTAACCTAATTGCTCAGCGTACACGTCGTGGCGCTGGTAACTGGGCAGTTGTTAGCCCATTTGCGCTAACAATTCTTCAGTCAGCTACAACTTCTGCGTTTGCTCGTACAACAGAAGGTACTTTCGAAGCTCCAACTAACACAAAGCTAGTTGGTACTCTAAACAACGCTATGAAGGTATATGTAAACAGCTACGCAGCAGACAGTGCTAACGTACTAGTTGGTTACAAAGGTACAAGCGAATCAGACGCAGCAGCGTTCTACTGCCCATACATTCCGCTAATGTCAAGTGGTGTTGTGTTGGACCCAGGTACATTTGAACCAGTAGTAAGCTTCTTAACACGCTACGGCTATGTTGAGCTTAACAACACTGCTTCGTCCCTAGGTAACGCAGCAGACTACCTAGCTAACGTTGCTATTACAGACGGTAACGTAAGCTTTAGCTAAGTCTAAATTACACTTACAAAATAGGGCCTACGGGTCCTATTTTTTTGACTTTTTTTGGTTGACTTTGTTTTATACGATGCTATTATATAAACATAACGAAGACGACGGTCCTAGTTAGATAGTGCAAGGAAATGCTGTTGAGTAGAGGCAGTAACTTGGCTAGTAGCTGTAGTGGCAGCGCATGAGCATGGAGACATGAAGATGCGTATTTCGAAAGTAACTGTTCGATGCTAGGC
>Ga0181566_10002956_pt1 | contig 13905 bp, 28 predicted proteins | sample 101ome_15_FD_133762 | JGI IMG/M metagenome (GOLD analysis project Ga0181566, IMG submission 133762) | Coastal salt marsh microbial communities from the Groves Creek Marsh, Skidaway Island, Georgia - 101402AT metaG (megahit assembly) | ecosystem: Environmental > Aquatic > Marine > Intertidal... | reverse complement strand
TCTATCCGGACCGCATTGGAATCGTCACTACACCGTACTAACACCGTGTTGAGGGAGCATGAGCTAACCTGTCTATTGGCTCGGAGACGCTGTCCATACAAAGACTATCCCAAGGAGCGTAGAAAAGCCTATTACAGGTTATAAGAAAATTCTGTGCAAAAAATTTTTGAATTGAGACTGTATGAAAAACGAAGTTTTTCCTACGGGCCTATTGGGCAAGCAACCGTGTTGCTAGCACAATATGGTTTGTGATTGGGAGGAGCTTTTGTTGTGCGGAGAATTCGTCTAGGGTGAGATGCGGATTTTTAGCTACGGATTTTTAATATAGAGTACTTTTCGTTTCTGGGTACCACTTTCCGTGATACTGGGTATCGCATAGGGCTGGGGTGTGCGCTTGCAATAAGTGTGCATTAAGCCACCTCCAAAAAAATTTTCTTTCTTTTTTTCTTAACCGACTATCGTTATCTTATCAAATAATTTTACATCCGTTATCTTATGTTCCAGATAGTTACACTCGGATAGATATTGTTGTATGATGCTAATAGCATTCTTACTAGAATAGCCAATTACGTCTTCAGTTACGCTATGCTGCTCCCCAGTGCTAGATACATAGCTATATGATACTCTAAATACGCCCGCTGGAGTCTGCTTGGTTGGTGTTGTTGCTTGTTGTAGTGCCATATAGTATTTAGCATACGGTGGGGACACGGAAGGGCAGCCATGTCCCCATACGCTAGTCCCAGGAGTACATACTCTACTGTAGGACTAACAGCAATTCCATAGCGCCCGCTTGGTGGGGCGCAGACACTCTACGAGTGCTGTTTGGCGGCGTTAGGTTTATAAGCTCGCCGCAGCTCTGTTACTTCAGCAATGAGACGGCAGCGTACTTCTGCCAGCTATCACCGAAAGCACTCTTCAACTCGGCAGCCTTGACTACCGTGCGTAATGATTGCTCCCGTAACTTATCAAAGTTATCAGTAACAAAGTCTAACACATTGTTCTGTTCTGCGTCAGTCATGTCAAAGTCTTTGAGCAGTCCATCCTGTGCTACTTGCTTGATGCGTAACAGTCGCTCTCTGTCTGTACTAATGTCACAGCTCATATAGTGTGAGCGTGATGTGAGAGCATCTAGGTGTGGCTTCAGTTTGTTTGACTTGACTGTCTCAAAGTCTATGTTAGTAAGGAAGATAGCTGATGCTTGGAAGTCAAAACGATCTGGAATACCTTCTCTATCTAATACACGTGACTCAGTGTTCCAACAAATAGTTCGTCGTGCTTTAGAATCTAATGCTGCCTTTAGTATGTTCAACATCAGTGTGTCTTCAAAGATCGTATCACAATCATCGAAGACGACCACTTTGCCAGCATCACGGAACTTATACAGTGCTTTGTATAATCCGATTGGACTCATAGCACCTTTGATAATAGTGTATGGAACTTCCTTCTCGGATAGTGTTGAGAGGATGTTGTGCTTGGATAGCTTGCGCTCTACTCCGTGTGACTTACCTACACCAGCAGGGCCACTAATAATGAGTGACTTGATCTTGCCTTTCTTTGCTGCGCCTGTCAGTGCTTCTAGCATCTCAAAACGCTCGCGCATTCGTACAATAATCTCCTCGTCTGTCTCAGTAGTCAGTGCCATAGCCGGGGTGAGTGCTCTGCTTATTTCTTGCATGCCGCCTTCTATCATATAGTTGTTGTCTGTTACTCTTACACGAATGTTCTTGTTGGGAAAACCTTTGACGGCTGTAGCATCTACATATACCTCATCGTATCCGCGAGGCATAGTTTTGATGTTCTTTACTATTGGGAAAGTCTTACCAGCGACTGATATAGCCTTGTTGCCTGGTGCGTTGTGGAATGAACTTGAATTAGGATGGAATGTAATTTGTGCCATTATGTCTCCTTGCCTTGTTATTGCCTAATGTTTCACCCTATATAACTTATTATATAGGGGTTTGTGCCTAATGTCAAGTTATTTATTTCTATAATTTTACAGCAGCTCCTTCTGGTAATGCAAGTTTGACTTCTTCGTAACCTCTAAAACTAACAATGTCTTCATCATCTTCTACAGGGTTGGTCGCCAGGTGCTCGTCAATAACTCGTTCAGCAATGTTGAGCGCATCCTTCAAACTTACTGGAGGAAGAGCTTCTGGCAATACTGTGATCTCTCCGCCTTTGCTTGTGTATGCTGCTACTGCCCGGTCTAGTTGCTCTCTAGTCATTGTCGTCTCCTGTGGAGTGTTTGTATTGTGTAAGCTCTTGTGTCTTACTGTATGTATATATTATAGCGTAGTGCTTGACAAAAGTCAAGCACTTTTTTGCCTAATTATCGACCAGCAACATGATTTACTTGTGGTCCAAGTCCGCCAACAATCTCCTCAGCAAATGGATCGTTGTTGGTGTTAGCTGGTCCCAATCCACCTACGATCTCTTCAGCAAATGGATCAATGTTGGTGTTAGCTGGACCAAGTCCGCCTACGATCTCTTCAGCAAATGGATCAATGTTGGTGTTAGCTGGACCAAGTCCGCCTACGATCTCTTCAGCAAATGGATCTACGCTAACTGCTACTGGACCCAATCCACCTACAATCTCTTCTGCGAATTTGTCAGCACCTGTGAAGGCCATTGCGGCGTTACTCATTACCAATGCTGCTACTGTTGCTGTGATAAACTTTTTCATCGTCGTGCTCCGTATTGGAGTTAGTAAAAATTGTAAGCTAAATTGCCTACAGTGTGTCAGCAAAGCTAAATGCCTTACTGTATAAAAACTATTATAACGTAGTGCCCGACAAATGTCAAGCACTTTTTTTATCTTTTTACCTAATAACTTTAAATTTCTTTCCACCAATTACTTCGTAGCGTACAACCTTCAAGCTACTAGCAGTTTCTACCTTTTGTGCTCCACCGTTCTCAAACGCCCTTACCTGTGCTGTTTTTACATCAGCGTCCAGTCTAGCACTCTTCATCATGCCCTTGTTGCTGTATGTGCCAATTGCTCTGCTGTAAAATGTTTCTTGCTTTTTCATAGTATATCCTATGTGTGTGTTGCGTTTGTTAGTAAGTTTTATTACTTACTATACTTCTAATTATAACAGCCTATCTGCCGTTTGTCAAGCACTTTTTTTATCTTTTTTTAGATACTCAATTGTGCCATCAACTTGCCACCTACGCCAATGCTCATGTCGCCTTCACTGTGCTTTACGAGCGCAAACTCCTGCCATACCTTCTCTACCTTGAGGCTTAGCATTCCAGTCACCTCATCACCGTTGCTGGGCTTGCCAAACTTGGAGAACGCCTTCGCCTTTGCTAACGGGCTGAGATCCAAATGCTGTCCTCGTCCGCCTAACCTAATTGCTGGAAGTGTCATTCTTTCTTTCTTTGTCATTGCCTGCTCCGTGTGTTGTTACTGTTTCAACGTTATGTATATATTATACAGTCTTTTAGGAAATAGTCAAGCCTTTTTTTTATCTTTTTTTTATTTTTTTCTGATGCTCCAGTAGTTGTCGCCATCAAAGTCTCGGTGTGGAGTGGCAGTATATCCGCCTACGTTCAGTGTCGCCTCCATTGCGTTTCTATCGTATGTAAAAGTATAGCCGTTGTTGGAGTTAGCAATTCTTTTGATGATCGCTGCCGTTGTGTCGTTTGCTGCTGGAATGCTCATATCGTCTCCTGTGTTAGTTACTGTTTCAACGTTATGTATATATTATAGCACAGGTATGAAATAAGTCAAGCCTTTTTTTTATCTTTTTTTATTTTTTTCTATCCTGGCGGGATAGGATCGGAGACATCCGATGATCATCGGACATCACCGATGTCTGCCTATCTGAAGAAAAAGTCGCTCACGGACGGAACACGGTCCGCCATCCTCTTCCAATCAACATCGGACTTCACCGATCCTTTGTTCATATTCATTGTGCATCGGCGAGTTCCGATGTGGCTCTTGAGCTTATATTCCGCAACATCCGCTCCGCATAATGGACAAATAATTCTGGTACTAATCTTTGACATAATATTCTCCTTATTACTTTCATTATAACATAGGAGACAGCCGATGTCAAGAAAAAAACCCACAAAAAAATGCCGCCCATTGCTGAGCGGCTATTGTTATTACTCGCAGTTGGCTGGCTTCAAGAATTCGGTAGCCTCAGTCTCAATGGTAGTTCCATCAAACATATTAGCAATGAGTTTGAATGAATGTGCCGAGCAGGAGAAGGAAGCGTATGTCCAGCTATTGCCAGTTGGATAGGTATCGTTGGAGTAGGAGTTGCCTTCTCGTGTTCGCTCAATCCTTACTGAGCTAACAGCATCGTTTGTCATCCAAGTAGCTACCAATGTATACTTACCTGGTGTTACTGTAAATGCGAGTGGGTCAATGATGTCGTTGTATTCGTTCTCATCCTCATCACCTGCCAGCGGAATGGTTGGCTCTACACAAACACCATTCTCCTCAACCATACCAAAAGCCTCACAACCATCTTCAATAAGCTCTGGCTCAGTTGGCTCTTCTACTGGTGGATTGATGATGTTGATCTCAAGCTCGTCATCTACACAAGTGTTGTTGGCGGCGTCATATACTAAGCCAAATGCCTCACAACCATCTTCAACCAACTCGCCCTCGTCCTCGCCTTCGTCAGTCACAGTTGGCTCAACTGGTGCTGTTGGAGCTGGTGCGTCATATGAATTGTCATATGCTACTGTGCCTTCATCTGGCGTTACACCACAACCAATTGCTGCTACTGCGATAATTGCTGCTACCATTGCGTTTTTGAACTTTGTCATTGTGTGTCTCTCTTTGGAGTTGCGTATTGTGTAAGCTAATTACTTACTGTATAAAAACTATTATAACACAGATGAGGATAAAGTCAACCTTTTTTCTCATCTTTTTTGGAACTTTTTTTCAGCTCATCTAGCTCCAGTTCCAGCTCCTTCAAATTAGCTACCATCATTTCGTATGCGTTGTTCATATCTGCCATTGTCTATCTCTCTTTGGAGTTGCGTGTTGTGTAAGCTCTTATGTCTTACTGTATAAAACTATTATAACATACTTTTGAATAAAGTCAAGCCTTTTTTTTTAGGAAAAATCAACTTTTTTTCCTGCTCGCCTGTTATAGGCTTTCTTGGACTTGTGAGCGCCTTTGCCAGTCATTCCCTTCATTTGGAGGAAGACATAGTTGCGTGGAGCGTCTGCTGTTACAGTGGTGTTGTTCTTGTTGCGCTTCTTCATATCATCTCCTGTGTGTGGAATAATTACTTACTATACTTCTAATTATATAGGAGGAGAGCTCAAATGTCAAGCCTTTTTTTTACCTTTTTCTAATCTTTTTTTTGGGCGTGTAATGTAACCGTGTATGTTACAATGTAATCTGTAACCTTACATCGCGACAGGCTATACTGTAATCAACCTCCTCCTATTCTGAGGATTCTAAGATTTCTCATAACAGTATCACTTCCGCTAACAGTACAAGTACCGCTAGTATTCCCACTACAGAGACTCCCATCAGTCCCAAAAAGAAAGCTGCGACGATATACAACGAAGTTGTATATCTCGCGGGCTTATATTCCTCACGACTCTGTCGTGGGGAATCTATGGCTCCTATTATACGGCTCATCGTTCTATTACCCTATGCTTACGGAGTATTCTTCCTAGCTCAATATACTCTGCTCTCTGTTCATTAGACTTTTGGTATTTGTCTCTAAGCTCATTATATCGTTTGAGGATACATAGTAGTGAGACTGTGGATTGTGTTGAGTTGATATCTATCATCGTTTTCGTCTCCTTTCTAATCCAGCTAGTTCGGATGCTCGTTGTCGTCTTTGTTGTAATAACGCTCGTTGCTCATTACGCTCAGCACATTCCCTTACGAGTTGGCGGATGTCTGAGTTCATTCCATATGGTTTGTGTTCTATAGATAAACTGAGCTCGTCACGTCCTGTTGGGAGGGCGGTGCCACTCATGTCAGCTTCTGTAGTAGTATGGATTCTTCTAATAGCCATAGTATTATCCTTCGTTGTTATGAGATTTTACGTCTTCTAGTAGAGCTGAGATCTTTGCCATGCTCCAGTCATTGAAGGTGAGGAATGCTGTCTTATATGTATCGTTTGGAAGAATGACGTTGTAGGTTAGCAGTGAACCAACTACCATTCCTAGTGCTAGCTTGAACATTTGTGTCTCCGTATTTGGAGTTGTTGGAATATGTAAGCTCTTATGTCTTACTGTATGTATATATTATAACATCTTTATACGAGATGTCAAGCACTTTTTTATCCTTCTAGAATAAAATTAAGAGCAGCGACGAGATAAACATAACCAGCTATCGCAATGAGTGGAAGAGCATACACTACCGTTGTGGCAATAACTGTCAGTGGCAGTGGAAGTATAAATGGTGCTACTACCATCGCTGTTCCTAATACTCTTTTGGCTAAACTTTTCATTGTCGGGTCTCCGTTGTTGGAGTTGTTGGAAGTAGTAAGCTAAATTGCTTACTGTTTATAAATTATATTATAGCACGGTTGAGGACGAAGTCAAGTCTTTTTTTATCTTTTTTTGGGGCGTCGCCGCCCCAATGTTTATATTACCACAAATCAGTAGCAAGCTCTTCGTCGCTCATAGCAGCCAAATCTTTAGCCATCTGTCGCGCCTCAGCCTCTTCTTCTTGATGCCACCCAAACATCGCAACCATATCAGCCATTGTCTCTGGATCGCCCCAAAGGCGTGTCTTGGATTTGTTATAGGTAGCTCGTCCGCCAAATAAATTTACCAGTGTTGTTTCTAGATTATCTGAAACATCATCAATACCAATCTCAGTATAAAATTTTCTTGTATCAATACCAGCGCGGATAAACTTGCGGAAGGCTGGAGTCATCTTTACGCCTGTCTCGTTGTGCTTGCGGATAATATCTAATGTCATTGTCGTTCTCCGTATTTGGAGTTGTTGGAAGTAGTAAGCTCATTGCTTACTGTTTATAATGTTATTATAGCAAGTGCTTGAGCAAATGTCAAGCACTTTTTTATCTTTTTTACAACCGCATTTCCCGCTCAAAATTCATTGCAAATGCATCTTCCTCACTCATAGCAGCAATCTCAGCATCAATAGCAGCCATCATTGCTATCCCCTCTGGAGTTGCGTAGTATGCCTCTTTCTCTTTACGATCTCGCTCAAGCAAAGGTTTGAGCAGGGCAAACTTTTCTGCTGTTGGAATATTTAGGCTTTTGATTCTGTTGCGCTCTTTGCGATTTGCTTCACTAAACATTGTCGTTCTCCGTATTTGGAGTTAGTAAAATGCGTAAGCTAAATTGCTTACTGTTTATAATGTTATTATAACAAAGCCTTGTCCAAATGTCAAGCACTTTTTTTATCTTTTTTTATCTTTTTGCGTATGCTGTCACTGTTGTGCCATTCACTGTATAATCAACAACTTCCAGCCGCTCCTCAGCCAGCATCCGAACCATACCGTTCAAGTCAGCTAATGCTCGGCTCTCGCTTACTCCGTCCATCGTCTCATCAGTGTATTCATCATATACTGTAAGCTCAACAACCACTCCGTTCAGTGTCCACTCATCTTCAATCAGTGTAGCCGTTTCAATCATCCAATCCTTGTACATACCGCCGTCTAAGTCTTTGTGTGCTGCTACTGTCATTGTCTGCTCCGTTGCGTGTTGTTGTTATTCCTAACTGTATGTATATATTATAGCACAACTTTGATAAATGTCAAGCCTTTTTTTTTATCTTTTTTATTTCTTTTCTGAAATAAATTCTACCACACTTGGGAAGCTCCGAGCCAGCGCCAGCTCGTCTTCGTCCATCATAGTCTCGAGGTGATCCTGAAAATAATCAGCAAATGTAGCAAACTCAGCTCTGTCGTCCTCGTCTTCCATATCCCAAATGTTCCGTGCGTCTGTATAACAGTCGCTCACATACTTCAGTGCCGTTGCTTCGTCTGTTATTTCTGGTAAGTAACCTAGCTCTGCCATTTGTCGTCCTGTGTGTGTTGTTAGTGTTTCAACGTTATGTATATATTATAGCACAGGTATGGAAAATGTCAAGCCTTTTCTTGAAGAAATTTTGAATTTTTTTCTGGGGAGGTATCATTCATAATGTCCAGCGCCGACTCTACCCAATTAGGCTTATCCGCTGACAGCGTAATATCGTCCTCACGAGCTTGAGTGGAGAAGTAGGTCCATACACCGTGTATATTTCTAATGAAGCGAACACGACGAATGTCGCCTTTCGCTCGCACTAGGATGTCATCAAACCTGTCTTCACGGTATCCTATGTATTGGGTTTGGAATACTTTTCTATCGTGGAAGATTTCAAATAGTATAGCTGTCATTGTGTGTCTCCTTAGAATGTAATACCGTTATTCTTTGAGAACCAGTCCTCATTGATATAAGCAATCTCATAGTTGTCTTTGTCACGCTCCAAATGTACCTGTACAGTATTACAGTTTGTTGTAATCTTCCTGCCAGTTGTTCTGCGTAGCTCCTCCTTTTCGTTGAGGATATTGCGTAGCTCATTAGCCACATAAGTTGTATCCACTTTTACAATGAGGACACAAAGCTCTTCGTGGAAGATGCCAAAGTAGTGATCCACCCCAGCATAAGCATCAATAGCCTCATGGGTATAAGCTCCGTTATACACACCTTTCGCCGTGTAGAGGGCAAATCGTGTGCCGTTAGGGCGTAGTTCCTGTCGTAAGTTGCGAGCTTCTTTGTCCCCAATAGCGTTGGACTTGTATTCTGCCATGCGTCCTGTTGAGGGGTCATAAGCATCGCTGCCGTATGCCTCAGAGTCTTTACCAGCTGAGATCTTTTCGTGTGCTACATGGCCCAGCTTCTCCGCCATAACAGGCTCACGCCACTTGGACTTGTCAGTCACCTTTGGGTAACCTTCTTGCTTACCCTTCACATATAAAATATTAGCTACCTGCTCAAAGTCCATAATCTTTGCCAACTCTTCGTTGCTCGCACCTGCTAATAATTCTTTTAGTTGCTCAGCGTTCATATCATCTCCTGTGTGTAAAAGTATTCCTAACTGTCTATAATGTTATTGTATATCCAATCCACAGAAAAGTCAAGCCTTTTTTTACTCAGGATGATTAAATCTTTTAGTTGAGTTATCATATTGTAGTTCCATCTTTACTTGGATCCGCTCTGTGCCATCGCCCTCTTTTGGTATATCACCACAAGCGAGCAGGATGGCACCTATGATATAAAACATTACAATTTTGGCTCCTGTTGTGGGAGCGAGTCTGTTGATGAAGTTCATTAGTATAAGTATCCTATGACAAAGCTACCAGAGCCAAAGTTGGCACTCATCTGAGCGTCATTGTATTTGGCTCGGGAGGTGGTTGAATAGGCGTGTAAGCCTACTGTGACATTGTTTTCAAAACGATAATCAAATCCAAAATTGACGGTGAGTCCTGAGGTTTGCCAGTTGTAATCCTCACCATCGAGAGCAACGGATGTGTTACCCATAGCAAGCCCTAGCCCAATATAGATAGTCCACCAGCGCCCCAGCCAACTATCCACAGAGTTTCCAAAGTTGTAGTTAGACCCTAGCACTACGGAACGAGCATCTCCTGAGGCAGGCATCACTCGCTTATATCTATAGTTATCTTCATACTTCTCAATATTTGCTAGGGTCAGCTGGGCTGAGATATCTACAGAGGGCACAAAGAAGAATCTATATACACCTGTAAAGCCACCCCCTGAGAATGTAGCCGTATCATCCTCTTCTCTGTTGGGGTCTGATGATGCTTTTGTTAGGGTAGCCGTATAGGAAGTAACACCCGCTGATGCTTTAGCAAACCCTGGGATATCCACAGGTTTGTTAGCTTTCATATGAGGTATAATCTCCTCTAGGCGCTCTACTTCTTCCTTCAACTCTTGGATCTCAGCTTCACGCTCAGCCTCTATCCGTTCAATAGTCTTCTGAACCCGCTCGTTCTTTCGTTTTGATATGGCAAGCTCCTCGTTGATCTGTTCAATGCGTTTGTCCTTTTCATCTGCGGATGATGCTAGGTTACGCCGCTCACGCTCTAGCTCATATATAAGCTCTTGGCGAGCTGTCTTTTCTTTCCTCAGAGCGATAACTTCTTTATCCTTCTCCTCAATCTTTATCTCAGCCTCACGCTCTATTTGGTTTTTGAACTCTAGCCGTTCTCTGTAGCCAAGCTCAAGAGCCTCACGCAAAATCCTATTATCTTCTTCAAAACGATTGGATACTATATCCCGTTTGTCTATTTTGATTAGGACTGATGTCTTGTATTGACTGTTAGAGAACAGCCCTGTCTTTTTGTGTGGATATTGTGAGACAATATCTCTCTTTAGGATGCGTGACACGATGCGTGAGTTGGCTCGCTGTTTTGTAGAATCTGAATATTCCTCATCACCATCATCAAATAATGTAATAGAGGATTTCTCATTATCTATCTGTATCTCTACCTCACCAAATGCGTACAGCGCCTCCGCCGAAGCTCGCTCAACAGCCTGTGCTCGTGCTGCGTCTTCATCAGGAATCCATTCAGAAGTTCCATTAGCATAATAAAATCCATCTCTCTCATAGGGTTGTTCGCCTACCCATGGAGGTGTATCTTCCGCTCGTGCCACGCCTATCGCCATCAAGCCAGATAGGACAATGGCAGCCAAGCCGCCTATTGTCTTGTTCATAGTTATGCTACCAGTGCTAGTTCGTTAGTCAGTTCAGCCATGTCAATGCCGTGGTTGTTGTCCTCAGCAATGTCATAGGCAAGTTCGCAAGTGTAGTTGAAATCAGGGGAGTCATGGATGGCTTGGACAGCCTCAAAGTCACGCTCGTTGTTCAGCATCACCATAGCCAAATACGCAGGGTCATTGACGTTACCTGCCATACCTACACGGAATGCTCTGTCGAGGATTTCTTGTTCAGTCATTGGGATCTCCTACGGAGAGTTGAAAAATATGTGAGCTCAACGCTCACTGTATATTTCTAATTATAGCAAGTGCTTGAGCAAATGTCAAGCACTTTTTTATTTTATTATGCCGCTAAACGAAAGAGCTCCTCAAAATCCAATTCCAAAGCAGCCACCTCAGCCTTTACTGCGTCTAGGCGTCGCTCCTCATACTCTGCTTCCACAAGCTCAAGCTCAGCGTCTGTCAGCGTGTCGTCATCTGCCTCAAATCGTGTAACAAGCTCGCTCATAGCAGCTCGTCGCTCAGCCTCAGCAGCAGCCTCAGCAGCCTTACGCTCAGCTTCCTCAGCCTTTGTTTTAGCAGGATCTACATCAATAACATATACGTCCTCAGCGTAAAATGTAACACCGTTGTATCTGTCGGTGAAGTCCAAGTTTGTAGTATCGATGCCAAAATAATCACCTACAGTTTTGCGGACCTCGTCGAAGGAAGTGTATGAGTCATTTGACTCTGGATCAAGGTGACTAAGCTCCATATCCTCAATATCATACTCGTCTAAGTTACGGAGCCAAAATACAATGTATCTTACATCACCGTCAGCATCTACACTCAGTGTTGGGAAATCAACAATGGTTAGTGAGTCGTCAAATCTAATGGTGTCTTCCGACACAAGCTCATCATTGATGACAACTTCCTCATTTTTTTCGCCGCACATATTGACAAAAAAGTTCCGCATTGTGTTTGGAAAGTCACCCTCACCGTTACCTGGGGCGCTTACTAAAAAGTCTGTGTTTTTGGTGATGTTACTTAGTCTCATTGTCAGCTCCTGTGTGCTGTTATAAAAAATGTTAGTTTCCTAACTGCTTAAATACTATTATAACACACCTATGGAAAAAGTCAAGCCTTTTTCTTATCTTTTTTTAAGAAAATTATAGGACTCAACCAAAGTCAAGCCCTGTCTTATACTTTTATTGATCTTTTGGTACACGGAGTTGTGCTAGGTGCCAAGTCTCAATTTTATCTTTTGATCCTTTTAGGTTGGTTAAAAACTCTACAGTTTTTGGATCGTTGAGGAAGCGACTCAATCCTTCAGGAGAAACTGAGTCAAATGGGTGAACAGATATTTTCGCCCATTCATTGTGAGCTTGCATAATCTCTTCAAATGATGCTGGTTTGACTTCTGCTGGCTTATTAGGATTAGTCAAATCAGGCTTGGCTATCAAATAGCCTTTTCCAATTCGTTCTATTCCATTCTTACCTTTAATAATTTTTGCTCCGTTAGCAGGACCAAAGGTTTCTCTATCACTACCCATTACTTGGAAAACATCTTCACGTCCTGTGCTTCCAGTAATACCAACAACAATCAATCTTTTATCTGGCAGTCTATCAAATACTTGTATACCAGCTCTAATCATCTGAGGTTTGATATTATCAAACGTACGATATGATGCTTCGTCAAATGGAGTTGCTGTAGTTACTACCCATACACCATTGCTTGTTTTTGTTTCTTTTATGGTAGCTATAATTTGTTTAGCAACTGCTTGAGCTTGAGTTGTTTTTACAAGATTGATAGTAGCTTGATGTTTAGTAGTATCTTTTCCTGTAATTGGTCCTAAGAAAACATGCTGGTTGCCTTTATTAGCGTGAGGTCCACTAGGATCTCTTCCTTGGCGAGTGTCTAATCCTGACGCATCTAGATCTGCTTTGATTCCCTCATCATTTGTTTTGATATCTTGTCCGCTCATGATTATTCTGTGAGCTTGCGGACTCATCTTGAGAAGAGCGTATATCATAGACTTTCCAGCCTCGACATATTCTACAAGATTATTGTGCTCATTAATGATATCTAAATAATATCGCATATTTGGTGGGTACATATCTCATTCCTATAGAAAGTTTTGAATATTTATCCAAAATCAAATAAACTATTAATATGTTCCTCTTGTTTTTCTACAGCAGTCTTAGTGTCACCATCAAAACGATAGTGATACTCTAAGGCATCAGCACACACTATATTTCGCTCAACAACGGGCCTAAATTCTTCACGGGTACAAAGTAACCGCTCTCTACATAAACTCACGTTGTCGGGCATCAGATCAACTCCATATATCGTCGATAGAGCTGTCTCGAAATCTATACCCGCCTCCAGCTTGCGGATGAGCACCTCGGATAAGAATTGTCCATCACCACAGGATGGATCAAGAAATGTTTTGGTTGGGTCTGTAAATAATTCTGGATCTAGTTTATCCAATATCTCTTGTACCAGTGGTGTAGGCGTAAATACTTCGCCCGTAGCTTTGACTCTTGTTTTCTCACGATCTATACCGCTCATATATTCTCTGTCCCGCATATGGGCAATATATTGCTTCATAGATTTTGTTGTCATATAGTCTCTGTTATGTGATTAATTTCCTCATCAGTAAGGTTGAAGTATTGATATAGTTCGTCATTGGTCCAATACCTATCTAACGGAACTCCTTTAAAGTGAAATAAAAATGCTGTTCTTTCTCCTCTTCCTAAAATTTTATTCAAAAATAGTTGCAGGTTACAATTTAATAAATGTACCAATCGTTCGCCCTGCTCATCTGAATCTGTAGGAACAGTTACAATCATATTTTTATTACCAGCAACTATTTCGTAGTCATAATTTACAACAGCTCTATTACCAAAAGCAGCAACAAATACTTTGGGCCTGCCAGCAAACTTATGTCGTTCTGTTACAGCAGGAATTGTATCTAAAGTTCCATCAGCATTTATAGCATCAACAACTTTGCTATCTCCAGATCCAACAGTTACGCTAGTACCAGCACAACACCATACAGCATTATACGGATTTGCTTTATAAGAAAATGCTTTTGATATAATGCTTCGTGTAATAGGATTAGACGCAGATATAGTCAATACATTAACTTTAGTTAGTTCTTCTTGTCCATTGCCAAAAATAATTTTGTAATCATCACCTGATGATACTTTGTTCCTCATTATATAATAACAAAAAGTACTACCAACAC
>Ga0181566_10002954_pt1 | contig 13910 bp, 11 predicted proteins | sample 101ome_15_FD_133762 | JGI IMG/M metagenome (GOLD analysis project Ga0181566, IMG submission 133762) | Coastal salt marsh microbial communities from the Groves Creek Marsh, Skidaway Island, Georgia - 101402AT metaG (megahit assembly) | ecosystem: Environmental > Aquatic > Marine > Intertidal... | reverse complement strand
TTAATGTGGTCAAGCTCCTCCAACACCGTCATCGGTATCACAACATGGTGCTCGGCAAAGGCAGCAAGCGCAGTGGGGTCGTGGAGTAACACGTTGGTGTCGAGAACGTAGATTTTCTGAATAGCGGGGTTAAGTACAGGTAATTCAAGCGCAACAGCGGCGTTGGATTCCATTCAGAGATCCTCAGTTGGGGGAAGAAAGTGTGGCCAGTAAGGGGGGGGAGGGGGAAATGAGGGCGCATAAGGCGCTGCAACCATCCCGGGGGGCGGTTGCTGGATTTGACCTGATGGCGGCGCTCCTGCTGGAGCCAATCGCGTCGTCAAATGCGTTCCGTCCTACTCATTGCTTTTCGGCCTGCACTCAGTAAAACCTTGGTGTGGGGCCCTGTCAACGGCTGTAGAGAAATCTTTGTCCAATCGCGGAATTTCGCTGACAAGCCGTCGCTTTTTCGCTAGCATCGACGGTCTTGGCTTGGCAAAAACCACCCCCTGCGGTGTTTCTCTAGCCCAGCCCCATCGCACCATCACAGGTTTTCAGGAGTCCCCGGCGGCCATGCTGAACAACGATGCCATGGCCCAATTGAAGGGTCTTAAAAGCCAACTCGAGGCGGAAAAAGAGTACGCCGAAGCAATCGTCAAAGGCACCCAGAATCGCTACGGTTTTGCCGTGGTGGCCGACGGCCGTGAAGTCTTTATACCCCCCGATGAAATGCTCAAAGTACTTCCCGGGGACCACATCAAGATCTGCATACGCCCCGCGCCCAACAATAAAGGCAGCAAAGGCAAACAGGGCCGAACCGTGGCCGAGGTGGAGCGCCTCATTGACAGCCCACTGGAAGCGTTTGTCGGCCGCATTGTCACCAAAGGCAAAGCCGTTTTTGTTGAACCTGATCTGCCTCAGCTAAAACGCTGGTTGTTTATACCGCCCCACGCCCGCAACGGAGCCAAGCCTGGCGATCGCGTCCAATGCGCGGTGTTACGCCACCCCATACGCGACGGCAAACCCTCGGCCAAGGTGTTATCGGTATTGGGTGCCGAGAACAGCCCAGGCATTGAGAACAAGTACTGTGCTGCTCGATTGGGAATTGCTTGGGACTGGCCGGAGAAATCGGCACAGGCGCTAAGTGATCACGCGGCGAAACAAGAGCCTTTGGCGGAAACCGATCGGGTGGACCTCACCCATCTGGCCTTTGTTTCCATCGACTCGGCCCGCACCTTGGATATTGATGACGCGCTTTATGCCGAAGTCACCACCGAGGGCTGGCTAGTGTATGTGGCTGTGGCCGATCCCACGGCGCTCATTGGCGACTTCCCAGGGATTGATGCCACGCTGGCTGGACGTGCTAGCTCGTTATATTTCCACGGTGACGCCTTGCCCATGCTGCCCGACGGCTTTGCTCAAAATCACTGCGCCTTGAGTGAGGAACAAACCCGGCCCGCCGTAGTGTGCAAGATTGCAGTAAGTGATGCCGGTGAGGTAGGCGACTTTGAATTCATTAAGGCTGCGGTGCGTTCCCGCGCGAAGCTCACTTACACCGCGGTTGATCGCTATATCACCGGTCATAACGACGAGCTGATCGCCTGGTCCAATCCACTTGAAGCCTTGGTTCAGGCCTACCGCGCGCTGCGGCGTGACCGCGAACAAAACGGTCTGGTCATGGAGGATCGTCGCGAGTATCGCTGGATTTTGGGCGAGGACAAACAAATAGAAAGCATTGATACCTGGGAGAAAATGGCTTCTCAGCACTTGGTAGAAGAGTGCATGATTGCAGCCAATCGCTGTGCCGCACGCTTCCTTGCCGACGCCGATCGACCCGGCCCATTTGTGGTGCACCCTGGCTTCCGCAAAGACCGCTTGGAAGAGGCCAAAACCTTCTTGACGCGCTTCAAGCCAGAGTTGGCCGACACCGACCTCGAGACCCTAACCGGCTACCAGACCGTATTGTCAGCCTTGGCCGAGCCCAACCATGAACAGCCGTTGCGCGGCTTGGTTAACCGCATGCTCACGCGCGCCGCATTTAGCACCACGCCCGGACCACACATGGGCATGGCACTGCCGGTGTATACCAACTTCACCTCGCCGCTGCGCAAAAACCTCGACTTTATGGTGCACCGCCAAATTAAAGCTCTACTCGAACAACGTCAGGCGCACCCCGTTACCGAAGACGCGCTAGCCAAAACCGCCGAATCCATTGCCCGCGGTCGCGAGGCCACAAGCGCCGCAGAACGCTGGCTCAGTGCCAATTACCTGGCTAAATTAGCCAAATCGGGCCAGACCCGCCACGAGGGCGTCGTGAGTCATGTCACCAGCGTCGGCTTTACCGTGCGGTTAAAAGACAACGGGCTCGAGGGACAGGTTGATCTGCGTAAAGATCCGGAAAAATTTAGCTTCGATAAGTGGACCGCCAGTCTGACCTCCACCACCCGACGCTTTCAACTTGAGCAAGCCGTGACCGTAGACTTTGTCGGCGCCGAGGCCGGTGGCGACTGGACCAGCGAGTTTGTCTTGGAGCCCAACTGCGGTTTAAAACCGAGTAAAGAATAAGCTGCCAAGCAGGTCTGCAAAGCGCTAGCATCGCACCCCGTAGAAATCCGAGCCAGTAAAACTTGAACCAGTAAAACCTGAGCCAGTAAAAACCTGAGTAAGAGGCTTTAGTATGTCCAGCGACTATCCCATCGTTGAACTGTTTCGCAACGCACAACATATCGGGAACACCGTCACCGTTAAGGGGTGGCTGCGCAGTAAACGCGACTCCAAAGCCGGCATTTCCTTTCTGGCGGTCCACGACGGCAGCTGCTTCGATCCCATTCAAGCGGTCGTGCCCAATACGCTCGCGAATTATACAGACGAGGTCTTAGGGCTTAGCACAGGTTGTGCCGTGGAAGTAACCGGGACGCTTGTGGAGTCAGAGGGCAAAGGCCAGCAGGTTGAAATTCAAGCCAGCACGGTAACGGTAGTGGGTGGTGTCGATGATCCCGAGTCCTACCCTATTGCCAAAAAGCGTCACAGCTTTGAATTCCTGAGAACTCAAGCACACTTGCGCACACGCACCAATACCTTTGGCGCCATTACGCGGGTTCGGCATCAGCTGGCCAAATCGATTCACCAATTCTTTCACGACAGCGGTTTCTTTTGGGTGAATACGCCGATCGTTACGGCCAGTGACTGTGAGGGGGCCGGTGAGTTATTTCGCGTCAGTACCCTCGATTTTGCCAACCTCCCACGGCGCCCTGACGGCCGCGTTGACTTTGATCAAGACTTTTTTGGCAGCGAGGCCTTTCTCACCGTATCGGGACAGTTAGCCGTAGAGAGCCACTGCCTGTCGATGAGCAAGGTGTACACCTTTGGACCGACCTTTCGAGCGGAGAATTCCCATACCTCCCGGCACCTCGCCGAATTCTGGATGGTGGAACCCGAAATCGCCTTCGCCGATCTCGACCAAGACGCTGCGCTGGCTGAAGCCATGCTGCGCGCCGTGATTGGGGATTTGCTGGAACATTGCCAAGACGACATGGCGTTCTTTCAACAGCGCATCGACAACACCGTTATTGAACGACTGGAAAACATCGTCAAAGCCGATTTCGCCCGCATGAGCTATACCGAGGCGATCGCTATTTTAGAAAACTGCGGCCAATCTTTTGAATTCCCCGTCAGCTGGGGCATGGACCTGGCGTCAGAGCATGAGCGCTACTTGGCGGAAACGCATGTCGGGCGCCCGGTGGTGGTCACTGACTATCCCAAGGACATCAAGGCCTTTTACATGCGCCTGAACGACGACGGTAAAACCGTGGCGGCAATGGATGTACTGGCGCCCGGCGTTGGCGAGATCATCGGCGGCTCCCAACGAGAGGAGCGGCTGGATGTGTTGGACTCACGCATGGACGACACCCTGAAGCGCGACTTGTGGTGGTATCGGGATTTACGACGCTACGGCACCGTACCCCATGCGGGATTCGGTCTGGGCTTTGAGCGACTGTTAGCTTATGTCACCGGTATGGAGAACGTGCGCGATGTCATTCCCTTTCCCCGCACGCCGGGTCATGCCGACTTCTGAGCCAGCTCCGCCCCCAAATCCCGACGGCTTTTCATCATCGAGGCGCCCATGCTTAGGTAAAAGGGAATGCCAGAATTCGGGCGGCTTAGTCAGCCGTATGCAAGCCGCATTCACGCCCCGATTCGATTTTAGTGGGGTCGAAATAATGACGGCAGGTGGGAACGTTATGCAGCAAAAGATAGTTTTCTAGCGCCTGTTCAGTTTGATAAAAAAACGGCGCCACTTTCAGCATGCCGCGTTTATCCAAGGTCACAATATCGAGGCCGGCACGGTGTGCAGTCTCCTCAGCACGAATACCGGTAATCCATACGCCCGGATCGAATTCTGCCAGCGCGCGTTGAAAGGGTTCTAACTTCACGGCATGGGTGAACCAGCGGTGTTGTTCCTGCTCGGCCAGTGTCGGGATACCACCTAGGCGGGCATTGATCCGCTCCGAGGTCATTATCGGGCTGTACACGTGTAAGTTCAGGGCCAACTGCTCTGCCAAGCGGTCGGCCGTAACGTAGGTATCTTTAAGGTTAAAACCGGTATCAATCCAGACCACCGGAATGTCAGGGTCTGCCGCCACCGCCGCATGGAGTGTGGCACCGGCATTCACCCCCATACTGGTGGTGACAATATGACGCAAACCCAATGAAACCGCCCAACGACAAATTGCCTGCGGACTCTGGTCACGCAGCTCGGCGTTGACTGTCGCCAGGAAAGCGGGGTCAGTAAATTGGCTGGGAAGAGCTGACACTAGAGTACACTCGAGGGACCACTGTGAACGGGTGAGCACAGTAGCAAGTATTAATTAGGTTGTTAAATTCATTTTTATTATTTCGTTATGGCATAAAGATTGTTGGGCCATGGATCTATCAAACCGGTATGGCGCGGACCATGCCGTAGGCCCCCGCCGCAATCATGGGTATGCTAGGCCGCCCAGTCATCAGTAAGAGAATCTCCCAGACCATGAGCGCAAAAGTCGCCCTGCTAATGACGGGCAACGAAATCATGAGCGGCGATACCGTCGACAGTAATTCCGCTGAGCTTGCCCAAGCCCTAGGCGCACGCGGCATTACCGTGCGAGAAAAAGTGACCGTGGGGGATGACCGATCCCTGCTACTGGCAGCCCTTAAGCGGCTGAGCGGCGAGAATGACCTGCTAATCGTTAACGGAGGGCTTGGGCCTACCAGCGATGACCTCACCGCCGAAATCATTGCCGAGGTCAGCCCACAACCCCTAACGGAATCTGCTGACGCTAAGCAGCACGTTGAGCAATGGTGTCAGCGCCGGGGCATTCAGGCTAATTCGGCTAATCTCAAGCAAGCGTGGTTACCCCAGCGTTGCGAACTGGTCGCGAATCCCATTGGTAGTGCTGTGGGTTTTGCTCTGTCGGTAGGCCGCTGCCTCATTATCACCACCCCGGGCGTGCCCTCAGAGATGCGCGCCATGCTGCCCGAGGTGGTAGAGCGCAGTATTGGCCACATTGGCGGCAGCGAATGCCAGCGTATTCGGCTGCAGACCTTTGGCATGGGCGAGTCCACAGTGCAGCAACTCATCCACGAGCACTGCCCTGACTGGCCCGCCGAGGTGACCCTGGGCTTCCGCGCCGGCATGCCACAGTTGGAGCTCAAACTCACCATCGATGATCCAGCCCACCGTCCCCAACAGCAGCAATGCCTAGCGCAACTGCAACGCTTGTTGGGCGATCACATTATTGGCAGCGACGACGCCACCCTTGCCGCTGCGCTGCAACGAGCGCTTCGAGACCAAGGTCTGCGCGTTACGGCGGCTGAGTCCTGCACCGGGGGCCTGATCGCCAGCATGATTACTCGAGAGGCGGGTGCCTCCGCCATCTTTGAGGCAGGTTACGTCACCTATTCCAATGCCGTAAAACACCACCTCTTGGGTGTCAGCAAGCAGTCCCTTGAACGTGAGGGGGCGGTTAGTGAATCGGTGGTCTTACAAATGCTCTCGGGCGCACTGTCGACGTCAGGCGCCGACGTCGGTGTGGCTGTGTCGGGTATTGCCGGGCCCGAAGGCGGCAGTGACGACAAGCCAGTGGGAACAGTCTGGCTGGCGTGGGGCAGCGCCACACAGCAGCACACACGACGCCTGGTGATTCCCGGTAAGCGCGCCGTGTTCCAAAGTCTGGTGGCGGCGCTAGCTATCGATTTACTGCGCCGATTTGTGCTGGCACTGCCGGCCGAACCCCACTACATCCAACGGCAATCGCTATAGCGTTAGCCCACTTTCAGGCGTTGCTTAGACAAACATTCATAACGGCTGCCGTGCCGTTATCGAAAATACCGTCGCCAGAACTAGGGCTGTAACCGCGTCACCTGCCAGTTGCCATTGTCTAGGCGGTAACGCAATCGGTCATGTAAGCGCCGCGCCCCGCCTTGCCAAAACTCGATCTGCTTTGGCGCCACACAAAAGCCCCCCCAGTGTGGTGGTCGGGGTATTTCGCCGTCGCCAAAACGCTCAACTACCGCATCGTAAGCGGCCTCCAGCGCATCGCGACTGTCGATCGCTGTACTTTGCGCCGAGGCCCAAGCACCCAACTGACTGTCCCGGGGTCGACTGGCAAAATAGGCGTCGGAGACACTCTCGTCTACGCGGCTAACGCTGCCACTCACGGTCACCTGCCGATCCAACTCATTCCAGGGAAAAAGCAACGACGCATAACCACTTGCCGTCAATGCCTTACCCTTATTGCTGTTGTAGTTGGTGTAGAACACAAAGCCCGCATCACTCACGCCCTTAATGAGCACGATGCGCTGCCAGAGCTCACCATCGGGAGTTGTGGTCGCCAGCGCCGCCGCGGTTGGGTCTTTCAGACCGGCCGCTATCGCCTGCTGCTGCCAGCGATCAAACTGCTCTATGGGCGATGCGGCCAACATCTCCTGCCGCAGGCCACCCAGCACATACTCTCGTCGATAATCGTTGTAATCCACCCGACACTCCCTCAGTTGCTGCGCCTAACGCCAAGGTCAGAACCTAAAACAGATCTAACTCCAAAACCCGTCTGCTTGCATCCAAGGCTCCAGATCCCGCTCCCACATCGCGCTAGATCCCTCACCTTGGTATCGCGTGGCAGTGTACCCGATTACCGGTAATAAGCTGGACAGGCCCGCAGCCGGCACTGGCATCCTAGCCGTCGACGAGGTAGCGTTGCCCACTCACCGTGATACCCAGAGCCCTCGACCACTATGACTTATCTGCCCCGCCTATCTACCCTGTTGTGCTGCTTTTGCTTGCTGGGGTCTAGTCTCACGTACAGTCAGAGTCAAAATGTGCTGGCCTCGCCATTGATTGACTTTGACAGTTTGATCAATCCCCAGGAGGGCCTGGGCGACATGGTGGTGTCGACTGATCGGCTCGCTAGCGAAGTCGGACTGAGCATGCTTAAGGCCGGCGGTAACGCGGTTGATGCCGCAGTCGCCACGGGCTTTGCCCTGGCCGTGACCTATCCCCGAGCAGGCAATCTCGGCGGTGGTGGCTTCATGCTGATCTCCGAAGCAGAATCGGGTGATGCCCATTTTATTGATTTCCGAGAAACCGCACCGGCAGCGGCTACGCGCGATATGTTTCTAAAGCCCGATGGTACGGTGGACAAAATGCGCGCCTACTTTAGTCATCAGTCAGCGGGCGTACCCGGTACGGTGGCGGGCTTGCTCCATGCTCTTGAGCACTACGGCAGCTTGCCACTGGAGACGGTGATACAGCCGCGATCGATTTGGCACGCGATGGCTTTGCCATGACCTACACCCTGAATCGGGAGCTGCGCCAACGCAGCAGCTTGTTGCTCAAAAACCCAGAGAGCCGGAGGGTTTACTTCGCCGGCGGGGACCAGCCCTTAGCACCAGGAAGCCGTTTTACCCAACCCGATCTCGCCACAACCCTTGAGCGTATTCGCGACCGAGGTCATGAGGGGTTTTATCAAGGCGAAACGGCCACACTCATTACCCAAGACATGGTCGCCAACGGCGGTCTCATCACCGAAGCTGATCTAGCCCAGTATCAAGTCATTGAACGGGCGCCGCTACGCGGCGAGTTTCGCGGCTATCACATTCTAACGGCGCCGCCCCCCTCATCCGGCGGCACGCTACTTATTCAAATGCTTAACGTACTTGAGCCGCTGCCACTCAAGAGCATGGGTCATAACACGGCAAACTATTTGCACCACCTTATCGAGACCATGAAGCTGGCGTATGCCGATCGCAGCCAGTACATCACCGACCCCGATCGCGCGCCGCTACCTATCGCGCGCCTCACCAGTAAAGCCTACGCCGATGAACAACGTGGCCGCATCAAGCCCACCTTGGCCACACCCTCTGCCAAGGTCATGCCTGGTGATATGCGTGACACCGAAAGCCCCGACACCACCCATTACAGCGTGGCCGACAGTGCGGGCAATGTGGTCTCAACCACCTATACCCTGAACTTTAGTTTTGGCTCACATATCACCGTACCGGGAACCGGCATCTTGCTGAACAACGAGATGGATGATTTTTCTGTAAACCCCGGCATCGCCAATGCCTTTGGCTTGGTTCAAGGCGAGGCCAATGGTATTGAGCCCGGTAGACGGCCGCTATCCTCCATGACACCCACCATTGTGTTCAAGGACGGCAAAGCTTGGCTGGCTACCGGTAGCCCCGGGGGTTCAAAAATCATCACCACCGTGTTGCAAACGCTATTGAACGCCATGGTCTTTGATATGAACGTAGCGGAGGCCACGGCCGGGGAACGCATCCATCACCAGTGGTATCCCGACATAGTGCAAGCAGAGGAAGGCATCAGTCCCGACACGGTCGAGAAGCTGCAGGCCATGGGCCACACAGTGAAACTGTCGCGCTCCCACATTGGTCGTACCAACTCGATTCAGCTAGACGGGCCCTGGCGTTTTGGCTACGCCGATCCGCGTCGCACCGGGGGTCACGTGGCACGCTGATCGCGTGCTGGGTCAACTGACGCCCCAATAGGTCATACCGGTGTGGCCCGCCGTGGTGATCAGCTTAGCTGCTTAACCTGCCAATCAGAGGGCAAGCGCACCTTCATGGTTTGCCGAGCAAGCGCCACCAGCTGGCCTTGGCTGTCCCACAAATCGGCATCGCACTCCATGATGCCCCGGGTCATATGCCGACCCTTGAGGCGGGTCAAAATGGGTCCGGGAGCGGGTTTGGCGCGACATTGTACCGTTAGCTCGATCGTGGGCACCCAACCGAAGGGGCCCAACACGCTAAAAGGTGGCGGCGGCAAGATATCGGCAATCATGATTAAGTCGAGGGTGTCACAGGGCGCTCGGTCCTGGTGCTGCACCCAGCCAACAAATTCACCGAGACCATTGGCCGCTACTTCTTGAAACACCTCGATTCCTTGAGTGAGTCGCATATCAATACGATCGTGGATTTCAAGGTGTGTTGCACTTACCAGATAGGCGGCGTCAAAGGGCGGCGCCTCAGGCGGCTCGGCAGGTAGCCAGTCCTCTCCATCTAAGCTGTCGGCGTTGGAGTAAGCCGCGGTAGCACGGACTTTGAGTTCGCCGTCTTGAAACAGGCTGGCACTGGCAAAACTGGTACCCCGACCCTGGCGGAGTGCCTCAACCTCAATCTCCACCGGCCCAAGTGCGCAGGGTGCCAGATAGAATCCATTCAAGGCGACCGGGTCGTTATGAGGCAGGGCCTCCCGAATAGCGCGACCAACTGTGGCAAGCACATAACCGCCGTTAACAACAGGACCAATACGGACGCCTTTCACAAACTCGCCGCGCCAGCGATTTTCCGCTACCTGCGTCACCGCGGTATCTTGTGCAAACTGACTCACAAACACTCCTTAACTATCGCGATGGCAGCCCCATCACTTTGAACTTACTGGACTGAGGTTGCCCAAGGGTTGGCCATGTTGAACAAAGCCATGCTTGGCCGCAAGCGCCTTTGTCTGTCTATACTGACTCTGTCTATACTGACAACGCCTTTGGGGTGTTTGGGTAGCCCGCGAAAAGATCTGGCGGTTTACGGCTAACCGTGAAGCAATGTGTGGTGGGCCCCCAAGACGGCTATGGGTTTGTCTCAGAAACGTGAGCGGCGGGGTTGAGCGGCGTCGCAATGCCACCAATCGATGCCACCAAACAAGGTCGCCAAGCAGGACCTGAAGAAGTCGATAACGGTTAATAGGGATGCCAGTACCGATAGGATCGCCACATCATTTCCAAGCACAGCCCAAAAAGCTGTGGTCTATCCTGCTTTGTGCCCTGAAAACATCCCGACAACCGCCGCTCGCCGTCATCGCCGTTTGTGCGCGCAGGGCACCTGCTGTGTTCATTGCCGGTTTGCTCGCAATGTCGGCACTCCTTAGTCAGGGTGTTCAGGCACAGTATGCCGATAGCCAATCACAAGACGCCCATAGTCAAACACAAGATGCCTCTGGCCAACCACTTGAGCGGACAGGCGCTGCGATGACAGGTCCTGACAGCGCCGTCGTGATCGATATGCGCGAGCCCGCACCCAGTGACCCTGTTGAACCCGAGCCAGCCCTAGAGGATTCAGTGCTGGTGCAAGAATATCGCCAGGCCATCCTCGCCGCAGAACGTCGCGACGGCGCCTACGCCGCAACGTTACCTGAACAGCTGTTGGGCTTGGCGACAGCACTGCAAGAATTGCAACGCCACGAGGAAGCCAGCGAGGCGCTAAAACGCGGCGTCCATCTATCGCGGATTAATAGCGGACTGTACAGTGCCGAGCAGATTGCGTTATTGGAATCTGAAATTGAGAGCTTGCGCGCTCTGGGTGATTACCAGCGTGTCGATGAGCGTCAGAGCTATTTGTACCGAGTACAACAAGCAGCCATCGATGATCAGCGTGAACTGTCCGATGCCCTCATGCGCCAAGCCCAGTGGCAGCGCGAAGCCTATTTGCTTGGCTTGGGAGAAGAGTCCGAGCGGGCTACCCGCTTACTACTCATGTGGGACTTATACCGCATGGCGCTGCGCGCACGTGCAGACGCCTTTGGTCAGGAATCGCTGGCATTACGCGAACCGCTCTTGGGCATGGTTGAGACTCAGTACCTAGTGAGTCGCAATGCGTTTTTTGCTGCTGCCTCCCCCGGTAGTGGCGCAGATGTTCGACTGACCAGCATGAATATTGAGTCTTATCGTCGGGGCGAAACCGTTTTAAAAGCGCTTGTAGAACTGAGCGAAACCAATAACATGTCGGGGCTACGACGCGCCAGCGACCTGGTGGCCCTAGGCGATTGGGCCTTGTGGTCTGGTCGGCGTGAGGCAGCGAGCCAATACTATGCTGACACGCTGGCATTACTGGATGAGCTAGAAAATAGTGAGGCCATCAGAGAACAGCTCTTTGGTGTGCCGACCTTGCTACCCACTTTTGAAGACCTACACCCCTTCCCCGCCCCGCGCTGGGATGATCAGGGGGATATCGCCTTGGGCTTCTCTGTTTCTGAAGGAGGCAGGACCGATGATGTGGAACGCTTGGCTCGCGCTGATGTCCAAGAAAGTAGTGTACAAAATGCCCTCTACCGGGCGCTGCGCGGTGCCTTTTTTAGACCCCGCTTTGAAGACGGTAAACCGGTCAAGACCCAGGGCATGATTTGGTCATGGGCAGCGCCAGCGGTTGAGGGTAAGGTACGGTTATGGAGCGATATGTAATGCCGTTGTTAAGACCACACCACACCGCCCTGCTCGGATTTCGCTGGCTGGGTGTCGCGGCACTGTGTGCCGTCCTTAGCGGCTGCCCAAGTGCTAGCACGCCAACCTCACCCAGCACACCTGCGCCCCCTGCTCCACCCTCTAGCTCGTCCTCTAGTTCGTCTGGAAGTGCCAGCCCCAGCAGCAGTAGCGGCGCAAGCAGCCCAAGTGCCAGCTCACCCTCATCGTCCAGCTCGCCTTCAAGTTCATCCTCGGGGAGCGCTTCAACAAGTGGTGCCAGCAGTAGTTCAGCCTCGACACCTTCCGCCGGCATCCCCGATAGCAGTTCAACACCCAGCGGCTCAGGCTCCCCGCAGGACGCATCCGGCGGTTCGTCGGGAGACATGGCAGACGCTGGCGGTCAGAGTCCCGAACCGGGATTTGGCGACGTTCCGGGAGCGGACGCGCTGCCCGATATGAGCGATACCCTGCCGAGCTTTGAAGACAGTGTGGCGGCCGATAGCACGGGCTCAGGTACTTCGGGCATGGGGGAATCGACTGCCGCTGAAGCCAATGGCGTCACCCATGGCAATGGTGACAGTACGGGCACCACAGCCAATGACGGCAGCGCGCCCGCCCCTGCAACGGGCGGCCCAGGAACCCGGGCTGAGGGCGGCTTGGAATCAATGAATGGCACCGACGCCGTGTTAACCACCGCCGAGCAGGTTGCGATCTTGGATCGGCAACTGGAGCAAAGTACCAGTGACTTTGATGCCATGATCTTGGAGGAGCAAGAGCGACAGCGCGCTGTGGACCGGGCACGCAGTGAGCGCACTGCCAGAGAAACGCCGGAACCCGCCGGACCGGGTACCCGGGGTCCGAATCCCTATCGCGATGACGTTGCCGAGGGTGGCGCCAGTGGCGGTGGCGGCGGTATCGGCGGCGCATCAGGGCCATCAACGGCAGCCAGTAACCCCGCCGTTCACAAGGCACCAAAGGATATTCCTGATGGCAATGACGACGATGTCGTTGCCCGACAGCTGCGCGAAGCTGCTATGCGTGAGCCCGACCCTGAGGTGCGCGAGCGTCTGTGGAATGAGTATCGAAAATACAAAGGCTTGGATACTCCCGAATGATTCGACTCCTTTTGCTTTTACCCCTGCTATGGATGGGTGGCTGCGTCAGTCAGACGGTGAAATCCACCTCCGTGCCGCCGCTGGATTCTCCGACAATAGCCGTCGCCGATGATGAAGTGCTAGATGTGGGCATCGCAGTGTTTGACCCGGGCATAGAGGTTATCGACGAGGCGGAGCCTATCTACCCCGAGGTGCGCCGCGCTGAAGCCACCTTCATGGCCGAGCAGTTGCGTAATACATTGCAGGAGGTGGGCGCTTGGGGCGCGGTGCGCGTGGTACCCAATAGCGATCAATTTAACGACCTACTGGTTGAAGCCAAAATTCTGCACAGTGATGGCGAGCGTCTTGAGCTAGATGTCAGGGTCACGGACGCCCGTGGCGTTCGCTGGATTGATAAGGTTTACGAAGGCGTCACCAGCCGCTACGCGTACAACGGTCGCGTTGCGTCTACCCAAGATCCGTTTTTGCTGGTGTACCGCAACATCGCCAACGACATGCTCAAAGTGTTTAACAGTTTGAACCCTCGTGACCGCATTGCTATCCGGCAGGTGGCGGAACTGCGCTTTGCACGGGCCTTTTCTGAGGCGGCCTTTGCCAACTATCTAACTGAGGATGACAACGGCGTTTATCGAATCACCCGACTGCCCGCCGAAAATGACCCCATGTTGCAGCGCGTGCGCACATTACGGCAACGCAACTACGTCTTCGTCGACACACTGCAGGGTAACTACACGGGCTTCTCTGAAGAAATGCTGACTCCCTATCAAGAGTGGCGCAAATTGAGCTACGAGGAAGTGGTGGCCCTGCAGGAGTTAAAGCGTGAATCGAATGCCCAACTCATCGCCGGCGCCGCCTCGGTAGTGGGAGGCATCGTGGCCCAGGGCTCCAGTAGCCGCTATGCCAACGCCGCCGGCATGATAGGCGTTGTCGGTGGCGGCTACCTGCTAAAAAGCGGCCTGGAGAAACGTGCTGAAGCCAACATACACTCGCTGGCGCTGGAGGAAATCGGTCAGTCGCTCGAAGCTGAAATCACGCCCCGAGTCATCGAACTCGAAGACCGCACGGTGCGATTAACGGGCAATGTTGAAGACCA
>Ga0181566_10002951_pt1 | contig 13924 bp, 13 predicted proteins | sample 101ome_15_FD_133762 | JGI IMG/M metagenome (GOLD analysis project Ga0181566, IMG submission 133762) | Coastal salt marsh microbial communities from the Groves Creek Marsh, Skidaway Island, Georgia - 101402AT metaG (megahit assembly) | ecosystem: Environmental > Aquatic > Marine > Intertidal... | reverse complement strand
GTCATCGCTAAATTCGATTACGGCGCTTGGAACTCCGACATTCGAGTCTGAAGGATCGACTGAACGGCATCGAATTTTTACGGTAGGCTTATCGACTGCGGCATCACTAGCGTTTGAAGCCAGGTGGATTAGGGCCTGCCGAAAGCGATTTGCCTCGAGGCGCACCGGCAGGGATTCGTCGCTCAACTCGAACTGAAGATCCACTGTTTTGGGGAGGATGGCCAGGAGGTAATCACGCTGTTCTTCGATCAGTTTGCCTATGTCAAAGTAGCTTTCCTCTCCCTCGTTCATGGTGGTGAGGGCCCTGATTTTCTGGGTAATCTTCTGTGCGCGTATCGAGCTGTCTCTAATATGAACCATGGCCTCAGTCATGGTCGTGGCATCTGAACCTGGTATTGCGTACAGTTCGCTCAAGGAGTAAATCCCCGCGATCATATTATTGAAATCGTGGAGAAAACGGCGGCTTGCGATGGAGGAGACTTCTTTCCATGAACGTTTTACTAGTGTATCCATCGTCCGGATCCGAAAAGTATCGTCGATAACTCGGCCAATAAACCCGACCAGCTCGTCATCCCGAACGTAGAGCGGCGCAAGATAGTCTCTGATCGGAGTTGGCTCACCGTCTTTGGCCGCCAGGACGTGATAGTCGACAACCACTTCCTCCCCTTTGGAAACGACCTTCTGTATGGCGTCGATGTATGCCATGCGATCTTCCTCGCAGATGATCTGCAACCAGGAAGTCTCATCTTCTGATTGCAGATAGGCTTCCTCGGGCAGATAGGAGCTTCCTTTTTCCGATAGGTATCGAATTTCCAAGTTGTTGGAATCGATCGCGTAGCAAGCTCCGGGACCGTATTCTAGGATCTGGCCTGTTTGAATATTGGCTTTTTCCAGATTCTGAAGGTCAGCAATCGCCTCGCAAAGACTTGCATGCCTCAATGACTCTTCTTGGGGTCGCCGTTTTCAATAGGGTTATGATAGTTAATCGAACTGGGGAAGCGAGTCGATTTTTTATTCTTGCCAGAATGTTTCTCCGTGCAGGATGACAGGCGAATTGAGATTCCTATTGCCGCTTCCGTAGAGGAAGGATGGGTGCTTTTATCCCCTAACACCGTTTCTGCAAAAGCAGGGCTATCCTGACCAGTCGCGTATATTTTACGTTCTTTTATTACGCCTGAGGCCATTCCACAGAGGTTTTAGACCGCAGTTATCTGTCATACGATAGGAATGGCATTGCCCTGAAGCTCGATCTTCGAACGTTTTAGGTCGTAATCATCACATGCTTCCTTTGATTGGCTCGAGACTCATTTCACGACCATAATGTCCACCACAAATACTTTTAAACTCCCTGAAACAAAGAGAGGCGCTCGCATTCGAGAGCTCCTTGCCAATCGATTGCTGTTTTTAGATGGGGCGATGGGCACAATGATCCAGAGGTACAAGCTGGAGGAATCGGATTTCCGTGAGGGGCATTTTGAGGAGCATCCTATAGATCTGAAGGGAAATAACGAAATGCTGGTGTACACCCGGCCAGACATTATTCTGAAAATCCACAAGGAGTTTCTCGCTGCGGGCTCGGATATCATCGAAACGAATACGTTTAGTTCGACGCGCATCGCTCAGGCCGACTACGAATTGGAAGATATCGTTTACGATCAGAACTTGAAGGCCGCTCGACTGGCAAAGCAAGCGGTCGACGAATTTGTATCCGAAAACCCAGAAAGGGAGTGCTTTGTCGCAGGCGCTATTGGGCCGACAAACCGTACTGCATCACTCTCTCCAGATGTAAATCGGCCGGAGTATCGAGCCGTTACCTTTGACGAGCTGAAGGAGGCTTACGGGGAGCAAATCCGTGCTCTGGTCGAAGGAGGAGTGGATCTCTTGTTAGCCGAGACCACATTCGATACGCTGAATCTGAAGGCGTGTATATTCGCTCTGGAATCGTTTTTCGAAGAACGAGGGGAGAGATTGCCCGTTATGTTGAGTGTGACGATAACGGACGCTTCTGGCCGCACTCTCTCCGGTCAGACGATTGAGGCTTTCTGGATTTCTGTCGCCCATGCGAAACCCTTAAGCGTCGGCATCAATTGCGCGCTGGGGGCGAGTGACATGAGGCCTTATATCGAGTCACTTTCTCGCGCCGCCAATTGTTACATTTCGTGCTATCCAAATGCTGGACTGCCCAACCCTCTCAGCGAAACGGGGTATGATGAACTTCCGGACGAGACAGCAAAGTTTCTCGAGGATTTTGCTTCTAATGGTTTTGTAAACATTATTGGCGGTTGCTGCGGGACAACCCCTGACCACATTAGGGCGATCGTGCGGGAAGCGAAAGACTACTCTCCGAGACTGCTTCCCGAGATAGAACCGGCTCTTAGGATAAGTGGTCTGGAGCCCTTTGAGGTCAAGGGCGAGAAAGCTCCTTTCGTTATGGTTGGCGAGAGAGCAAATGTAATGGGTTCTCCCAAATTCAAGCGATTGATCAAGGACGACAAATTTGAAGATGCCCTCGCGATCGCTCGGCAACAAGTGGAAAATGGGGCCAACGTTATCGATGTTAATTTTGATGAAGGCTTGCTTGATAGTGAGGCCTGCATGACTCGGTTTTTGAATTTGATCGCTTCTGAACCGGAGATTTCCAAGGCCCCATTAATGATCGACTCATCCAAGTGGACAGTTATCGAAGCGGGTCTGAAATGCGCGCAGGGGAAGTGTATCGTTAATTCAATCAGCCTTAAAGAAGGCGAGGAGAAATTTCTTGAGCAAGCGTCATTGATTTTAAGATACGGTTCGGCTGTAATCGTAATGGCTTTTGACGAGGAGGGTCAAGCAGCGACCAAGGACGACAAGATTAGAATATGCGAACGAGCATACAACTTGCTCCGAGAAAAACTGGATTTTCCTCTTGAGGACATAATATTCGATCCGAATATACTGACAGTAGCTACTGGTATAGAAGAACACAATACATATGCGGTCGACTTCATCGAGGCAACAAGGGAAATCAAGAAACGTTGCCCCTATGCGCGAGTAAGCGGAGGCGTTAGCAACATATCTTTTTCGTTTCGCGGCAACAATGTCGTGCGAGAGGCGATGCATTCCGCTTTTCTCTACCACGCAATACAAGCAGGCCTTGATATGGGCATTGTGAATGCCGGCCTTTTGGCAGTGTACGAAGACGTAGAGCCGACTTTGAAGGAGTTGGTGGAAGACGTTCTACTAAACCGAAATCCAGAAGCTACAGAGAAATTGGTGGACTACGCGGAGACCGTCAAGGGAACCGGCAAGGCGAAAGAGGAAAAGACGGAGGAATGGAGAGAGGCTCCGGTTGAAGATCGCATATCCCATGCGCTCGTTAAAGGAATTGTTACTCATATTGAGGAGGATACGGAGGAAGCACGTCAGAAACTGAACCGTCCGCTCGACGTTATTGAAGGGCCGTTGATGAATGGGATGAAGGTTGTTGGCGAGCTGTTTGGAGCGGGGAAAATGTTTCTACCCCAGGTGGTTAAGTCTGCTCGTGTTATGAAAAAGGCGGTAGCCTATTTGACTCCGTTCATGGAGAAGGAGAAGGAAGATGCCAACGAGGCGATCGAAGCTCAAATCAAGATGGTGATCGCAACGGTTAAAGGCGACGTGCACGATATCGGGAAGAATATAGTTGGAGTCGTGCTGGCATGTAATAATTACGATGTGGTCGACTTGGGCGTGATGGTTTCGTGTGACAAAATACTGGATGCGGCACGGAAAGAAAAGGCGGATTTGATTGGATTGAGTGGACTTATAACGCCTTCGCTAGACGAGATGATTCATGTGGCATCAGAAATGAAACGGCAAGGATTTGAGCTACCCCTCTTGATTGGAGGAGCGACGACGAGCAAAGCTCACACGGCGATAAAAATTGCGCCAGCCTACGACGGTCCCGTGGTTCAAGTGTCGGACGCCTCCCTAGTTGTGGGAGTTTGCAACGATCTTTTGAGCGCGGACAGAACTGGGGAATTCGTTACTGCCTTGAACAAAGATCAAGTTCGTTTGCGAGAACGCCACGCAAAGGGCTTGTCCGGCGATAAGAGATTGCTTGCGTATTCCAACGCGTTTGAAAGTGGATACAAGGTTGATTGGAAAAGCTCTGACATAGCAGTCCCTCGTTCGTTGGATCAAGTTGTACTGGATGAAGTGGATCTAGCAAGTGTGCTTGAATATTTTGATTGGTCGCCATTTTTTTGGACCTGGGGTTTAAAAGGCTCTTTTCCGGCAATTTTGAAGCACGCCAAATATGGTGAACAGGCCAATGAGCTATATCAAGAGGCTCAAACAATGCTTGAAGACATTGTATCCAATGACCGATTTCGTCTTCGCGGGGTGTATCGATTTTGGGCTGCTCAGTCTAGTGGAGAGGATGTCGTTCTTTACCGTGATGCATCCTTGAGCGAGAAGGTGGGCCAGTTCCACTTTCTTCGACAACAGAAAGAGAAAACCTCAGATACAACATTCTATAGTCTGGCGGATTTCATTGCGCCTGAATCCAGTGGGAAAGTCGACTATATCGGTGGTTTTGCCGTCACTGCTGGTTTCGAGGTAGAGAGTTATGCTGAGACGTTCAAAAAGCAGCACGACGACTATCGGGCCATCATGGTTCAAACTTTGGGAGACCGGTTTGCGGAAGCTCTAGCCGAATATGCTCACAAAAAAGTTCGTGATGATTGGGGTTTCGGAGAATCGGAGGATCTTTCCATTCAAGATATGATTGGTGAGAAATATCGTGGGATCCGACCTGCTGCTGGTTATCCAGCCTGCCCGGATCACACCGAAAAGGCGGTGCTCTGGGATCTGCTGGATGCCGAGGCGGCGACAGGGATCTCGCTGACGGAAAGCTTTGCGATGAATCCTCCCAGTTCCGTTTCCGGTCTCTACTTTGGGAATCCGGATGCCCGATATTTTAGCGTCGGCAAAATTGGTAAAGACCAAATCGAATCATACGCTGGGCGTAAGGGCATATCAGTTTCCGTAGCGGAGAAGTGGCTCCAGCCGAATCTGGACTACTGAGAAAGCGGGGAGCGGCTTGGTCGCGCGAGGGGTCTTTTGAGCTCTGGGGGCTGCGAAAGGTTCAATTTGATCACTCGCTTTGTTTGAGTTCGAGCATCTGAAGGTCCGAACGGTAGGGTGATTTTGTTCAAAGCCCTCAATTGCGCATTAGATCGATGAATCGGTGGCCCAAGCTGAATTTTGGCGCATCCAATGCTCAAGAATCGATACATCCATTGTAGTATGACTGCGAGCTGTGACTTTTTGCAGGAGCAGAAAACCGAGGTCGGCGTTAAGGGGTTTTCGCCGGCCTCACTTTTTTCGGATATGAGGGTCAGTCCGTTAGCTCTTTACCGGTAAGTGTCTTGATGAACTTTTTCATTGCGGGAGTCAGTACCCTTCCTTTGCGATGGAGGATGGCTAGAGGGCGGTTGAATCCGGTTCCGTTGAGGGTGACGGAAGCGAGCGTCCCTTGCTTCACTTCTTGGGCGACCGTTGCTTGTGGCGCGATCGCGATGCCGGCGTCGATTTCAACCGCCCGCTTGACGGTTTCGATATTGTCGAACTCCATGACCGGCTCGGTTTCAATATTGTTTTCGCGGAATATCTGGTCGACTGCTTTCCGAGTTGGGATATCCGGATCAAAGCTGATAAACTTGTAGTCTCCCAGCGTTTCGACGTTTACGCTTGTCTGGCTGGCGAGCGGGTGGTCCGGGTGGCAAATCGCTACGAGGCGATCCTCTCTGAAGGGGATCATCTCGATCTGCCGCGTTTTCACGGGAAAGGCAACGAGTCCAAAGTCTACGGAGTTGTGAAGAATGTCCTCGTAGACAAGGTTGGAGCGACGGTACTCGACTCGGACATTCACCGAGGGATAGTCAGTGAGAAATGACTTAATGAACGGGGGTAGTTCGTGGAGGCCGATGCTGTAGATAGTCGAAATGCGAATGGTCCCGCTAATTACTTTCTTCATCTCCATCAGCTCGCTCATCAACTTTTCATAAACGTGCAAAATCTCCTTGGCAGTCTGGTAGACACGGTTTCCCTCACGGGTAAGTTGGAATTGCTTTTGGCTGCGATCGATCAGAAGGTTAGCGAAGTGCTTCTCCATCGCTCTGGCCTGCTGGCTTACAGCGGATTGAGTGATTCCGTTTAGGCGAGCGGCTTTCGAAAAGCTTTTCGTTTCAACGAGATCAACGAAGATCTTAAAATTGTCGACTTGCATAGCGGCGATGTTGAAGTGGAAACCCTATTATAGTAGCTAATTTGGTCTAAATTGAAAGAGAAGAGTTTTTAATGTTTATTGACTACCCAGTTTTCGAGGAAAATCTTCGACAAGTTCGAAGGGGAATCGAGCAAGCGGCTGTAGCGGCTGGTCGCTCCTCAAATGCGGTTCAATTGCTACCGGTGACTAAGAACCATCCTGTGGACGCTGCTCGATTCGCCTATCGTTCTGGCCTGAAATCGGTAGGAGAAAATAGGGTGCAAGAGGCGCTTTCCAAGATGGACGACGCAGATGAGGAGATTTTCTGGGAGCTGATTGGTCCGTTGCAGAGTAACAAAGCAAAAAAGGCCGCAGAACGATTTTACAGGATTCAATCAGTAGACAGGATCAAGATCGTGAATTTGTTGCAACGGCATGCGATGGAATCCGAGCGCAATCTTAGGATTTTGCTGCAGATCAACGCAGGGAATGATCCAAACAAGTCCGGAGCTCGCTTGGAAGAGGCTCCGGCCCTCTTGGAGCGTGCCTTGAGCCAGCCGAATTTGAGAGTAGATGGCTTGATGACGATAGCGCCGTTGAGTTCAGATCGAAATATCGCCCGCAAGTGCTTTGCTTCCCTAAGAAAATGTCGGGATGAACTAGCGGACTCCTTCAACGTCGATTTGCCCGAGCTTTCCATGGGAATGAGTGAGGACATGCAGGAGGCCATTTTGGAGGGAAGTACGATCGTGAGGGTTGGTACTGCCCTCTTTGGAAAGCGTGACTACGCATGAGTCGATATCGATTAGGTGTGTTGCTGTATTTTCGCTCCGTGGAGGATCAATTGCTTCTGATTAAACGTAAAAGAGCTCCCAATGCGGGTCTCTGGTGCGCTGTCGGAGGTAAACTCGAGATGGAAACGGGGGAGTCCCCAGCGGAGTGCGCGCGAAGAGAAGCTTTTGAGGAGATCGGTATTGAACTAGAAGATTCTGACTTGCTACTGAGGGCCATGTTATCCGAGAAAGACTACGAAGGAACGGGGCATTGGCTGATGTTCGTATATGAGATTAAGAAACGACTCTCATCCATTCCAAGTAGCATCGACGAAGGGAGATTCAAATTCTTCGATATTGAAGATCTTAAAGAACTGGAAATGCCCTGGCTGGACAAATTGATCTTGATGGATAAATTGCTAGATCCAGGCGGAGAAGAATTTCATGCGATTCGCGTATCGTGCCAAAAGGCGGACGATGAAGGAGCGTTCTTTGTTGAAGAGTCGATAGGTGCCAGGTAGATGGAATATGATTCTGCTCGTCGATAACTACGATTCGTTTACGTATAATCTTTATCAATACTTTTTGATTTTGGGTGAGAGGACTGCGGTGGTTCGGAATGACGAGTTAGATCTTGAAGAAATCGAGTCGATGCATCCTCGTCTAATCGTCATCTCCCCTGGTCCTGGCAGGCCGGAAAGCGCGGGAATGAGTATGGATTTGGTAACAAAATATAGATCCAGAATTCCAATACTAGGCATTTGCTTGGGTATGCAGATAGTAGCCCAATGTTATGGTGGAAGGATTGTGAGAGCGGGTGAACCTGTGCATGGCAAGGTTCGGAAGATAATACATAAGGGAGATGGGCTTTTTAAGGATATTCCAAGTCCTATGAATGTCACCCGATATCATTCGTTAGTGGTCGAAAGAAGTTCTCTCCCGTCGGAATTCCGTATAGATGCTGAATCTCAAGAGGGTGAAATAATGGCAATATCCCACCGCACAGATCCAATCTGTGGGGTCCAGTTTCATCCTGAAGCGATTCTTACTGATAACGGACTTCAATTGCTGTCGAACGCGGTGGTTCAAGGTAGGCTATGCGAAACCGTTTAATGACACGAATTGAAAGATTGGATACTTATGTACCAGTCGATAGAGTGTTGGATTCTATTCGAGACCGAGAAGGCGCGATCCTGCTGGACAGTGGTTCTCATGGATATGGTTTTGGCCAGTTTTCAATATTGGTTACAAATCCAATTAAAGAGATTATTTCCTATGGGGATAATCAAGAGGTGAGGGCCGATGGGCGGATAGAATACTTCAATGCAAACCCGTTTGATTTTTTGCGGAACGAGCTCTCGCTTGGGTCTGGGGTTGAGAATCATTTGAAGCAGATTCCGTTTTATGGGGGTGCTGTCGGATATTTTTCCTATGACTTTGGCCGTCGATTGAAGCCTTCGAGTCTAAAGATGTCGCCTGATCGGAATATGCCTGACTATCGATTTGGAATTTATGATTCAGCTTTAGTTTGGGACCACACTTCGAAAGAGCTTTATGCATCGGTCGATCCGATATCGCAGGATCCGGATGCGTCAATTGACAGGTTAAGACAACTCGTAGACCGAACGACCCAATCGGAAAAATTAAGGTCTTTCGAGGTTGGAGAAATTGGCTCAAACTTTACCCGCGATTCCTATTTGGAACACATAGGGAAACTGAGGGAATTGATTCGCGAAGGAGAAATTTACCAGGCCAATTTTTCACAACAATTTCGAGTAAGGTTTGAAGGAAGTGGAATTGATCTTTATCGTAAGCTTCGAGAATCGAATCCAGCACCCTATGCAGCGTATCTGAATTTTGGTGATGAAGAGGTGCTATCCTCCTCTCCAGAACGATTTCTGAAATACGAAGAGGGGATTGTTAAAACGAGACCGATAAAAGGGACGCGTCCTAGAGGAGAAACTGAAGCCGAAGAGCGCGGATTTGGTGAAGAGCTCGCGAAATCGGAAAAGGACCAAGCTGAATTATTGATGATAGTTGACTTGGAGCGTAATGATTTGGGCAAAGTTTGCCAGCCGGGTTCCATCGAAGTCGAAGGGCTCTATGGACAGGAAGCCTACGCATCGGTGATCCACCAAACGGCAACGGTTAAAGGGCGTATTGCTAAAGGGCGAAATGCGATTGACTGTATTGAAGCTATGTTTCCAGGTGGTTCCATTACGGGAACCCCAAAAATAAGGGCGATGGAGGTTATTGATGCTTTAGAATCGGTGAAAAGAGGAATCTATACCGGTTCGATCGGATACATAGGATTTGATGGAAGAGCGGATTTCAATATAGCGATTAGGACGATGAGAATTAAGGATAGTGAAATTGCGTTCAACGTTGGTGGCGGAATTGTGTGGGATAGCGATCCGGTATCTGAATACGAAGAAACCTTGCTTAAGGCTAAGGCGATCTTCGAAGCATTGGGAAAGGGAAAATGGGATGCGAGATAAGATAGTGCTCAATGGGGAAATCGTAGAAAGCGATGAAGTTGCTTTGGGGGTTAGGAGTGAAGGATTCTCATTCGGCTTTGGTCTATTTGAAACGGTTAAGTTTCAAGATTTAGAGCCTTGTTTTTTAAAAGAGCATTTAGACCGTCTTAAGAAAAGCTCAGATGCGATTTCCATGAAGTTGCCGTTTTCAGGAGACGAGATACTTAGGCAGGCGAAAGCTCTTTTTGAGGTGAATGGCGTTCGGTCTGGAATCTTTAAGATTGTTCTTACGAGGACCGATCCCCAAGATGGTTGTGTTCTCTATTTAAGAGACTCGATCCAACCGAGCCCTCACGGAGCCATTCGGTTGAGGCTCTCTCCAGTCATAAAGTCATCACAGGCATTCACTACGAATAACAAGACGCTCAATTATTTAGAGAACCTGCTCGAGAAAAGACGGGCCGAAGAACATGGGTTTGACGAGTGTCTCTTTACCAATGAAGCGGGGTTCATTACGGAATGCGCAACGGCAAACATCTTTGTCGTTAAAGATGGCCTTTTAAGAACTCCCGCTGCCGAATGTGGATTGTTGAGCGGAGTGATACGGGGACAGATTTTGAGGATAGCTCGCGAACAGGGTCTCAGGGTTGACGAAGGCAATATTCTGCCTGAGGAATGCGTACAAGCGGATGAAGCTTTTGTAACGAGTTCAGGGAGGGGGTTAGTGAGTGTTTCAGAAATCCAAGCAGGCTATCCTAAAACTTTTGCAACTGTCGGATCAAAATTAGTTGTTTCGCTAGCCGATAAATTGCGGTTGGCGGAACGCGCGAGCACAAATGTACTCGAAAAATAATGGTGGGAAGGGAGGGTAATGGGATGCCGTTTAATTCAACTAAACTCAGGTTGGGGAAGAGCGTATGGCCGATTGGTGAGCAGACTGGTATTGTGGGTATTTTGAACGTGACGCCTGATAGCTTTTCAGACGGGGGGGAGTATTTGGATATTGAATTGGCTGTTTCGCGCGGAAAGGAAATAGCCGACCAGGGAGCCGACATTGTGGACATTGGAGGTGAGTCTACGCGGCCTGGATATGAGGCGGTCAGTACCGAAGAGGAAATCTCACGTGTGGTTCCCATTATTAGCGCTTTGTCGACTCAGGAGTCCTTCCCACCGATTTCTATCGATACGACCAAGTCGGAGGTTGCTCGAGCCTCCCTAGAGGCGGGGGCTGGCATTGTGAACGATGTTTGGGGCTTTGTCCGTGATCCAGGGATGGCGACTATTGTTGCCGAGTATGATGCAAGTTGCATATTAATGCATAATGCTAGACTTGGTTGGCGGAGTGAAAGTGTTCTCGATTCGATTAAGCGCTTCTGGGAAGAGTCAATTTTGACTGCGAAAAAGGCGGGAGTTGAAGAAGGTCGAATTATTTTAGATCCTGGTATCGGATTTACAGATACTAGGGATCAGGATTTGGCGATATTGCGTGGACTGTCAGAATTGAGGGCATTTGGTTTTCCGTTGATGATTGGGGTCTCTCGGAAACGAATCACCGGGGTTCCAATGAACCTTGGCTTAGGAGATAGACTTGAATCCACACTAGCGACATCTGCACTTGCCGCCGCAGCTGGAGTTGATTTTGTAAGAGTTCACGATGTGAAAGAAAACGTTAGAGCGGTAAGAATGGTGGACTTGATAAGAAGAAAATGAATGGACAAGATTAAACTAAATCGCATCGAGCTTTGGGGGTCGATTGGCGTACTGGAAGAGGAGAAGACCGGTGCTCAGCGCTATTGGATTTCAATCGAGATCGAAGCTGACTTGAAACCAGCAGGGTTAAGCGATCAGCTTGAAGATACTATAGACTATTCCTCCGTGTTTGATCTTTGTGCCTCGCTGATGCAGGGTTCAGAGTGTGATTTGATTGAGGCATTTGCGGAGGAACTTTCTTGCCGAATGTTTCAGCAATTTGCAATTGCCCAGTCGGTGATGATTGAGATTCTGAAACCTGACGCCCCTATGTCTGGAAGTTTTGAATCCGTGGGTATCGAAATAGTAAGGACAAGGAATGGTTGAAGCCTATGTTGGATTTGGAAGCAACCTAGGAGATCGTTCGGGGTTTTTAAAATTCGCAATTAATTGTCTTTCAAGTTCTGAAGAAATAAATGTTACGTCGGTCTCATCCATTTATAGAACGGATCCTTTAGGTCCTGTTTCCCAGGATAAGTACTACAATGCAGTAGCGCGTTTGGAGACTTCTCTGGATCCTTATGGTTTACTCTCTCTTTTGCTTCGGATTGAGCAAGATTGTGGAAGAGAGCGTAATGAGCGTTGGGGACCGAGGACTCTAGATTTAGACATTCTCCTATATGGTGATCTGGAGATTGAAGATGCGAGTCTTAAGGTTCCACACCCATCGATGTTTGAGAGAGCATTTGTTTTGGCCCCATTGGTTGAGGTTCGGCCTGATATTCGAATTGCTAATTGCTTGGCGAGGGAACAGCTCGAGCGAATTGATAGCACTGGTGTGGAGAGTCTAATTGAATTCGATCGAAGCGAGACTGTCGGGATTATTGGAGCGAGTTCAAAACGGGATCGATATTCCAACCGAGCCCAAATCATGTTGATGGATCGTGGACATTCGGTTGTGCCCGTGTCCCATCGAGATGAAGTGATATTGGGAGTCCCTTGTCTGCATAAGCTGTCTGACTATGAGGGACCATTGGACACACTCACTCTCTATTTGTCTCCCAATCGACAGATGCAAGTGATGTCTGAGTTGGTAGCAGCGAAACCCAGAAGGGTGATATTCAATCCTGGGACAGAGTCGATAGAAAGCAAGCGGCAGTTCGAGAGAGCGGGGATAATGACCGAGGAAGCCTGTACATTGATTATGCTGCAAACCGGTCAGTTCTAGTGAGGGCTAGATGATAATCGGTTCCAGCTGGGATAAGCTTTGAAAAACCGCGGGCCCCTTAGTCAGCTCTGCAAATTGTTTCAGAGAGTTGAAGAGTAAAGATATTTAGACAAGATGTACGTTGGGTAACGACTAGTTCTTGGAAGAAGCGAGGCGACAATTTGCGTGGAAAATTTCGAAATAGCTGATTGGAAGACTATTTTCGACCAATACGGATCAAAGATGTTGCTATTTGCTAGACAGTTTGTGCCTAACCAAGCTGATGCGGAGGACATCGTTCAGGATGCTTTCCGAAGGTATTGGAAGTCCAACCATCTCGAGGGTGAAAATACCATCTCATTGCTTTTTGGAAGTGTTAGGTGGGCTGCCCTGGACCACATCAGGCAAAACGAAAGGCGAAGAAAAAGAGAGACGTTGGCCAGCCAGGATGATCGAGCGTTAAATGACTGCCATATGTTTGAGAGATCCATTGAGAAGACCGAGCTCTCGGATCAAGTTGAGGCCGCGTTACAAAGACTTTCCGACTCTCAGCGTCAGATCGTTGTTTTAAAAGTTTGGGGTGAAATGACCTACGAGCAAATTGGACAGACTTTGGGAATTTCCCAAAACACAGCCTCCTCTCGTTACCGGTATGCATTAGACGCCCTGCGAAGAGTGATACGGAAGGATTGCTATGTTAACTAGTGAGCAAAGAGAGACGGAGAACGAACTGTTCTCATTAGAGCCAACGCCACCATCGGAAATCCTGCGGAGACGAATTAGCGACGATATTTCTAGTGGCGAGTCTCGTAGGGTTAGGTGGATGGGACCGCTTGCGTGGTTTAGCTCTGGGTCGTTGCTAGCTGCCTCTTTGATGGTGCTAATCTATGGAACTTTTACCTCGAAGGAGAGCCCTGAGCTGGAAGTCAGGGCTCTTGAGCAAGAAGTTCTCTCTGCACCCTTCAAAGGAGAAGATGAATTTCTTCGAATCAGTGATTCGAGTTATCTGATCGAATTCGAGGAAGGTCCAGTTTACCTTGACGAATCGGGCAAACCCTCGCGTGACATTCGGATTAAATATTTGGATACAGAAATATATCAACGCTTAATTGATGGGAGAGAAGTCACCGTGGAGTCCGTTCGAATTAAGTTGAGCAAACCACCATCCGTTTCCTATTGAAGAGTATCTGAGGGCTACGGACTCTGACTTGCCATCGCACCTTGGTTTAACGGAAGGGACCAGTTTGGTTGTGGAGGATGTTGATCCAGAAAGCCCTGCTAAAAAGGTCGAGATCCAAAAAGACGATGTTCTCACGCATTGCAAGGATCAGGCTTTCGTCAATTCCTCTCAGCTCGGAGCGCTCATAGAAGAAAGCGTTAAAGGCGAAGAAATCCCGATTCGCTACATATGGGAAGGTACGCATGGCCCTTTGTCTGTGCGGCTCTCTGTTAGGAAGCGGTCATTGAGAATCGCTAATAATTATTCTGGCATTCGATCCGTGAGAGAGTTTCTAGCCGAGCGTGGTGAATCGAAGAATCGTGCAGTATC
>Ga0181566_10002950_pt1 | contig 13926 bp, 16 predicted proteins | sample 101ome_15_FD_133762 | JGI IMG/M metagenome (GOLD analysis project Ga0181566, IMG submission 133762) | Coastal salt marsh microbial communities from the Groves Creek Marsh, Skidaway Island, Georgia - 101402AT metaG (megahit assembly) | ecosystem: Environmental > Aquatic > Marine > Intertidal... | reverse complement strand
GCCCAACCCTTGAGTTTAACGGAGTGGGGGGTGGCTACCAGGGGGAGGGTTCGAAGACGGTCATTCCTGCCGAGGCATTTGCTAAGATCACCTGTCGCCTGGTCCCGGATCAGTGTGCGGAGGATATTGCGGTGAAAGTGGAGAAATTTATTACCAGCCTTTGCCCGCCTGCGGTATCGGCTCAGGTTGAGATAAAAGGGGGAGGCAACCCCTATGTGGTGATTCCACCCAACAAACCAGGTTCAAAAGGGGACGAATCAAACTTAATGAAAAAAGCCTTCCCCGCCGTTGAGAATTGCGTCAAATCTTCCTTCGGTTCCTCTCCTTTATACCTAAGAGAAGGGGGCAGCATCCCTATCATACGCGATCTCAAGGAAGTCGCTGGCTTGGATGCCTTGATGCTCGGTCTTTTTACCAATGAAGATAACCTTCATGCTCCGGATGAAAGCTTCCATCTGGGTATTTTTGAAAAGGCAATCAAAACATTCAGCGAAATTTTTGAAGGGCTTACATAGCGTGCACTTTACTATTGATTAAATTTTGTGCAGGGTTGAATAATCTATGCTTATTAATTATCAGACTTTATCAACTATGAGTAAGAGAATATTAAAAGACCCGGATACGGGTGAGATTATTGGTGCAACTAACTTACCTTTCAGTCAATCCACAATGACAAAAGCCAAACAACCTGATCATCCGACGGGAAATTTAGGAAATTTTAAAGAATATAAAGTTGAGTGGATTGCGGAAGGAGGCTGTGGAACTATTTTACTCGGAGCTTCGGGTATCCCTATCCAAAAAATGGAAGCGATGATTAACCAATATGCATCAGATGGTTGGCAACTTATTTTTCAGGTGATTGAAAAGAAGAGGTTTCTTCTGTTTTGGACTCGTGAGGCGGTGATTTTAACCTTTGCAAGATAAGAATGGGTTTTTGGGCGAAAGTAACAATCAAAGCGATCAATTTTTATCAACACTCCGGGCTTATCCAAAACAATTTCGTAGATTGTAATTTTGAACCTTCTTGTTCAAATTTTGCTAAGCAAGCGTTGGGCTCTTATGGATTTTTCAGTGGGATCAAATTAAGTTTTCTACGGATTATGCGTTGTAATCAAAGGGATATTAGCGGGAAAATTAATGATCCTGTACCCTGATGCTTAGCTATGGTAGACCCAAAAGCATTAAAAGCGGAAGAAGATAGAATAAAACAGGAAGTATCTAAATTAGACCCGCTATCCCGCAAAAAGTTTCATGCTTTTTGTGCAGAGAACCTTAAAGATCCTGATACTTATGCGGCATTGGCTTGGTCTCTTCCTGTTGGGTTACACCATTTTTATCTTGGAAATAAAAACAGGGCTTTTCTTGATCTTGGACTCTGTTTTGCCGGTCTTTTATGTATGTTTATACTTAGCCTGCCTATGCTTGGTTTACTGATTATAATGGGTGTAGTGATAACAGAGTTAAAATCACTCTTCAGATCTCAAGTTATTGTGCAGGATTATAATGTCAGGTTAATGAAGTATGCTAAATCAAAAATAATTTAACATCCTTAATATGGCAGAATCCTCAATGAAACCAATGAAGCCTATGGAAGCTTGGTCACTACAAAGGAAGCTCTACGGTCTAGCTTTGCCTGCTGTCCATCCGCGTTGGGAATGGCAGATTCATCGCCAATTGATACGGTCTCAATTCTTTGGCTGTCTGCTCCCAGTTCCACAAGGTACTGCTTGACGGAATTAGCTCTTCTTTCCCCCAGAGATTTGTTGTAGGCAGGCGTGCCTTTCCAATCGCAATATCCTTCAATCAGTACACGGGCTTCTGGGCTTTCCATGATAAATTCAGCGATCTCGATAAGCTTGGCTCTTTCATCCGCGACAATGTTGTACTGGTCAAAGCCAAAAAATACAGGTTCGAAGGGGCGTATGACATTTAAGGGGTCACTGAAAGCTTCCAGGGCGGGGTCACGGGGCGAGAGAGGATCATTAAAGTCAAGCTGATTGGAATCCAAAGCGGTTCCAACAGGAGAAAACTCTTCACCCGTGGCATTAGGTCCACGACTCGGATCAGAGAACTCAGAGGTGGCCGCTTCCTGACCACGGTTCAGAGTGCTCTCAGGTTCTGCTTTTTTTGAGCAGGAGGAAATGGCTAAAATAACCCAAGCGAAAGCCAGGTACGCTTTTAAATCTCGCATGGTTTATTAGGAATCCCGCAGGACGAGAAACTGGGCTTTTCTTTCCAAGCCTGCAGTTGCGGGATCGGCGTTGGGAGTGGATTGTTCATCCCCAACTGATAGAACCTCAATCCGGGCACCATCAATACCCAAGTCAACAAGGTAATCCCGCACACTGGAAGCTCTACGATCACCAAGGGACTTGTTGTAAGCAGGGGTACCTTTCCAGTCACAATAACCTTCCACCAAAATTCGGGCGGTCGGGTTTGATTCCATGAACGACGCCACATCCTGCAATTTCATCCTTTCATCAGAGCCTATGGCGTATTGATCAAAACCGAAATAAATAGGCTCAAATGGGGATTCGGCATTGGCAAGAGCATCGGGGTCTGACCACAGGGAGTCCTGGGGGAGTAACTCACCGGAGCCATCCAGTCCGGAAATTGTTGCCCCGATGGGGGAGAGTTCCTCCTCAGCGTTGGCCAAGGTCCCGTCTTCGAGGGAACCCACAAAGGTGCCCCGGTCTGTTCCTTTAATGAGAGCCGTATCTTCCGGAGAAGGCCCCGTATTTTTTGAGCACCCCGTATAAAATATTGCCAAAGCAATCACACCTGTAATCCACAACTGATTCTTCATAACTTAATTCCCGCTTTAATTTTTAAGGATCAAATTCCCATATCTGATCTTCAATATACGATTTTTCTTGCGCGCGTGCTCGGGTTCGTCAATGGGAAAATCATTGAATGATATAAAATATTTCCTGGTCGACAATGGTTCGCTTAACCCAGAGGCTACGCTCAACCTCCGTAGAATTGCCAAAGCCCTGTCCAGTGAGACCGGTTTGCCTATACGCCCCGTGGGTCTTATGCACTCCCACAAAGTGAATGCCCAAAAGCTTGATGGTGTCGCAGCTGAAACCATGGAATCCCTTTTCCAATCTCCGGAGTGTAAGGAATGGAAGCATGTGGTAATGATCCCTTTATTTTTTGGCCCAAGCCTGGCGATCACGGATTGGCTACCCCGCAAGCTTCAGCAATGGCAGGCAGAGGACTCGACCCGATCTTTCCGCATTCTTCCATGCCTGCATTTTTTGGGTGATGACCGAATTGCCCGGGCTTTGACGGAGCGAACATTGGATGCCATTTCTGCTCATGATTACAATAAGCCATTTGTGGCTCTGGTGGACCATGGAACTCCTCTGCCGGAGGTAAATCAAATCCGGGAGGATGTAGGCCGGCAGATGAAAAGCTTGCTGCCTGCAGAAATATCTGGGTTCTCGACTTGCTCGATGGAGAGGAGAGATGGGCCGGAATATGATTTCAATGACCCGCTCTTGGAAAATAAACTTCGGGAGTTAGCTGGGGAAAAAGTTGAGCAGGTGGTGGTGGCCCAACTTTTTTTATCTCCCGGCCGTCACGCCGGCAAGGGAGGGGACCTGGAAGAGATCTGCTCTTTTTTCCCAGGTGCCATCGCCAGGACAGAGCTGTTGGGGATGCATCCACTAATCCTGGAAATTTTGGTGGAGAGACTCAAGCATCGAGAAGAATAATAATACCTGAACTTTACTGGAGACTGGTCAGCCAAACTCCAATAAGTAATAAACTGGCACCAATACCTCTACGGATAAAGGTAGAGGGGGATAGTATGCTTTCGGTAAGCAGCATTTTTTTCCCAAACCAGGCAATTAAAAGAACTGCCCATAAGCCCCGGCAGGCGTAGAAAATATTGGCCTCTGTGGGGACCTGGTAGAAACCTATGGCCATAGACATTAAAATAGCCTGACCTCCCATGGGTACAGCCGAGGCCCACATCCAAATGTCTGCCTTCTGGCGCGGCTTTAAGAAATTTCCCTCGGTGTAGGGAATCAGAAATAGAGAATACAGCCCCACGGATCCAAAAACAAAAAAGAGAACATTGACCGGATTCGACTGGTGAGTGAAGTGAGGGACTAAAGAATCAAGTAACCCAAAACTTGCAGCCGTGGCCAGGGCAAGGGAAAGTCCAGTCCAGGAAAGACTTGAATTTCTGGACGGCCAGCACAGCAAAGCAACGGCGAGGGCGGAAAGCCCGCAAGCTACCCATATTTTCCCTGATACCTGCCCGTCCGACAAGCCATGGATGAGGATAAAGACCGCCACAAATATGGGTTTGGATCCCATGATGGGAGTGATCAAGCTGGCTTCACCATTTTTTAAGGCAAGGAAGCAAAAAAACTGACCGAGGAAAAAGAGAAGGCCCAGGGCGGCACCAGACTGGATGTCCTCTCGCACGATACCATCGACTGCGAAGAAGGGGTAGGGCAGGAAGCACATGGACATCAAAATATTTGAATAGACCAAAGAGCGAATGGTGCCAGCCCCAAGTTCCAAGGCTTTTTTGCAGAGTACGGCACTGCATGCATAGAACAATCCTGCACTCAGTGCGAGAAGAAGTGGGGTGTATTCAGTTTCCAATAAAGTAGAAGTTTGACTTGTTTAATGATCGCAAGCGGGCCTGGTTACATCGACGAGAAAAGCGAAGGCAGCAAGGGTTTTAGTAACCCGAATCAACTTGTTTTCCAACTGCTATCTTATCTCTTTCCGAAACTTTTCTTGGCCACATGAGTTCTAATGGCTGGTCAACTTACTGCATCATCATTTATCTAGACATTATGAGAAGACTTTTATTTTTTTGGACATTCATCGTTTCCGGTCTTCCTTTTTCAATGATGGCAGTGGTGGATTTCGAAAAAGAAGTTTGGCCTATTTTGGAAGACAGGTGCGTGGAATGTCATCGGGCACCCTATGAGCAGGCGGGAAGAATCAAGAACCCAAAAGCTGGGCTCAGGCTCGATGGGGCTGCCTTTATTATGCACGGAGGCGATCACGGTCCGGTGATCACTGTGGATCACCCCAGTCAAAGCTCTCTTTACAAAAGAGTCACCCTGCCTTTTGGTGATGATGATCATATGCCCCCGAAGGGACAGCCCCTCACCGAATACCAAAAGGAGACTCTTCGGAAATGGATTGCCCAGGGGGTAGATTTCGGAGCATGGGTTGGGGCAACCGATGGTTTGGATACCCTTCACCAGCGGGGGGGAGAAAAAAAACAGTATATCCCACCCCATATTACTTTTTACCAAGGACTGGCCAAGGGAGTGCAGGCCTTGCCGGAAACTCTTATTGCTGCCATAGAGGAGGAAACGGGCTTGCTTATTCGCCCCATCGGTATCAGCAGCCCTTTGCTTGAAGCACGAATTGTTTCCTCGAGTGTGGAATGTAACACCGAAACATTGCGCAAGCTGTTGCCTCTCGGGCGGCACCTGGCCAAACTTGATTTGCGAGGAGCGAAGTTGTCGGAGGAAGGATGTTTGGTAATTGCCGGCTTTGGTAAGGTGACCCATCTAAATCTCCGCGATAGTACAGTAAATGATGAGGGGGTAAAGGCCTTGGCGGGCATGAGCAATCTTATAAGTTTAAATCTTTCGGGCACCCAGCTTTCTGATTATGGAATTCGGCCTCTTCTCGGGTTCGAAAACCTTACAAGTCTTCATCTTTGGGGAAGTGCAATATCTCCGGACCGGTTACAATTTTTGAAGAACCGACTGGATGGGGTTACCATCACCCCCTGAGTCCGATCCCCGTATATTTACTCGCTGAGCTTCCACAGCTTGCTGTCTGAACGCACGAGGATTGCATCCTTTGCAACCGCAGGGGTGCAGAGTATGGTGTCACCCAGGTTGAGGGTGTGAACAACCTCTGGCTTCTCCGCCTTGATGTTGACCACTTGCCCAAGTCCATCTTCGCTGAAAATATAGAGGTGGTCGGCGGTGATCAGGGGCGAACCGCTAATGGGACCCTTGAGCCGTAACCGCCACTGGATCTCTCCGGTTTCAACCGATGCACAGCTCAGGACATTGGCGTTGTTCACGACATAGAGAAAACCATCTTGAGAGGATGGGCTCCCGGTGCCTGGTTTCAATTTGTTATCCACCCAAATGGATTCAAAACTCTGGAGGTCATGGGCAACCTGGAGGGCGGTAATCCCATGGGAAGGAAGTAAGAGAATACCCTTTTCCGTCCAGGTACTGGAGGGAATGGTGGAAGCCCCATCCTGATAGTCCCATACTGTTTTCCCCGTTGTGGGCTCAATCGCGGTCATGCCTTCCTTGGATTGCAAACCCACGAGAGACCGGAATTTTGTATTTATAATAACCGGCGATGTCCAGTTTGCAGCTTTGGGGCGCTTCTTCTGCCAGAGGGTGGAGCCGTTTTGTAAGTCGAGCCCGAAAGCATAGGAGTCTGCATCATTTTCAACCTGGATGACCGCCACACCTTGGACCACCACTGGTGAAGAAGACATGCCCAAGCCATTGGCAATGTTCGGGTGATCAAAGGTCAGACCCCGTGCCCAAAGTAAGTTTCCTTTCAGATCGAAGGCAAAAATATCATTCGATGAAAATTGGGCGACCAAGCCCTTTCCGTTACTGGCCAGAGTGGAGGCGGCCACGCAGGTTTTTTTGTGGCATACAGTCCGGCCGGTAGCTTTTAGGGTTCTTTGCCATAGCTGTTTCCCATCGGAGGAATCATAAGCCAGCACATGCAGGTCTTCCTGAAAAGGACCACTGGAAGCCGATAGGTAAATGGTGTCTCCCACGACAACCGGACTGGCGATACCCCGTCCCGGTAAATCCTGTACCCAGCTCTTGTCTCCTTGGGTTTTGATAGTGACGGGGAGGGAGCGATGGGTTGATCCATTACCATTGGAGCCCCGAAACATCAACCAGTCAGCACGGGCCGGTAGAAGTGAAAGGGTGACAAAAAATAAACTGGCTATGATTTTCATGGCTTTTGGGATTCGCATCTTATGGGGTGGGTGCTTCCTGAATTACTTTTCCCGCCGGGTCGGTTATCCGAAGGCAAAACTCCCAGTTTTTGGTCCATGGTTGAGTTTGTTCATTTTGACAGATTTTTAAAAGGATTTGGTTTTCTCCCTTTTGTAAGGTGCCATCGAGGATGAATTGATCGACCCGGGTACCTCCGCGGTGATATTCATCCCGGGAAAAAAGTAATGCCTGGTTTACCCATATTTTCCAGGCATTTTTAGATCCAAGCCTGAACTGCACTTTTTGAGATTCAGCGGAATAAAAAGATGTGCGGGCATAGGCTACCACTTCTTTGAGTTCGCCGTAATGTAGGTTTATATTAAGCAGGCCCAAGGGATCCTTTGTGGAGAATGAACTCCATGAGACTTGGCCGTTTTTCCCGGGATAGGAAGCGTTGGTTGTGAAATTTTCCTCAGGATCATACACCCTGTTGAAACCTTCTCGATTGGTGTTGTCAAAGGGGCCGATCATTTCCCACTGCGTTTGGAAGCCCAGTAAAGTAATCAATTCTACATTCTGTCCGCGGCTCTTCAGGGCCTGACTTGCCTGCTTAATTTGATCAACATCCCGGGCATGTTGCAGCCCTTTTTGAAAAAGGGCTATGCTTCGAGCCGGAGGGGTGGCTGTTTCGGCATCTTCAAGGATAAGCTGAATCGCTTCCCTGCGCAGGGAAGGTTCTCGGTCGTGAAGAAAAGATGGAATTAAAGCTTCGGCTTCGCCGCGTTGATGTTGGCGAAGGATTTCAAAAGCGGCCCTTCTGGTGCTGCCTTCATTTTCAGGGTTTTGGATGATGGCTTTTACAGAAGTTTTGGGAAAAGCAGCCGCATCCGAAGTAACGGTGATTTTTGCGATGGCTCCTCGTATCCAATTATCTCCCACCGGGTTTGCCCGGTTCATTACCTGAAGGAGGGCAGGGATGGAATCAGGGCTGAGCTTGTCAGCCAATGACATGGCTTGGGCCGCGTTTACATTACCCTGACCATGTTCATTAAGCTGGGTAAAGGCCTCGATGATCTTCTTTTCATAACCTGCTCCCACTTGGCACACCATTAAGAAAAAAAAGAAGAAATTCGCTTTCATTTCGTATTCCTTGGTCTAGGAAATAACTTCTGCCAACAAAAAAGATCTTAAAATCTTTTTTGTTTTGCATGTTCCCTGTGGATTGAAACAAGTAGCGGGATGAAAATTGGAAAATTATTTATTTCAATCCATCTTCTTGTTTTACAAGTTGCCGCATACGATCCCGTCGAGGTTATTGATCTTTGGCAGGGTGAGGTCCCGGGTGAAGTGAATGGGGAAATCGGGAAAGAAACCATAAGCCCTCCCTCTTCCCAGAGCGGTCATGTTCTCCGGATTGAAAATGTTTCCCATCCTACTCTTTCCTTTTTTCCGGCATATTCAACAAAAACGAAGAATACTGCCATAATGGTCTGTCCGGGAGGTGCCTACAATATTCTCGCTTATGAACATGAGGGGCTGGATATATGTGAGTGGTTAAATGAACTGGGTGTCTCAGCTTTTTTACTCAAATACCGGGTGCCCCGTCGTCAAAATAGGGAGAAGCATGAGGCCCCCCTTCAGGATGCCCAACGTGCCATGGGTATCATTCGGGGAAATGCCCAAAAGTGGAAGATCGACCCTACTAAAATTGGGGTCCTCGGCTTTTCTGCCGGAGGCAACCTTGCTATGATGACAGTTACCTCCTTTGCCAAACGAACTTATGCTGATGTCGATTCTATGGACCGTGTTTCCTGCCGTCCTGACTTTGGGATTCTTATATATCCTGCCTACCTGGTCGACCGTAAGGACCCAAGCCGACTCTTACCCGAGATGCAAATAAACTCTCAGGCATCTCCCTGTTTTTTTGCCCATACCGGGGATGATCAGGTACCTGCCGAGGGTAGTGTGCTTGCCTACCTTGCCTTGGAAAAAGCGGGAGTGAAGGGAAATGAACTTCATGTTTATCCCTATGGGGGGCACGGTTATGGTATGAGAAAGTCGAAGAACCCGGTTTCGTCTTGGCCTGATCGGGCAGAGGAATGGATGAGAGCGGGTGGTTGGATACCCAAAAAGAAGTAAGCGGATGAAAAATCGTTTCATACAATACCGAGAGCGGGGTAATCCCCTCGATGTTTTATCCTTGGAGGGAGGACCAAAGCCTTCTCCAGTTGCCGGGGAAGTCCTGATTGAAATGCTCGCTGCCACCATCCACCCTTCGGATATTGGCCTCATTAACGGGTCCTATGGAAAACTTCGGGATCTTCCCGCGGTTGCCGGCAGGGAAGGGGTGGGCAAGGTTGTGGAAGCGGGATCCGGGGTGGATGACAAAATTATCGGCAAGCTTGTGGCTATGCCTGATGCCCTCGGAGCCTGGCAGGAATATGTGACCTCTCCTGTGGATGATTTACTTTTGCTTCCATCCCTGGTTCCGGCCGATCAGTTGGCCGTGGCTATCCTCAACCCCATGACTGCCTGGCGATTATTGCATGACTTTGAATATTTAAAAGAAGGGGAATTCATTATCCAAAACGCAGGGAATTCAGCAGTGGGGTTGGCGGTTGTTCAATTTGCCAAGATGTTAGGTGTTTCCTGTATAAGCCTGGTTCGGACCCAAGAACGGCTTGAGCAAATGCTTGAGTTTGGCGCGGAGCATGCCTTGCTGGATGAGGATGAAGCTCCTGCCAAAGTAATGGAGCTAACCGGTGGCCAAAAATGTGCCTTGGGTCTGAATTCTGTGGGAGGCCGGAGTGCCTTGCGGGTTGCCCGCTCCCTGCGGACGAGCGGTGTACATGTCACTTTCGGTGCCATGGATGGTGCTCCCATCCGCTTCCCTACCCGGGAATTAATTTTTGAGGATATTCGATTCGTGGGTTTTTGGCTCGATCGTTGGAGAAGAAAGCAGACACCCACCGGTTTACGCAATGCCATTGAGCATGTTTTACAACCCCTTGCCCTTGATCAGCTTCGCTACCCGATTGACCGGGTTTACGCCCTCGAAGATTTCAAAAAGGCACTGCAGCGCAATGGGGAGTCGAGGTGGGGTAAGGTTTTACTTTCTCCCAATCCCCAGAGTATCGAGAAGGTTATGAAGAAATCCTCTTGATTAGGCTGGTCAAGGAGAAATACTTTCCAGGGCAAACGGTATGGTTTTTGTGGAGAATCTTGTGCGTGGTGACCTTTGACTTGGGGATATTACATCTCTTTATTAAGTATTCACACAAGCCTTCCAGGGAATCCATCTGTTTCGAAGTGGGAGAGCGGAGCTCAAAGTTCCCAATAAGGCAGATACCAATACTTTCCTTATTCCATGAAAGCTTTTTCATGTGTCCTCCATCCAATTGGCTTTTCCAGCGGCCTCCAAGGTAAACTTCGCCGTCATAGGCCTTCCTGGAGCCGTTGGAAATGACAAAATGGTAGGCGAGCCCATTTCTCATTCCCCGGGCTTTATGCACCCGGTGCATGTTTAAGGCATCGTCTACTGGCGTGGCGGAGTGGTGGATGACTATTCTTTTCCATTTCCCTGACTTTGCCCTGACCGCGTTGAGTGCTTTTACGGTCGATGAGCTAAGCAAACTTGGGGGAGGGGTGTAGGTGCTACCTTGAACGGGAATAGTTAATTTTTGACCCACCTTGATTAAATCCGGTCTTTCAATTCTATTGATCAGGGCAAGGGTCGAGGTTTTGACCTGAAAACGGCTGGCGATGCTGCCCAGGCTTTCCCCTTTTTTAACCACATAGGTGATTTCACTCGATGCACCGGAGGGAATCTTTAATTTCTTCCCAACATAGAGAAGGTTTGGGTTCGAAATGCCATTAATTGCCTGCAATGCACTGGTGGAAACTCCATATTTCCGGGCTATACCTCCAAGAGTTTCATTTTTTTGCACCACATGGGACTTTTCGGCCAATCCCGAAAGTGTACCCAGTGCGAAGACTAATATTATCCAGATTTTCCTCATCTACCGCTTTACTTTCTTTTCGAATCTTGAAAACTTGGCAACCTATATCTTGTTTGGCACAATTGTAATCCTCTGTATAAATGACTTAACTTTTATATCCACCTCGCAATTCAAATGACATTAAAAACAAAAATGTGGCTGGTATCGCAGGGTCTCTTGCTTGTTACGGCCCTTATTATACAGCTTACTTTTTATGGAGGCATTAAGGTTGGGCCGATTCTAGGTATGGCTAAACGACCCTACCTTGATATCATTCAGGGTGTTGAACCAGTGGTGCCGGAATCAATTTTATCTCAAAAATTGCCTCCCGAAGCCTACGATGCCCGAATCCCGATGTCTCGCGAGCAGGTTGTGAAGTCAAACCTTGGAGCCTACCGAAAGGCAGCCCAGCAGGAACACGGCTTACGTACGGCCTTAATTGGAGGCGTTATCGTCAATGTTCTGTACTTTTTCGCCTATCATTTACTGTTTAGGTTTTTTAAAAGAAGCGTGGAGAGGCACAAAAAATCAATGATGTAAGAAAGTTTTTTTCTTTAGGGTTGCTTAAAGACAAAATCCTTTTTGCATAGATATACCCTTTCAACCTCAACCAATTATGTCTAAGAAGTTCGCAAGTTTTCTGACCGCTTATTCTTTTATCCCTGTCTTTTTATTTGGTCAATACGACAGGGGTGACTCTTATTCTGCCTTATCTTCGGAAAAACCAGTCACTGATTATTTTGACAGCGTAGATGATAAAAGCTTTTATCAGCGCCAACGCATTCATGGGATGAAGCGTGAGATTAATGAGTACTCCGAAAGGTTACACAACTTACAATCCCGCTTTGATGAAATTTTTTACGGACTCTCTCGTGGAAACTCTTTCAATAAACCCTTTAATACCAATGTTACCCCATCGCGGCCTCCCAAAAGTGATTTATATGAACCCAGCGTGCAATCCACTTATGCTCCTCCAACATCCCGAGGTGCACTCCCTGATGTAAACATTGATGAACCGCTTTTTTCTTCTCCACCATCAGATTCTTCCGACCTTTTTGAACCCGAAGTACAAAATCCGGTAAATCAATTGGCTTTTCAAGTCGAGGCTCCTGGTTCCTACACCAAAGATGGTAAAACGAAATCCCTTTTTAACCCTGAAGACCATAAATCGCCAGGAGCATGGGGGAAGTATTTTATCCTCACTCCCGGGTATGCCATCCCTTACAAAATCCACAAGCCATCCGTACCCATTCAAAACAAAGAAACATACCGTCGTTATGATCCCGGTGTAAGTATTCTTGTGTCCGGCGGGTTCGAGAAAAATAATTTTCGTTTTGGTTTGGGTGGGCTTTACAAGAAAAACCGCCACCATGAAACTTCTTACAAGTATTTTACCGGCTCAGGTTATCAGGATTTCCAAAACCATGCTGAGACTTTTGCTGGTTTTCTTGATCTTGGCTATGAGTTTACTCTTTTCGGAAATTTCGACGGGTACTTTGGGGCAGGCCTAGGCTATTATCTTTCCATCATTGAAGATCCCCAAAGTCGTAAAGACCATGGTTTTTTTGCCACTGGAAATATAGGGCTTGCCTACAATTTCAACGAGATGATCGCCCTGCGGTTAGGTTACAGGTATCTGCATGAAGAGGAAGTTCCTGCTCATGTTGCTGAGCTTGGGTTAGGTTTCGAATTTTAAGGGTATGTCACCCCTGCTTCCGGGCAGTATTCCTAAGAAAAAGGGTTTGCTTGTTAAAATTTTCCTGAGTCCGTTGGGGTTGTTTTACCGCCTTTGGACTTCATCAGTTCGTATGAGGTATGCCCCTGCCGATGGTCGGGATGAATTGGATAGTCATCCCAGCTCGATTGTACTGACCCTGTGGCATAACCGTCTGTTTCTAGCGGGCGAGTGGCACAACCGTTATCGAAAAGACAAAACCATCTATGGCCTCATCAGTGCGAGCAAAGACGGTGCCTGGCTGGAAACTTTCTACGGGTGGACCGGAATTCGGGCGGTCCGGGGCTCTCGGAACCGGCGCGGTGTGCAAGCCATGAGAGAACTGGTCAAAGTGATCAAAGTTGATAGCAACGATGTCGGGATTACACCCGATGGTTCGCGTGGTCCAAAATATCAAGCGAAACAAGGGGCGATGGCAGTGGCGAAAATTACCAAAGCCCCGGTCTTGTTATTATCCTTTGAATATAGCCGGGCCATGAGGTTAAATTCCTGGGATGGCTTTGTGATACCCTATCCATTTTCTTCGGTAAAGGTGACCACCAAACTTTTAAGTTCTGACTTCCTTTGTAAATCTCGTACGGCGGAAGAGGCCGCTCAAATTGTCGAGGACGAACTTAATCAAATCACCAAAGACTGATTGCTCTTTGTCAAACTTTCGCTATGCCTACGATGTCAATCGAGCGTAACCAAATTCCTTGAAACCAATCCTCCAAACCCAATCACTCACCAAAGCTTTTCGGGGCGTGAAAGCGGTAGATAATTTGTCTTTTTCTTTAGACAAATCATCCATAACCGCCTTGCTGGGAGGCAATGGGGCGGGTAAGACCACTACGCTTTCCATGCTCTTGGGCTTACTGCGCCCAAGCTCCGGAAGTATCCGCCTGTTTGAGCAGGATTTCATCAAAAACCGCTTTGCAGTCCTGAGCCGAATAAATTTCTCATCCCCCTATGTGGACCTCCCTCAAAGGTTGACGGTCAGGGAGAACCTATTGGTTTATGCCAAGCTTTATGGCGTGATCAACCCTGGCAACCGAGTCGCGGAGGTTGCGGAGTCCTTTCGGATTGAAAATTTATTAAACCAGCGCCTACGCCGCTTGTCGTCCGGGCAAAAAACCAGGGTGTCCTTGGCCAAGTCTTTGATAAATAAGCCTGAGTTTCTTCTCCTTGATGAGCCGACTGCCAGCCTGGACCCCGATACCACCGCGTGGATCCGGGAACT
>Ga0181566_10002948_pt1 | contig 13930 bp, 16 predicted proteins | sample 101ome_15_FD_133762 | JGI IMG/M metagenome (GOLD analysis project Ga0181566, IMG submission 133762) | Coastal salt marsh microbial communities from the Groves Creek Marsh, Skidaway Island, Georgia - 101402AT metaG (megahit assembly) | ecosystem: Environmental > Aquatic > Marine > Intertidal... | reverse complement strand
CTTCAGATGTATTCGCTAGTGCTTGAAAACCCAAGAGTGCTGCTTGCTCCATACCCTCATTAAGAGCAGCATTCCATTTTTCGGTATTTTTTTGCTTCTCGGCTGCAATCTCCTCCTTGGATTTGGAGGAAGATTCTGGAAGAGCAGAAAGTGAAACAGAATTCTTGGGAGCGGTAGGGAAAGGCATAACTGTGTGGTTTTTGATACTATAGAATATTAGAAAAATCAATTTTAAAATCTAAAAATCTAAAAATTTATAAAAAAACCTCCACTCACTGGTATTGCTGGTGTAAGCAACTATATATAAATTAAATATTAATATTGTCAGGATGTCTTCGATGAAGGAAACGAAACCATGGTGCTTGTGTTTCATACTGTAATTCTCTATAATTATGTAGTTCTTTTAAGTTTCTTAAAGTAGCACCACTGGGTGGGATTAGGTTTCCGTGTTCATTATAGTCAGGACTGTTATACATAATCCATGCTTTAAAATGGTTTACAACAGAATTTCTCCAGGGTAGTGATTTGACCCATCTAAATTTGGGTGGTGCTTCTTCTGAAGTATTTGCTTGTCTTATTTCAGCATCAGATGGTCTATTCTCTATAGGTTGATTTGTTATTATGCTTGTTGGGGCTTTTGTAGGTTTAAATTGCCAAGTTCCAGCCACATTATCAACACGACATAAGGGACATTTCCACTTTATTTCTATACTTGCATCAGCACGAACATAACTGGTGTTCTCAACCATTTTTGCAGCACATTTATTACATATAATATGTTCGGTACTGTTACTACAATGTAAATACTGTGAACAATCCTCCCAGCAAACAGTACATTCCTTCATTGAAGCAGTATTTGTTTGCTTATAGGGTAGAAACGGAGAAGCAATCCTCACCCAAGACTTAGGATCCAGACGAAAAGCCATTTGAGTGTTAATAGACATAATAGATTTATCAATTTGACAATCTATAAATCTATAAAAAAAAACCTCCACTCACTGGTATTGCTGGTGTAACCAACTGTATCTCAATTAAATAATGGTTGAATATTTAACCATATAGCGCACGCATCTCACTGTAACTAAGTTGTCGTCCATTTTCTGGATGCTTGAAGCAATCTTTTGCCATTTGTTCGTATGCGGCAGCAACACCAACCTTATTCGCTTGTTCTAAAGTTTTTTGGGCCAACTTGGAATTAGCATCGTCACCGTTTTTAGCGCAGTTTGCGAGAAGACCACGTCCAATTGTCTCTGAGACTTGATTTTTGGTGGAAGTGGTATCGGTAGAAGGGTTAGAGCTCATTTTGGTTTAAATGAACCTAATAGAAAAATCAATTTTGGATCTGTAAATCTATTATCAAAAAAAACCTCCTCTCGCGTGTATGTATGAAAAGTATTTAGGTAGTTAAATTAATGTAGTAGTGTAATATGAGAATTTAAATTTTTTATTGTGAAGTTGGTGGATTAATGACTTCCCAACCTGAAAGTTCTTTGGGTACAAAATCTGTTTCCCAAGTAGAGGGATAACGTCTTTTATGAACCGCCATAATAGTATATGCTTTTTGTTTTTCTTCTTCTAAATGTACGCAATCTTCTTCAAGAAGGAACATTCTTTCTTTAAATTTTTGAATCTGGCTATTTTGAGAATCAATATGGGCTTTCATTTCCTTAATTAGGAGTTCTTGTTTAGATTCTAGTTGTTTAATTTCATTATGAAGTTCTTGTGGGGAAGATACACTATTTTCACTATCATATTCTTCATCTACGCCAGAAATCTTATGAATTGTCATTTTATCAATAAAGAATGTTTTGGTATATCCACCATTTTGTAAATCTTCATAACATAAAATTTTTCGTTTTGGTGTACAATTTCTATTCATAAATTTTACAAATTTAACATTACGAACATATGTTTGATTCATATATGTAAATTCAATAATATCACCTTGTTTAATCCAGGAAGTCCAATTTGACATACTATTTGTGGTCTCAGGTACAGATTCTTGCTCTGGAGCATTCAAAACATATAGCAGACTCATTTTAGAGTAATGATATGTTTTGAACGCTCCATTCGAGTCATATGCCTGTAGATATCCTTGGTTTTCTCCCCAAGCCCAAAACCATGAAACAAAACGAACCGTTCTAACTCTCCCAGGAGTACTACCACCCGAATATTTAAAACGGATTAGAGAATCAGGAGTGAGTGTAGAGAAAATTTTGGGTTCGGTAGCACGGGCAGACATGAGGAAGAAGATAATAGATATTTATAGAAAAATCAATTTAAAAATCTAAAAATCTAAAAAAAAAAATGTAGGATCAGTAGTAGTTATTTAGAATTATTCTTTTTGTTTGGACCAATTTTTAGCGGCCATACTAAAACGTTCTTTATGTGCTAAATCAGGATGGCTTACTTTAAGTCGTGCTATTTCTTCTTTCATAAAAGTCTGATATGCAGTGGGTGTTTTTGTGGATGTATTTTTTGTGGTAGATTTTTGTGGTTTTTTTGTAGATTTATCTGTTTTTGTTTTGGATTTTTCTGTTTTTGTTACAGATTTTTCTTTTGTTAGGTTTTTTTTTTTTGGTGGCATAGACAATATTTATTAATAATATGAAATTTTTAAATATGTTATATTTTAATTAACATTGTAAAATATTTGATTTATTGACGACAAAGAAGACCAGCCGGAGGTGAACGTTTAAGTACATTACCTTCTTGTAGTTCTGTTTGCGAACGTTCGACAGAACAAAGTGTTGAACTTGTAGCTCTTTCAAGACCAGAGAAACCAGTATTATCACCAGTTCTTGTTCTAGCGATATTTCCACTTACTGCTCGCATAGCATTGCCATAATATTCTTCCGTAGTACCAACATTTAGTGCGTTGTCTTTTGAAATTCCCATTTTAGCAGCTTCTGCAATAGCATCTTGATTTGCTGCTAGAAACATAAAAGTAGTACCGTTATCAGTAAGTTCTTTAATTTTTTCTGTAAGTGTTGCATGTGTTGTCTCACTTTTATTTTCTTGTCCGTCAGTCATAGTAACTATAATACCTTTGAAATCACACGTTTTATTTTTTTCCATTTCAGAAATATTATTACAGGCATTATACATCGCATCAAATAGTGCTGTCATACCACGTGGTTTTACATCTTCAGGTTTAACTTCGGCTTCGGTAATTCTAGGAAGAATAGACTGTTCGGATGTACACCATGGTTGTTCTACCATATTATCAAAAGTGGTGAGATTAATGGTAGATACAGTATGATTTTCAAGAGTTTCAAGTTCTGTTAATTTAGAATTTTTTTCATCGCCTTCAGAAAGGGTATCAATGATTGTTTTTAGTTCTTGAATTTCTTGTTCTGCTTGATATTTTTGAGAGGAGATAAATTCATTTAATGTTGGAGCAATTGAACTACCAAAGGATTTCATACTTCCACTTCGATCAACAACCAATTCGATATGTTGATGAACTTGTGTCCCTTCGGAAATAGCCGGAAGAGGGGTGACTTTCGCAGAGGAGGCAAGCGGCATTGTGGTGAGTTAAATAGTTTTTTTAGATTTATCAATTTTAAAAAGTAAAAAAGTAAAAAGTGAAAAATATGGTCAGTAATGTTAATTGGAGATTTAATATGTTTTTTATGTTTTGGCAATTTTGTCCTTAATAAATCCAGAAATATTTGCCTTAAATGTTGGTCGTGGATACACTTCCATGATTCCGGGTAGGGCTTTCTTATTTTCTCCGCGGGCAAATCTATTTTTTCCATCCTCAATCCAGGCAATATATTCAGCCAACCAAGGCGAGTCTTTTGTGAAGTCCAAACCGTTTAGATAAAGACACATAGCTGGTCTACTTGGTTTGCGTTTAAACTGTTTTCCAGTAACAAACACTAAGTAGAAAATATCCTTAGTCGGACAAGTATCGTTGAAATAGACAGTCTCTGAATCGGTCTTCTTAATCTCTATATTAAGACCAATGTCACCTATGTCGCGGAAGTCCTTGGATTGTTGGCTACCAGCTTCCTTATAAGAAAGTCCCATTGAATCAAGGACGTCTCGTACTTTTTGTATTATTTGTCGCTCGGAGGTCTGTGTATTTCCAGCACAGGTCTTCGTTGAGTTAATGAATTCGCTTGTGATAAGCAAGTCTACTTTCGCACAGATTTCATCAAACAGCACTCTGCGATCTGTAGTTGTCATTTCAATTTGTTCTGTTTTAAGAACAGATTCACGAAGTTTCAATGCGTCAATGAGATCTTGAAGATGTTTACGATCGGAGACCTGAAGCATATCAATAGCATTGCGAATAGTGAGAGCAGCGGACATCTCGTTTGTGTTAGGGTATAAGAAGAGAGAAATCAATTTGTATTTTGTATTATGTGTAAAAAAAACCTCCGCTCGCTTGTGGGTGTGGCACAGTGTGTGTGTGTGTGTGTGTGTGTGTGTGTGGGTGTATTTAAATTAAGATGGAGAATGTGTGGGGAGTGGTGGGGGGGGTTCTAATCCCAGTCGGATAGGGAAGGACCGTTTTTGTCTCGTGTGATGATGATACTGTAAGTCCAATCTTGCTTCTGTCGGAAGACAAGGAGACAGAGACCAGGGGGAATATATCCTTTGTCCTTAACATACTGTCGTAAATAGTCACAATTTTTTGACAGAAGAGTGCTAGGAGTGAATTTGATGGGTTTGCCGGCCTTATTTAAGGGGATATCAATTTCCTTACCGGCAGGTCCATCGAGAAGATTGTAGTGATCACCGGCATAGAAGCGGTAATAGAGTTGTGGATTTTGTTTGCGTGTATTGGGTGGTGTAGCGTCGTGTAGAGCAACGCAATTCTGCCACTGATCGATAAGAGTTTGTTGCTCTTGGCCCTTGTGTGGGAAGCCACCGGCGAGGCCGCGTGCGAGTTCAAAGAAGAGGCAGTCGCATGCTTTATCGAGTGCTTTGTTGAAGAGTTCTTGTTTCTCATCAGGGGGAGATTTTTTGTGGTCCTCGTGGGGGAGGAGGGGATTGAGGGGAGCAGATGGAAAGTTGGAAGCAGACATTACAGTGAGTTGAATAGTGGTAGTTATAGGAGAATTCAATTTTGGATCTGTATTGTGTGAAAAAGAGAGGGTAGATAAGGGGGTTATGATATGTATTATGGGAAAAAGAGAGGGCAGATAAAGGGTTTATGAAATGTAATATATAAAAAAAACCTCCTCTCACTTGAGATGTGTTCTCTAACACAAGAATTTTTTGTTATAGTATAAAATTAAGGGTGAAGTAATGTGGATAAGAATTTAGGCGGAAATTCGGTTCCAAGGAGCAAGTGGGTCCTTCTTCTCGGAATCGGACATTTCCTTCCATCTGATGGAGTTATACTTGCCCTTACCACCGACATCATCAACGTCGGATTGGTTGATATTACCGGCGGCGATTTGGTCGGTAATCCAAGCAGTAAATGCTTGATAGAATCCATTTTTATTGGGTCCTTTAATACCGGCGGCCTTATTTGCCAGTTTGTGGGCCTTCTCATCATTTTTTTTCTGCTGTTCGGCGGCCTTCTTATCAGCTCGTTCTTGAGCCTTAAGTTGTTTATCTTGTTCTTTCTGTGCCTTCTTGAAGAGATCACGTGTTTCACGTGCGTTCTTGACGGCATTTTCAAGAGTGTTAGGTCCGGCGTCATTGGGGACATTATTAATACCAGCATCAGGATTCTTCAAAATGAGGTCATCCAATTGCTTGCGGAACTTCTTAATGTCGCGTTCATCCTTGGCACGTTGTTTTTCGGACTGGTTGTGACGTGAATGAAGAGCTTGCAAATCTTCCATTGTGGAATGCTCGTCAGGTTTGAGTCCAAGTTTAGTCAACTTCTCGTACAAATTCTTACGTTTGTTTTCAGCAGACGAAGCTTGTGATTTTAACTTCTTGGCGGCCTTCTCCGCATCACGTCGTCGTTCGAGCAAGGTTTTGATGTAAGCGTCAAGGGTATCGTTATCCATTTCAGGACACTCACCCTCAAAACCGGAGTCATTCCACTTCTTCTCAAGACGTGTTCGGCGCTTATCTTCCTTGGCCTTATTGGCCTTGTAAGACTTGGCGTCTGCAAGAACAGTCTTCAAATCTTCAGAAGATTGGCCTTCTGTCACCTGGAAGTCAGGATCAATCAGGTGAATCTTGGTGAGAAGAGTGTTGCGCTTGGTGGCTTCGGTTTTAGCGGCTCTATCAAGCTTGGATGCTTCAGAGTTCAGCTCCCTCGATTTAGCCCTAAGATTGTCGATGAGACCAGCAATTTGCTCCCGCTCGGCGGCGGTAAGCATGCGAGTAGCGTTCTGAATGGCGACAATGGCGGACATTTTGAGGTGTTGAAGTAGGAGTTCAGAGAATTCAATTTTGGATCTGTATTGTGTGAAAAAAAAAATGAAGAGGGTAGGGTTTGGGGAGTATTTAGTTTGGGGGAGTGGGGTGAGTGGGGATGAAAAAATGTAAAAAAGTTAGTTTTGGGGTGGGGATTTTAGAGGAGAGTGGTTCAGGGTTTTTTTGAGAGGGGTTTTTTAGGCGGTTTTTTTGGTATGAAGTGGTAGAGGAGGAGAAGAAGATGGTTTAGTGTAGAGTTGGATAATATCACGTAGAGAACGATTGGGTCGGAGATATTGTTGGGTGGGAAACATAGGGGAGCGTGTGATGGGGGAAGTTTTGGAGCGTGTAAGATGTGCCATGATGGCAGCATACTCGTAGGTGTTGCCTTCATTATCAATCCAAGGATCAAACATAACTTCTTGTGTGATGGGACAGAGAAGTTGTTGTTGGAGTTCTTCTGAAATGTTTAAGAGTTCAGGGGGTTCTCCAATTTGTCCTTGTGGGAGGGGAGTGGATGAGGGTGGGGGCGTAGTAGAGGTATTGTTGTCGCGACCGATTCCCCAATATGTATATGGGGTAGGGAAGGAAGATGGAATGGGGGTACCGTCTTCAATGTGTGAAAACTCAATTTGAAACTCAAGTTCGGCGAGTGCGTTGGCACAGTGGTGGAAGTTGGCTTGGAGTTGGTGGTATTTTTGTTCAGTGGATGTGAATGCTCCCATGGTTGGTAATAGAGGAGAAGTGGAAAATCAATTTGGATTATGTGTTAGATGTGTTGTAAAAACGTTAGTGTATATGTTAGGGTGATGTTAAGAGGATTGTTAAGATTTTAAAAAATGTGTAGAAATACAAGTCATGTGGCTTGTGAAGCTCGTTGTAGTCTTTTGCGCTCACTGGCGAGTGCTTTTTGCTTATTTTTGAGACGCTTGCGACCGGAATATGTGGATAGCTCTTTACGGAGTTTTTCAGCGGCATCGTCTAGTATTTTTTGTTTTTTGAGATGGCGATTGTGAGCATCAATGATATATTTGACTTCATCCATTTTGTTGGGATAAACAACATGAATAAAGAAATCAATTTGAGATATGTAAAACAAAAAAAACCCTCCTCGTGTTTTTTCCTCCCCCTCCCCTCATCTTCCCTATATAATTCCTCCTCCCCTCATCTTCCCTATATAATTCCTCCTCCCCTCATCTTCCCTATATAATTCCTTCTCCCCTCATCCATCATTTTTTTGCCTCGAATGGTTGTTGCTCCTTCAAGCACTGTTGGCGGCGAGATTTTGGTATGCGATCCTGCTGCGTTGCTTCTTGGTAAGCGGTGTGCCCATTTTGACATCCTCACCCCAGTCGATATTAACTTCAGGCTCGGAAGCAGGGACTTGGGATTTGGAGGAAGGTTTGTTCTTGTTTTTCTTCTTCTTCTTGAGTGGAAGTTGGAACTGTTCACCTTCGACCATTTGGTTTGCGGCAACAAGATTTGTCTTGCCATCAAGGAAAATTTCCTTGGCGCGGACATCAGCATAGATGTTTTCCTCCTGCTTGGCGAATGCATCCTCACGAGCTTTGCGTTCTTTTTCTGTGAGAGGAGTTTTCATATACTTGAGGATAGCATCTTGGCACATTTCGATGGCATACTCATCTGTGGCCGAGGGTGAGATAAGAAGCTCGATGCCGAGCTTCTCACACTGTTCCACAAGCTGGATTGCTTCTTGGTGGAGAGCGGCCTGTTTCTCTTCGGTTTTGTTTTGCTTGGCCTCTTTCATCCTCGCCTTCTTTTTATCCTTGCGGATTTGCTTACGGAGGATTTCGGCTTCGGCTGTCTCTTTTGCATGTTTCTCTTCGGCGAGTCGCTTGTCATTGGCCGCCTCGGCGACCTTGTTGATGGCAGCACGGATGCGCTTTTTCTGTGAGGCTGTGAGAGGGTTTCCTTCAGATTCAGCTTCAGTTTTCTTCTGGGCGAATTGGGCGATTTTCCAATCGTCGGAACCGAGAAGAAGAGGGCGTGGGACCTCAACAACTCCGTTGGGAGTGTTGAAGTGGGTGTGGTTCTCGTCAGAATAGAGAGAACCTGGATGTTTCTGGCGATGGTCGTGTTCCAGAGACATGTTGGGTGCGCCGATTGCCCTGGGGGCGGGGGCGACGAAGGTAGAGTTGGTGCGAGTGAGAGCGGCCATATTGTTGTTGTGGTAGAGGTTTAGAGAATTCAATTTAGGATGTGTATTGTGTAAAAAGCAAAAAAAAAAGAGAACTGCTCTCTTCCAGCGCGGCCCGCTGTTGGAGGGTATGATGGGGCGGTAGGGGTGTATTGTTGTCTGGTTGGGAGGTGAGGTTAGCAGAAGGGGGGACCTTTGATGAAGAGATGGTCGTGAAAGGCGAGCATGATATATTCGTTTTCTTGTTTAAGCGGCAGGATGTGAGGTAGTTTTGAATATATCTTCAAACAGAGATTTATAAGAATGTCATATAAATCCCTGGGTTGTTTGCTTCCTTTGTTGTATGCTTGCTCTCTTACATTGAACCGGAGGATGAGGATGTCCTTAGGAATCCCCCCCTGTTCCGGCCAAGTACAAAAGCTCTTGCAGAGGAACATAGGTACTTCGTCGAGGGAGCGTTCAAAACCGAGCTCGTCGTAGAGGATTTTTTGGAGGTCTTGGGGTGTGATTGTTTCACCTGCGTCGCGGAAGGGGTCTTTTGGGAAACCCCAGTTGGGGTGGAGGGATCCTTCGTAAGAGTAGTTGGTGGCCATGTTTGTTGGTGGAACAGTTGTTGTGTTGGGGATAAGTGTAGGGAGATCAATTTAGAATATGTATTGTGTGTATAAAAAAAAGAGAACTGCTCTCTCCCAGCGCGACCCGCTGTATTGGGATTGACTAATTAATAGTCTGGATGCCATCCTTGAGGATCGGTGAACGTGGTGGAGGGGGAGACAGAGTAAGTTGTGAGAAGGTAGCGTGGAGCGGACGGTGGTTGTAACCACCAACTGCTTTTGGGGGGTTCTTGTTTCATAAGTTTACGGTGAATAACGCTGTAATCACCTGGGAGTGTGTCTTCACTAGGGAGGGTGAATGTTGTGGCTGGGGGGAAGAGAGAATGTGATGGGATATAGGAGGGGAGTGGTTTGGTTGGTGGAGGGTTGAAGTTGGAGGATGTGTGTGAGTGATTGTTCCCCATGTTGGTAATGGTGAGGGTTATAGAAATCAATTTGGGATCTGTAAAAAGAACGCTAATCGTCCTCATAGTCATACTGCTGTGTGTGGATGTGTGTGTGTGTGTTGTGTAATTTTAAGTTTTTTGGAGGTAATCTGTGAGAACTGATAGACGTTGGATCATCAGATCAGGGCGTGTAGCCTTGATAAAACTGCAGCGTTGCTTGATCCCTGTAGAGGGGGAGACGAGAGTGAAGAGTCTGAAAAGATCTTCGCGCATACACATAAGTTTGTGTAGAGTGCGGAAGAGTCGTTCGGCGCGGTTATATACTACATGACTGTAGCATATAAGGAAGCCGGTGCCATCTTTTTTAGGCTGAACTTTTAGAAGGGAGAGCCTAGAACACAGATTCAAATAATCTTCGTGTCGATGTTTGAATCTGGATGAGGGTTGGTAGCGTTTGTTTGTCGAAAGAAGGTCTTGTATGGCGAGGGAAGCTTTGTTGGATGAGATATTTGGTGTAGCTCCCCATTCTCTTGCTCCAAGAGCTCTATTGAGGAACGCCTCTTGGCGATATCGCTTCCAATCTGCTTTGAGTTTTTTTCTGTCAGAAGACCAAGTGTTGAGTGTGGTGATGAATTCATCACTCATCTGCATAATAACAGAAGATGCTTGGTTTCTGGAGGGAGTGATCCAGTCCTTGGAAACCTGTGCCATAAGACAGAGGTGTTGGGGAATGTGGGAGAGGATGTTGGTTTGGAGCCCCTCGATCTGTGCGACGTGTTGCATGTTGGATGAGAGATCATAGACGGAGATTCAATTTGGGTTCTGTATTCTGTATTCAGGTGAGTCGCGAGGAGGTTGTGAAATGTGTAAAAAAAACAGTTCCTTCAACTGTTTTCCAGCCCAGCCGCTGTAAGGGAGAGGGTTTTTAGGCAAGATTGACATAGAAGTAGATGCGTCGGAGTGCAACGGAGTAGTTGTTTCCTCCGTCAGGATGAAGGAAGAATTTTGGTGGGAATGGCTTGCTCGTGACATCTGTGCGACCGGAACTGTGGATGTGACGGCAGATGTTCTCGAATGTCAGACCTCCTTGGGCTTCAGGGATGGTGGGGTTTCCAAGTGAGAAGAGTTTGGTAAGTTCCCACTCGGAAAGAGCGTACATCTTACTTTTGAATTGCTTGACAGTGGCAGATTTGAGGGTAACCGTTTTGTTAAGGCCAACCATGGGGAAAACGCCATTGGCTGCGTTGATGTGTCGTGAGTTGGAGAACTTGGAGGCCCAAATATCGTCAGGTATCGCGTCGAGAAATGCTTTCCAGTCTTCAAGTGAGACGAGTGGTGCGTCGTTTACTTGTCCCTGTAGTTGGGCTTCTACAGGGATGGGGAGGTCGGAGGTTGACCGCACAGGGGGCTTGGGAGGAGCCTTGTGGGGCAGTTTGGGGTTGTGGAGGGCACGGGAGTACGTAACAGACATGCTGATTAGCAGTCAATCTACAAGCATTTCAATTTAAGATGTGTATTCTGTGTTGTGGGTGGGGGTTGTGTGAGATGTGTATTCTGTAATGGGTCAAAAAAAAACCTTCCTCGTGTTTTTTCCTCCCCCTCACCCGACCCCTCCCTCCCCTCACCGTCCCTATATAATCCCTCAACCCTTCATCTCCCTCCCCTCACCCCCTCATTGAGCGCCTACTCGTCCTTGTTCCAAGGAGCCTCTGGAGACTTCTTGTAGACATCCCATTCGTCATACTCAAGACCGTCGAGGCCTTCAGCCCAGACGAACTTGTTGTAGTCGCGCTTGTTCTCGAAGCCAGCATCTTCGATCTCCTGGGCATCAGCGAGGAACCAAGAGCAGAATTTGGAGTATGCTGCGTTCTTGGGCTTACCAGCATTGGCAAGTTTGCGTGCGGCAGCGGCTTCTTCCTTGTCCCTCTTCTTCTGCTCTCGGCGGAGCTTGTTGTTAGCCTTCTTGATAGGAGCGAAGTTGTTTTTGGCACCGATCATAGCCCACTTCCGGACTTCACCATCAGTTTTGCCAGAGATAGGCGACTTGGGTTTCTTAAGCATCTTGCTGAGCTTGAGAAGCGCAGCCTTGCGGGCCTTCTTGGCTTCAGACTGAGCCTTGCGGTCAGCAGCAGCCTCAGCTTTCTCGATGCGTTTTGCCTCGGCCTTGCGCTCGGCTTCAGCACGGCGCTCATCTGCCTCTGCGTCCTTCTTGGCAGAAGAGACATTGGAGGTGAGAAGGCGGCGCTGTTCTGTGACGAAAACCTCGAGCTCCTTGAAGGCAGCGAGGGCGTCGGCGTTGTGGTTGTCACTGTTGTTGACAAACTCGGTAATGTTGCGTGTGATGGCTTGCATTGCTGTTGTGTTGTCTGTCTTGTCAGAGGAATCAATTTTGACCCCCTTGAGGACGGAAGCTTGGAGCGATGCGAGCGTGTCAGTGTAGCACATAATGTGTTTGACGGTCAATTTAGGCGATTCAATTTTGAATCTGAATCCTAGACAGCACATCCTAGACAGGACATCCTAGACGGTACATCCTAGACGACATATCCTAGACAGGACATCCTAGACAGGACATCCTAGACGGTACATCCTAGACAGGATATCCTAGGCGATACATCCTAGACTCCACATCCTATACATTGTCTGGATCCTAGACCTCACATCCTATACATAGCATCCTATAGACTGGAACCTAGACCTCACATCCTATACATAGCATCCTATAGACTGGATCCTAGACAGCACGAAGAGGAGCTTATATTAATCCTAGACACTGTAATCATTTAATCCTAGACAGCACAAGGGTGGTGATGAGCTGTGGGGTGGAGGGAGGTGTGTGGCTTGGGGAGCGGAAGGGGAGGCATTCATTGGAGAGAGGGTAGAGGAAGGTGTATTCGTGGGAGACGTGGATGAGGGGGGGTACAGTGGAGCTGGGTTGGGGTTGATATGAATGAATATTCGTGGGATGGGCGTGTGTAGGTCTGTGGTAGGTCTATAGCATGTCTGTGGTAGGTCTATGATAGGTCTGTGGTAGGTCTATGGTAGGTCTGTGATAGATGTGGTGTAGTCTGACAGGGAGTCAAGAGTGGTGAGGTGTGGTTTTTTATTATATAAAATGTTTATAGGATATTAAATGAAATGCTTATAAGAATAAAAAAAAAATGAAATATAATACATATATATATAACATATTTAGAAATAAAACATTATATATATATAAGAAGGAGGGAGGCCCATATAGCTCAGTTGGGAGAGCGTCAGACTGAAGATCTGAAGGTCATGTGTTCGATCCACATTGTGGGCATAGGTGAGTGATGGGTTTAAAAATATAATATATATATATATGAAATAACCTATTTAGAAAATAGAATATATATATATATAGTGAGTGGATGAAATAAAACAGCTGAGGTTCCCGAGCGGTCAAAGGGGGTAGATTTAAGCTCTACTGCTACGGCTTCGTGGGTTCGAATCCCACCTTCAGCATAGTAAGACTTCATACAGCAATTATCCAAATTTTGTTTTTAAAAAATTAAGGAAGTCTTAAACAGCTCCATTAGCTCAGTTGGTAGAGCGGCGTGCTTATGACGCGCAGGTCATCGGTTCGAGTCCGGTATGGAGCATTATTGATACAATTTTATAATAAATATATATACATTCAGCTGAGGTTCCCGAGCGGTCAAAGGGGGTAGATTTAAGCTCTACTGCTACGGCTTCGTGGGTTCGAATCCCACCTTCAGCATTTAAGGTTTCTCACAGCAAACCCTAAAAAAAATCACTTTTTATGATTATTTTATTAGAAACCTGTATCAGCTCCATTAGCTCAGTTGGTAGAGCAACGTGCTTATAACGCGGAGGTCGGCGGTTCGAGCCCGCCATGGAGCACTCATCCCCTATGGTCCAGTGGTTAGGATAATTCGCTTTCACCGAATTGGCCAGGGTTCGATTCCCTGTGGGGGAAATATTTTTTTGTCAGTATTTCCGAGTGGTCAAAGGAGCTAGACTCAAGTTCTAGTGCGTAAGCTTCTCAGGTTCGAATCCTGATGCTGATATATTTTTTTTTGAAATTTTTTGAAAATACTTTTTTTTTGAAGATTTTTTGTCATAAATTTGAAAATATATTTGTCACAAAATGTAAAAAAATAGAAATAAAAAAAGTAAAATTATTAATTTTTAGGTTAATATAAAATTAATATTTTTGTTTAAAATGCGTCACATACTGTATAAAATGTAAATAAAATCGTTAATATGTCTTTAATAAAATCGTTAATATGTGCGCCAAATAGCGCCATTGTTAGGGATAGGTCTTATAAATGTATTGTAGTATCTTATGAAATTTTTTGGATGAAAATACTTTTTTTTTGAAGATTTTTTGTCATAAATTTGAAAATATATTTGTCATAAAATGTAAAAAAATAGAAATAAAAAAAGTAAAATTT